>Ga0134128_10007239_pt1 | contig 13406 bp, 10 predicted proteins | sample KB31754_FD_96462 | JGI IMG/M metagenome (GOLD analysis project Ga0134128, IMG submission 96462) | Terrestrial soil microbial communities with excess Nitrogen fertilizer from Kellogg Biological Station, Michigan, USA - KB3-175-4 | ecosystem: Environmental > Terrestrial > Soil > Unclassified ... | reverse complement strand
ACCCGCTTGGAGAGTACCGTGTAGGTCAGGTTGAGCCGCGCGAACTCGTATTGGTGCGGCTGCGACGGCACGTTCAGGCTGGCAATGAACCAGTCGTAGAGCGGGCGATGATCCTCGAATTCGAGCGTGCAGATCGAGTGCGTAACGTGCTCGATGGCGTCAGACTGGCCATGCGCATAGTCATAGCTTGGATAAATCTTCCAGGCCGTCCCGGTGCGCGGATGGCTCGCATGCAGAATCCGATACATCACCGGGTCGCGCAGGTTGATGTTGCCGGATGACATGTCGATCTTGGCGCGCAGGACCCGTGCGCCATTCGGGAATTCGCCGGCGCGCATGCGCCGAAACAGGTCGAGATTTTCGTCAACGCTGCGGTCACGGAACGGGCTGTTCTTGCCTGGCTCGGTCAGCGTGCCGCGGTTCACCCGCATCTGCTCGGGGTTCTGGTCGTCGACATAGGCTTTGCCCACGCGGATCAGGTCCTCGGCCCAGGCGTAGAGCTGCTCGAAATAGTCGGACGCGTGATAGAGGTGCTTGCCCCAGTCGAAGCCAAGCCACCGCACGTCGCGCTCGATGGCGTCGATATATTCCTGCTCTTCCCTGGCAGGATTGGTATCGTCGAAACGCAGATGACAGCGTCCGCCGAATTCCTCCGCGATGCCGAAATTCAGGCAGATCGATTTGGCATGCCCGATATGGAGGTATCCGTTCGGCTCGGGCGGGAACCGCGTAACGACGGCTTTGGCACGCCCGGCATCGAGATCGGCTTTGACGATGTCCCGAATGAAATCGCGCCCGATCTCCGCAACTGCCGCCTCGCCCGATGCCATGCCGTACGGCCTTTTTCTGATTGCGCATTTGCCTGAACGGCATGTCGCGTGCGGCCTATGTGCCAAATTCGGGCTTGCGGCTCAAGTCGCGTCTCAGCTGGATCGTTTGCCCGGTGGCCAAGCAAGTGGCCAAGCAAAAAGCCCGGCATGAGCCGGGCTTTCGTTGCTGTGTTGGTCGGCTCCGGCTGAGATTTTTGGAGCCGAAAGTCCGAAGGTTATCGTGGAACGATAGCTCGTTATTTTGCCGAGGTGCCGCCATGGCTGCCACCGCTACCGCCGCCGCCAGAGTGCGTCGTAAGGGTGGAAAAACTTCCATTGGCGTTGTGGATTGTAACGGAAGTTATACCTGTTTTTATATTCGTCTCTTGAAAGTCGCCGCTACCATCGGAATAGCGGTGACCCGTATAGGGGTTTCCGGTTGCGTGGTCCTTGCCCGATGTTGACCATGTCACAGTCTTCTGCCCCTGCTGATTTGCCCATCCATCGTGCGCCTTCTCGTTGTAATGGACGCAGCGCGAGTTCGTGGTCGTGCGCATGTTTGAGCAGTTGTTGCCACCTTCCGGAGTGGCATCGTCAGCAGAAGCAGCCAGCGGCATCGCGGCTATACCCGCGGCACCTATGGCGAGTGCCAACTTAATCGACGTCTTCATCGAAATATGTCCTTCCAAGTTTATGGGCCTCGCCTTGCGGTCTGTCGGCCACCGATAAGCACCTCGCCCCCTAAGACGACGAGTACGGACCAAACTAAGCCCGCCGCCTGAACCCGATGTGAATGGCGCGGGCAGGATTGCTTGATTTGCGCTGGCGCTTAATTTTGTCGCTGTGGCCACATGCGCTGTCGGTTTTAACAGCAACTCATTGTGACCTATCCATGCTTCGAGCCAGAACCAGATCCAAGTTCTGAAAATGGCAAAAGCCCGGCGTGAGCCGGGCTTTCGTTTGTTGTGACCTTTGCGACCACTGCCGGCCTCGCCGAAGAGACCGGTAGTTATGTCACGGCCTAGCGTGACGAGTGCCGGCCACCGCTGCCGCCCTGACCAAGCTTCGTATTCGTTGCAGATGAATTGATCACAGATGCGCTCCCAAAGCCGACGCCGTTGATGATCGAGTAGCCCGGGCCGCGTATGATTACGTTGTCGGTGGAAGCATCGAACTTCTGTCCGGTGCCGTCCGTTATGATCTTCGGCGGCGGATGGTTGACCGAAACTGATGTGGGAGGATTTGCCTTCAGAAATCCTTTCTCCGATTGTTGAGTTGCCCATCCGTCGTGGGCTTTTTCATTGTAATGGACACAGCGCGAGTGTGTGGTCGTGCGCATGTTTGAGCAGTTGTTGCCGCCCTCTGGGGTGGCATCGTCAGCAAACGCAGCAAGCGGCATCGCGGCTATACCCGCGGCACCGACTATGGCGAGTGCCAAATTAATCGACGTCTTCATCGAAGTGTGTCCTTCCAAGTTCATGGGCCTCGCCTTGCGGTCTGTCGGCCACCAATGAGCACCTCGCCCCCCCGACGACGAGCACGGACGAATTTAAGCCCGCCGCCTGAACCCGATGTGAATGGCGTCAGCAGAAATGTTTGTTTACGCGGGCGACCAAATTTCGTCGGTCTAAACCAGATGCGATGTCGTATTGGACCGCATACCGTGACGTTCGATACACAGCTGTGATACAGAGCTAGCGATGTCAGTCCGTACCTGCTTGGTTTAGTCCTTCCGCACATGACCTCGACAGTCGTCACCCGATTTGCCCCCTCGCCGACCGGCTTCCTCCATATTGGCGGCGGCCGCACTGCTCTGTTCAATTGGCTTTACGCGCGCCGGCACGGCGGCAAAATGTTGCTGCGGATCGAGGATACGGACCGCGAGCGTTCGACCGCTGCCGCCATCAACGCCATCATCGACGGGCTGACTTGGCTCGGCATCGCCTGGGACGGCGACATCGTCTTCCAGTTCTCGCGCGCCGCCCGGCATCGTCAGATCGCTGAACAGCTTTTAGCGTCCGGCCACGCCTATCATTGCTATTGCAGCCCCGACGAGCTCACAGCCATGCGCGAGAAAGCTCGCGCCGAAGGGCGAACTCGCCTTTACGATGGCCGCTGCCGGGACCTCGAGCCCAATGACGCACCGGCCGGCGTCAAACCGGTTATCCGGCTAAAAGCTCCGCTGACCGGAGAAACCATCGTCGAGGACCAGGTTCAGGGGCGCGTGGTCTGGCAGAACGAAAATCTTGATGACTTTGTACTGCTCCGCTCCGACGGCACACCCACATACATGCTCGCGGTTGTGGTGGATGACCACGACATGGGCATCACGCACATAATCCGCGGCGATGATCACCTCAACAATGGCGCCCGGCAGACCCAAATTTATCAGGCGCTCGGATGGAACGTGCCGATCATGGCGCACATTCCACTGATCCATGGCCCGGACGGCTCCAAGCTGTCGAAGCGACATGGCGCTCTCGGTATCGATGCTTACCGCGCCATGGGATATCTGCCGGCTGCGATGCGGAACTACCTCGTGCGGCTCGGCTGGTCGCATGGAGACCAGGAAATTTTTACGACCGAGGAAATGATCGCAGCTTTTGATCTGCCGCAGATCGGGCGCTCACCGGCACGGTTCGACTTTACCAAGCTCGAAAGTCTCAATGGCCACTACATCCGCACCAGCGACGATGCCGACCTCATAGCCGCTCTCGAGCAGTTACTGCCGCATATCGCCGGTGGTCAGGAACTCGCCAGCAAAATGACGCCGGCATTGCACGGCAAATTCCTGATGGCCATGCCGGGATTGAAGGAACGAGCCAAGACTTTGGTTGAATTGTTCGAGGCATCACGTTTCCTGTGGGCAAGTCGCCCGCTCGATATCAACGAGCAGGCAAAGGTTGTTCTCACGGATGAGGCCAGAACGCTGATTGCCGCTTTGTTGCCGGAATTGGAGGCGGTTCCCGAATGGAACGCGGTCTCCGCAGAGGCGGTCGTGCGACCTTACGCGGAGCGTGCCGGCCTCAAACTGGGCGCGGTGGCCCAGCCCTTGCGGGCGGCATTGACTGGCCGCACGACATCCCCGCCGATCTTTGACGTGCTGGCCGTGCTGGGCCGCGACGAGAGCCTGGCTCGCCTGCGGGACCAGGCCGCATCATAGGCATTTCACGTCCGGCAAAAGGCCTGGCGGCCACCTATATTCCGCATAATTGCGGTAGCTTGCGCTATCTTGCAGCGCACACTTGAATGGGATACGCACAAAGCGGCCGGCATCCATTAACGCCCCGACGCCACGCTTGCCCGGCCATACCGTTTCCACGCGCACCGCTCGCGGCCAAATCGAGGGCTCGACCATGGACGCCAAGACCAGCGCCAAGAACAAGACCGGCAGCCTGACGGTCGGCAACAGCAATTGGGACCTGCCGGTCTACCCCGGCACGATTGGTCCCGACGTCGTCGACATCTCGAAGCTCTATAGCCTGAGCGGGATGTTTACTTACGACCCCGGTTTTACTTCAACCGCAAGCTGCGAATCCAAGATCACCTATATCGACGGCGACGAGGGCATCCTGCTCTATCGAGGCTACCCGATCGAGCAACTCGCCGAACACGGAGACTTTCTGGAGACCTGCTATCTGCTGCTTTATGGCGAATTGCCGACAAGCGCGCAGAAGGCTGATTTCGACTATCGCGTGAGTCGTCACACGATGGTGCACGAGCAGATGAGCCGCTTCTTCCAGGGCTTCCGCCGTGACGCCCACCCGATGGCTGTAATGACCGGTTGCGTCGGCGCGCTTTCGGCCTTCTATCACGACTCCACCGACATTTCCGATCCGCATCAGCGGATGATCGCCTCTATCCGCATGATCGCAAAGGTGCCGACGCTTGCCGCCATGGCGTACAAGTATTCAATCGGTCAGCCTTTCGTGTATCCGAAGAACGATCTCGATTACGCCTCGAATTTCCTGCGCATGTGTTTTGCGGTGCCGACCGAGGAATTCAGGGCCAATCCGGTGCTGGCGCGCGCGATGGATCGCATCTTCATCCTGCACGCCGATCACGAGCAGAATGCGTCGACGTCTACCGTTCGTCTCGCCGGCTCATCCGGCGCCAATCCTTTCGCCTGTATTGCGGCAGGATGCGCGTGTCTTTGGGGTCCCGCTCATGGTGGCGCCAACGAAGCCGCACTCAACATGTTGCGCGAAATCGGCTCGGTCGACCGCATCCCGGAATTCATCAAGCGCGCAAAGGACAAGAACGATTCCTATCGCCTGATGGGGTTCGGCCATCGCGTCTACAAAAATTATGATCCGCGCGCCAAGATCATGCAAAAGACCTGCCACGAGGTCTTGACCGAACTTGGAATCAAGGACGATCCGCTCCTCGATGTCGCTATGGAGCTCGAGAAGATCGCGCTGCACGACGATTATTTCATCGAAAAGAAGCTTTACCCCAACATCGATTTCTATTCAGGTATCACGCTCAAGGCGATGGGATTCCCCACTACGATGTTCACGGTGCTTTTTGCCGTCGCCCGCACCGTCGGCTGGATCGCGCAGTGGAAGGAAATGATCGAGGATCCGCATCAGAAAATCGGCCGACCGCGACAGCTGTACACCGGCGCGATGCGCAGGGATTACGCGCCGATTTCGCGGCGCAAATAATTTGCGCTAACTGCTTTTCCCGTTACTCTTGCCGTTGCTCTTGCCATTGAGCTCTCGGGCCGTGGCCCCGTCATAGGCCCATTGAACGTAAATACCCGCCCACGTAAATCCGCCTCCGAAGGCGGCGAGCACCATACGGTCGCCCCGTTTCAGTCTCGGTTCGTAGTCCCAAAGACAAAGCGGAATGGTTGCATTCGTGGTGTTGCCGAACTTCTGAATTGTGACCATCACCTTTTCCATCGGCAGGCCCATGCGCTCGGCGGTCGATTCGATGATGCGCTTGTTGGCCTGGTGAGGCACCAGCCAGTCGATCATTTCAGCCCGCAAATTATTTCGCGACATGATTTCGCCGGCCACCTCGGCCATCTTCGCAATTGCAAACTTGTAAACCGCCGCGCCTTCCTGGTGCACGTAGTGCAGCCGTTTGGCGACAGTTTCGACCGTCGGCGGCATCCTGCTGCCGCCGGCCTTCTGATGAAGGTGAATCATTCCCGATCCGTCGGAACGAATAAGCGCATCCATGATGCCGAAACCGTTTTCGTCCGGTTCCAGAAGCACGGCGCCTGCCGCATCACCAAACAGTACGCAGGTCGCGCGGTCGGTATAGTCGATGATCGAGGACATCTTGTCCGCTCCGACTACGACGACCTTGCGCGCTGTACCGTTGGCGATGAACTGCGATGCGATTGTGAGGGAATAGAGAAAACCTGAACAGGCGGCTTGCACATCGAAGCTGCCAATGTTGCGCATGCCTACCATGTCGCAAATCATGTTGGCCGTGGACGGAAATTGCATGTCCGGCGTGGTCGTCGCGCAGATCAGCAGATCGACGTCTTCCGGCCGGGTCCCCGTCTTTTGCAGCAATCCGCGAACAGCCTCAGCGGCCATGTGCGAGGTGCCGAGGCCCTCACCCTTCAGAATATGCCGTTCTTTAATGCCAGTGCGTTCCGTGATCCACGCGTCACTCGTGTCCACCATGCGGGCAAGCTCCGCATTTGTGAGCAAATCGGGCGGTAGGTAGCCATGGACAGCGGTAATCGCGGCACGAGGGGACAAGGTCAAAGTTGAAATCCCGTTTCTTGCAATGGCATACGCCTATCGGACCGGTGCGGGCAAGCTAGGTTATCGGCAATTCCCGCCGGACCTCGATTGTGTGCAGGGCGCCGCTCCGGCGCTCGGCGCAGGCGAGAACGATCGCGGCGGCCCTCTCACTCGGATTCGATTGGCCAATCTCCATGATGGCATCCAGACGGGCAAATGCCTCGATTTGCCGTTGCCGCGCTGGAGATTCATTCATGAGCGGCAATAGCGCCGTCGCCAGGTTTTGCGGGGTGCAGTCGCGTTGGAGGAATTCGGGCACGATGTTCTCCTTGAGCACCAAATTCGCAAGGATAACCGACGGCACATGGACGAATAGCCGTGCGGCCAATTCCTCGATCAGCGCCACTTTGTAGCCGGCAACCATCGGTACGCCGGCAAGCGCCAATTCCAGCGTGGATGTCCCCGACTTCGTCAGCGCGACGCGTGCCGTCCGAAACGCTTCCTGTTTTTCCTCCTCCGCGGTTACGACGCGACCGGCAACCGGCCACGATCGGATTTCCGCCCGTACAATTTCCTCAAGCCGAGGCACAGCCGGTATCACCGCTTCAATGGCACCGTACTGCTCGGCAACGCGCGCAATTGCCGGACCAAACACCGGCGCCATTCGACGTATCTCGCTTGCCCGGCTTCCGGGCAAAACCAGCACCAGCGGAGGGTCGGCTCGCCGCAACCGGCTTTCGAGCTCATTAGGCCGAAACTTCCCGACTCGCTCAGCGAGCGGATGGCCGACAAAACTGCAAGGCGGCCCACCAAGCTTTTCCATGGCGTCCGATTCAAACGGCAATAGCGCCATGACGTGATCCACGTAAGCACGCATTTTGCCGGCTCGGCCTGGGCGCCAAGCCCAGACTGACGGGCAAACGTAATCTACGATTGGGAGCTCAGGCGCGCGTTCGCGCACGCGTCGAGCCACACGATGCGTAAACTCCGGACTGTCGATGATGACGACAACATCCGGCCTCGCCGAGATGATCGCATCGGCGGTTTCGCGGATACGGCGCAGGATTTTCGGCAGGCTTGCCGGGATCGCCGCAAAACCCATAAGCGCAAGGTCACCCAGCGGATAAAGGCTCGGCACACCTTCGTCGGCCATCGCCGACCCGCCGACACAGGAAAAATGCGCACGTCCTTCGGTACGTTGCCTGATAGCGGCAATGAGCGCCGCACCGAGCCGATCACCCGATTCTTCGCTCGCCACCAGAAACACATGCGGGCTCATTGTTCGCTTTCGGACCGGACGCCGACGATAAAAATGCCGGCGCGATCGGCTTCATTCACCGCGCGCTCCGCATCCGCAATGATCGTCTTTCCGCCAATAACCGCAATGCCCGCCAGCTTTGCCCGCGCGACGCCGACCACTGTATTGGGTCCGATCGACGGCAAATCAAAGCGCTGGTCTTGTTGCGGCTTCGGCGCTTTCACGAGCACGCCGATTCCCGCCGACATGCCGATGCGGCAGCTTTCGCGCAGTTCGGCAACGCGCAACAGCATCTGATCGGTGCCTTCCGCCGCTTCAACGGCCAATACCCGGTTTCCGGCAACCACGACGGCCTGGCCAACGTCAAATGCACCCGTGGCACGTAGATATTCAAAGCCAAACGTGATGTCGCGTTGATCGCTATCCGCAGCCTCGATACGCCCAAGATGACCTTCTGGGACCAGAATCTCGGGGGCAACTTCATGCGCGCCGAGCAACCGGAATCCCTGATCTTCGACGATCCGGCTGACGCCCGACAAAAGATGATTATCGCCGCCTCGATACGCGTGAATGATGCGCGGCAATAAGGTGAGCGCCTTCAGGTCAGGCCGTAGCGCCCACAAACTTGGCCGCACCAGCGATCCGATGAATACGATATCTCGGCAGCCTGCCGCATGTGCCAGCCTGGTGAAAGCACCGAGTTGGCCGACTCGGACCCAATGGTGCCGGTAACGTGCGACAAGTCTTGGATCCGCATGACCGCGAAGCGCGAACAGCACGACAGCGCGTCCGCGTTTCGAAACGGAATCGGCCACCGCCAGAGGCAATGTGCCACCACCGCAAATAAGCGCGAGCGGGCCGTCCATGCCAACAGAGCCGGCTTGGCTCATGCGTCCTCGTCTGCCTCGCTGCGTTTGACCGCCATTGTCAATGGGCGCTTTCCGGCACGAATGAACTCGACAATCTTGCCGACATTCTCGTCACTTGCATAACTTGCAGCGACCCGATCGATGCGCGCACGAAACTCCCCCACGCCGAAAAAGAGTTCATGGTATGCCTGACGCACACGATGAATGTCGGCTTTCGCAAGACCGCGGCGTCGCATCCCGATCACGTTGAGGCCGACAAGGTCGGCCAAAGGTCCGTGCGCCATTCCAAAGGGAATCACGTCCGCCCGAACGCCGCTCAAGCCGACGATCATTGCGCCTTCCCCGATTCGAACAAATTGCCTGACGGCCACGCCACCCCCGAACACGACGTGATCACCAATCGTCACGTGACCGCCCAGAGCCGTATTATTGGCGAAGACGACATGACTTCCGACTTTACAGTCGTGCCCGACATGCGAGCCGACCATGAAGAAACACCGGTCGCCCACTTCGGTGACGCCGCCGCCGTCTTCAGTGCCTGTGCTCATCGTCACGTATTCACGAATATCGCACTCATTACCAATCACAAGTCGTGTCGGCCCGCCGCGGTAACTGAAGGACTGCGGCGGAGAACCAAGCGACGTAAAGGGATGGATCACCGTGCGCGCACCAACGGTCGTATGCCCAGTTAGATTGACGTGCGCGACCAATCGGCAGCCATCGCCGACCGTCACGTTTGCCCCGATGGTGCAGTAGGGACCGATCAGGACGTCTTTTCCGATGTGCGCCCCCGCCGCGATCCGGGCCGAGGGATCGATTGTATGCGCGCTCATATGTCGGAAAGCATGGCGCCGACCTGCGCCTCCGCCACGATCTGACCTGCAACCTTCGCTTCGCCGCGATACCACCACATCGACTTGCGCCGCGTGATGCGATTCATGTGGTACTCGATCGTATCTCCGGGCCGCACCGGCTTGCGAAATTTTGCCTTGTCGATTGTGAGAAAGAATACCGAGCTTGGCTGCGCGCCGGTTGCCGCAATACAGAGCACTCCGGCCGTTTGGGCCATGCCTTCGATCATGAGCACTCCGGGAAATACTGGGTTGCCGGGAAAGTGACCCTGGAACTGCGGCTCATTGATCGTCACATTTTTAATGCCGATGCCGTGCTCGTCGCCACGGATATCGATGACCCTATCGACCATCAGGAACGGGTAGCGGTGCGGCAGCATTTTGAGGACCTGGGTGATGTCGGCAGCCTCAAGGCTCGTCACGACCTTGTTCATGGCAATGCCTCACTCATCGGCCACGGGTTCAGAACTGCCTTTGCGTTCCTTACGCGCAAGTCTCGCAACCGCAGTCATCTCGCGGAGCCATAGCTTGATTGGCCTGGCCGGCGTTCCGCCCCATCGCGCGCCTGGCGGGACATCGCTGTTGACGGCGCTGAGGGCGGCGATCTGCGCGCCCTCGCCGACCGTAACGTTGTTGTTCAGACCAACGCGCGCGCCCAGCACGACAAAGTCCTCAAGAGTAGAGCTACCTGAAATTCCCGTCTGCGCAACGATAATACAATGCCTGCCAATGCTGACATTGTGACCCACCTGAACCAGGTTGTCGATCTTCGTTCCCTCGCCAATGACGGTATCCCTAATAGCGCCGCGATCGATGGTCGTTCCCGCGCCGACCTCGACGTCATCTTGTACGATCACGCGGCCTATTTGCGGCACTTTGAGATGGCCTTTTCCTCCCATCACAAATCCGAAACCGTCCTGACCAATCTTACAGCCAGGGTGAATGATGACCCGGTCGCCGATCAAGGTATTGCTGATCGACGTATTTGCGCCGATCGAACAATCGCGTCCGATCCGCACGCCGGTGCCGACGACCGAATTTGCGCCGATGAGCGTGCCACTGCCGATTTCAGCTCCGGCTCCGACGATCGCGCCCGGTTCGACCGTCACGTCCTCTTCCATCCGCGCAGTTGCGTCGATGTGCGCGCCGGACCGACCACCAGGCGCAGCAAGCGACGACGGCCGCAACGCTTGGGGAAACAGCGCGCGTGCCACTGTCACGAACGCCTTATAAGGCTCGCGCACCGCTAAGACGGCTACGCCGCTCGGCAGCTCTTTTGCGAGCTCGGGCGTGGACAGGCATGCACCGGCATGAGTCGCTACGGCTGCAGATGAAAAGCGCCGGCTGTCGAAAAAGGCGAGATCGAGCGGTCCTGCGCGATCAAGCGGCGCAATATTGCTGATGCGCATCGGCTTGCGAACGGCGGAGGGCAAGGTCGCGCCCGTCAGGGCAACGACCTCATCAAGCGTGAGCCCCAGGGATTTCCGCAGGAAAATCGGCTCGCTCATCCTGTTGGGGCCTGTGTGCTGCCACGAAATGCCGCCAAGGTCAGAACTTGGTGCCGCCGCTGAACCGGAAAAACTGCGTGCGGTCGCAGACTTCGCCGCCGCCGCCGGTTAGCGTTGCGCAGTATTTGGTCAGCGGATAGGCGAGATCGAAGCGCAACGGTCCAAGCGGCGAATCCCATAGCAAACCGACACCGACCGACGTGCGTATCATCGACGGGCTATCGAGGCCGACCTGCAGCGTTTCGCCGGTCACATTCCAGCTTGTCGGACCTCTGTAGCTCCACAAGGAGCCGGCATCTGCGAACGCCGCGACTTTGATGCCGATATCCTTCGGCAGGAAATACAGCGGCGTCTGTGCTTCGAGGCTCGCACCCCAATAGAGCGAACCGCCGAGCGCGTCATTGGTCGTTCCGGGAGTCAAATCACGCGGGCCGATACCGGCGGGCGCAAAACCGCGCACAAGATTCGGTCCCATCTGAAAATGGTCCAGCATCCGCAGGTCTTTGTCGCCCCAGCTGCTGACGTTGCCCGCCTGCAACTTGATGACGCTCACGACATCCGAAATCACTTCGTAATATTTGCGCGCCTCGACCTGCGTCCGGATGAAATTCACGTCGCCGCCGACGCCTGCGAAGTCCTGCTTGATATCGGCGTACAAGCCACTGGTCGGCAGCTTGTTGTTGTCGAGGGTATTGTACGACAGCGTGTAACCCACCAGCGAAACGTTCACCGGCCCTGCCGCGAGCTCCTTGCGGACTGCAAGCGAAGCTTCGCCATTGGCATAGCACCCACCCGGGATGTTCAGATCAGAACCGTTAGCCTCGTTCGCCGGCGTCACTCCACCGCCGCCATTGATCAATGCGTTGCTAGAAAACTGACAGTCATTATACTGCGTCGGCAGTGTGATCTTCTGTTGGTAGAACGTGTAGCGCGGCTGGAACGCGATTTCTTCGGTCACTGCAAAGCCAAGACGCAGATTGGTGCCGATCGTCTGGGAGTCGTAGGAAACGTAATTATTTGCGAGATTTTGCCGTGCGAACAGGTCGATGCCGCCGGCCATCCGATAGCCGAGCAAATAAGGCTCGACGTAAGACAAGTCGAAACCTTTGACATACTGACCATAAGTAAACCCGGCCTTCGCATACACGCCCCGTCCCATCAGGTTGCGGTCAGCAATACTGACTTCGCCGATCAGTCCGTCCGCGGTCGAATAGCCGCCCGAAATCGAGAACTCGCCGGTTGGCTGCTCTTCGACATCGACATTGACGACCACGCGATCAGGTGCAGATCCGGGCTCATTGGTGATTTTGACGGTCTTGAAGTAGTTCAAATTCTTCAAGCGTCGTTCGGCGCGATCGACCAGCGCCCGGTTGTAGGCGTCGCCTTCGCCGAGATCAAATTCTCTACGGATCACATAGTCGCGCGTGCGCGTGTTGCCGCGGATATTGATGCGCTCGATATAGGCCCGCGCCCCTTCCTCGACGACAAACGCCAAATTGATGGTCTTGGTCTCAAAGTTGCGGTCACCGCGCGGCCGCACATTGGCGAAGGCATAGCCTTGCCTTGCCGCCTGGATCGTCATTGCCTCGACACTCTTCTCGACGAGGTCGGCATTATAGATACTTCCGGGGCTGAGCTTGATCTGGCCGCGGAGCAGCCCCGGATCGATAGCGCGGACATTCGAAATCACATCGACGGTACCGATACGGTATTGGCTTCCCTCGTCGATCGTGAAGGTGACGACAAAACCCTTCTTTGCCGCATCATATTCGCCCACCGCCGACACGATGCGCACATCGGCATAACCGTGCTTGAGATAAAACCTGCGCAAAAGATCACGGTCGGCTTCTACACGATCGGGGTCGTAGATATCGGTGGTCTGAAGAAAGCTCAGGAAATTGCTTTCCGACGTCTTGATAACATCGCGCAGGCGTCCTTGCGAAAATGCATGGGCACCGACAAAATTGATGTCCTTGACGCCGGTTTTATCGCCTTCCTTGATTTCGAAAACCAGGTCGACGCGATTGTTGGGGAGTTCGATGATCTTCGGATCAACTGAAACATCGAAGCGGCCACTGCGATGATAGATCTCGATGATGCGCTGGACGTCGGCCTGAACGGTCGGCCGCGATAGCGTGCCGCGGGGCTTGGATTGTGTTTCGGCCTGGAGTTGTTCGTCCTTGGCCTTTTTGTTGCCTTCGAAGGCAACCCGATTGATGACCGGGTTTTCGACCACCGTGACCACAATACGGCCGCCAGAATGGTTGATGCGCACGTCGGCAAAAAGACGCGTAGCGACAAGGGCCTTAAGCGCCTCGTCTTCCTGCTCGGGGCCGATCCGCCCCCCAGGCCCAAGCCTAAAATACGAGCGAATCGTCTCTGCTTCGACGCGGCGGCTGCCTT
>Ga0134128_10007238_pt1 | contig 13407 bp, 10 predicted proteins | sample KB31754_FD_96462 | JGI IMG/M metagenome (GOLD analysis project Ga0134128, IMG submission 96462) | Terrestrial soil microbial communities with excess Nitrogen fertilizer from Kellogg Biological Station, Michigan, USA - KB3-175-4 | ecosystem: Environmental > Terrestrial > Soil > Unclassified ... | reverse complement strand
GCGGTCTCGGTGATCTCGAAGCAGATCTTGCTGCCGTCGAGGCCGCTCTTGTGGAACTGCTCGATGACGAACGGCAGGAACTTGTCATCGCCCAGGCTCTGGCCCGAGAGGTTGATGGAGCAGAGCGCCAGCTTCTCGCGCTCGTCGGCCTCTGAGACCAGCCAGCGGAACGCGTTCTCGATCACCCAACGGTCGATGGCCGGCGTGATGCCGTAGCGCTCCGCGGCCGCGATGAAGTCGTTCGGGGAGACGATCCGGCCGTTCTCATCCTTGAGTCGCAGGAGCAGCTCGTAGTGCGCGCCGACATCGATCTTCTGCAACGGCTGGATGGCCATGCGGTGGATCTCGAAGCGGCCTTCCTCCAGTGCCGCGTTGATCCGCGCGGCCCACTGCATCTCGCGCCGCCGGCGCATCAGCTCCATGTCGTTCTCGGCGAAGCTGTGCACCCGGTTGCGGCCGCCTTCCTTGGCCGCGGTGCAGGCGCTGTCGGCGGCGGAGAGGATCGAGGCCACATCCTCGTTGTCGGCGGTGATCGGGACCACGCCCACGCTCGCGCCCAGCCGGAATACCCGGTCTTCCCAGGTGAAGCGGAAATTACGAACGCTCTCGCGCAGGGCCTCGGCCGTGCGCATCGCATCATCGAGCGAGCAGGCCTCGAGGAGGATTCCGAACTCATCGCCGCCCAGGCGCGAGAGCGTATCGCGCCAGCGGACCTTGGATTTCAGCAGCGCGCCGACCTGGCCGAGGAGGGCATCACCGGCACTGTGCCCGCAGGTGTCGTTGACGATCTTGAACTGGTCGATGTCGAGATAACATAGAGCGTAGGACGCCTCGCGCGCCTTGGCGCTCTTCAGCGCGCGCTCGAGGCGGCTCTCGAACTCGCGCCGGTTGACCAACCCTGTCAGCAGGTCGTGGCTCGCGTGATAGGAGAGGCGGCGGTTGAGCTCGCGGGCCTCGGTGACATCGTGGAATACCAACACGCCGCCGGATACCCGGCCCTGGCCGTCGCGGATGGGCGCGGCCGTGCTCTCGACATAGAGCTCGTTGCCGTCGCGGCGGATGAGCAGCATCGGCCGCACCGACTTGATCGGGCGGATGCGCCGGATGGAGACGGTGAGCGGGTTCTCGAGCGGCTCGCAGGTCTCCTCGTGAAAGGCGCGGAAGATCTCCTCGACCGGCCTTCCCATCGCATCCTCGAGCCGCCAGCCGGTGAGCGCTTCCGCCACCGGGTTGATGTAGTCGATGACGGAATTGGCATCGGTGGTCACGACGCCGTCGCCGATCGACTGCAGGGTGATCTGCGCGCTCTCTTTCTCGCGGAAGAGCGCTTCCTCGTAGAGCTTGCGCTCCGTGATGTCGAGCTCCACGCCGACCAGGCGCAGGAGCCTGCCGTGCTTGTCCACCCGCGCGCTCGCGCGGCTGATGACCCAACGCCACTCGCCGCTGCGATGGCGCATGCGATGGGTGCTCTCGAAGAGCGGGGTCTTGCCGTCGACATGCTCGCGGATGGCCGTCTGCACGCGCGCGAGATCGTCCGGATGCACCAGGCTGCTCCAGTCGGGAGAGCCGCGCATGTCCTCATCGCCGTAGCCCAGCATGGCTTTCCAGCGGGGTGAGAAATAGACCTCGTTGCTCTCGACGTCGAAGTCCCAGACACCGTCATTGGCCGAGGATTGCGAGAGATTCGTGCGCTCCTCGAGCTTGGCGAGCCGCGCCTCGATGCGGATGCGCTCGAGACCGGTGGCGAGGCTGGTGCCGAGGAGCTTCATCAGCAGCTGCAGGTTCACGTCCCAGGCGCCGCGCGGGAGCGTGTGCGCGAGACCGAGGAAACCGGCGGGCTTGCCCTGCACGCGCAGCGCGACCAGCAGCGCCGAGCCCATTTGCAACTCCGAGAAGCGCTGGCCCTCGGCGGCCTGCTCGCGCCGCGGCGCCGCGCTGTCGCGCAGCTCCGAGAGGCGAAGATGATCCATGCGTCCCTTGAGCCACGGGAAGGACTCGATGCTGGTCCCCTGCAGCCCTTCCGGGCGACATTGCGCGAAGGCTCCGCGGGCGACCTGCACCTCCTCGATGACTGGCTCGTCGGGGCGCAGCACGAGCAGGAAGACGCAATCGGTGGCGCTCGCTTCGCGCAGGAATTCGAGGTTGCGGCGCAGGCACTCGCTGACGCCTTCCTTGCGCATGTTCTGAAAATCGACGGCGATCTTCGTGCAGACGACATCGATGCCGATGGCCGGCCTGGGTATCTTGCCGCTCCAGGCGTCCGCCGAAAGGATGTCCGACGCGGTGAAATCCGCTGGCTTTTCCGGCGGCAGACTCGACATGGGACCGGTTACCTCTCCACCATTCGTCGCAAGCTACCCGAGGACTGCTATTTCGAGGGGGTCCATTACGCAGCTTGTGGACCGTTTCCGGCTGCTATCTTCTAACGAGTTACGCGCGATTCTCGCATACCTGCTCAGGAACACAAGCTAACGTGCTGTTCGTGCAGGAGTTCGCGACTTAACAGAATCTGGAGCGAACCCCCGAAGATGTGACGTAATCGAGATTTCGGCGCTGCTGCGCCGCCCCTCAACCGATCGCCTCGCGGGCGATCGCATAAGCGCGTCGCAGCTCCTGCTCCATTTCTTCCTGCAGCCTCTCGAGGGCCGCTGCGTTCAGCGTGCGCGGCACGTACCGGGGCGGTCCGATGGCGATCGCGATGCGAGACAGCGGCACCGGAATGACGAAGCGGTCCCACTTCACCCGCCACGCGCGCGAGGCGGCGTAGGCCATGGGCAGGATCGGGCGACCCGACATCTGCGCGAGAAGAATGGCGCCCGGCTTGAATTTGAACCGTGGTCCCCGCGGGCCGTCGGGCGTAATGACAGGGGAGACGTTCTCCTTGGCGAGGGCCTGGTAATAGTCGCGCAAGGCGCGGGCGCCGGTATGACTCGACGAGCCGCGGATGACGTGGCCGCCGACACGCCGGACCATCATGGCGCCGAGCTCCCCATCGACCGAGGGGCTGATCAGCCAGCCGACCTTCATGCGCGTGCGCTGCCCGAGCAGGTATTTCGCGCAGTAGAGCTGGTGCTGGTGCCAGTAGCAGGGAATGAGCGAGGGCGCTTGGGCGAGCGCCGCATCGAGATGCTCCGCGCCGCGCACCGCGACCACGCGGGAGGCGAGCCACCATGCGCGGATGATGCCGATCCCCACAGGCGCCGCCACCCGGTAGAGCAGGCGCCGCCCGGGGGTCATGGTGCGGCCCGAGCGCGTGACCTTGCGATAGAAGGTATTTCGCAGGCCGCCGCCGTCCGGCTCGGATGTCACGCTTGATCCGCTCTCATGAGGAATCGGGCAATTTACTATAATCCCGCGTTCCCATGAGCAGACCCGCAACGATGCAGGCCCAGCCCCCCGAGGCGGCGCTTCAATTCGATATCGGCTCCACGGACGACTCGCTGGAGCGGATGATCGAGCTCTTCGCCCTGCACGGCGACACCTATCGCGTCTACGTACCGGCGCGGCAGTCCTACACCTATGTCATTCATCATCCGGACGACGTCAAGCGGGTGCTGGTCTCGAACCACCGCAACTACACGAAGGGAGTCGGGCTCGACCGGGTGAAGATCCTGCTCGGCAAGGGCCTCATGACGAGCGAGGGGGAGCTCTGGACGCGCCAGCGCTACATGATGCAGCCCTTCTTCCATCGGCGGGTCATCACCCAGTTCGCCCAGGTGATCGGCACGGCCAACTCCGAGCTCCTCGCGCGGTGGGAGGCGCTCGCCCGGCGCGGCGAGCCGGTCAACCTCACGGATGAGATGAGTTCGCTCACTCTGGAGATCGTGCTGCGCGCCATCTTCGGGCGCGACCTCGAGCGGATGTCGCAGGAGCTCGGCGGCAATCCCTTCGATGTGGTCACGAAGGAGCAGAGCCGGGACCTGCAGTTCGCTTTCAAGTTCCGCTCGCTCGCCAAGCTCGTCGCCGGTCTGATCGAGCGCCGCCGCCGGGAGCCGCAAGAGCACTTCGATTACGTGGCGATGCTCATGGGCGCGCGCGACAAGGACAGCGGCCAGCCGATGAGTGAGCGCCAGCTCATCGACGAGATCCTGACCCTGGTCGTCGCGGGCCACGAGACCACCGCGAGCGGCCTCAACTGGACCTGGTACCTGCTGTCCCAACATCCCGATGCCGAGGCCCGGCTGCACGCGGAGCTCGATACCATCGCCGACGAGCCCGCGCCGAGCCTGCCGGATATGGAGCGGCTCGCCTACACGCAGCAGGTGATCAACGAGGCGCTGCGGCTCTACCCGCCGGGCTGGCTGCTGTCGCGCCGCACGGTGCAGTCCGATGTGCTCTCCGGATACGAGATCCCGGCCGGCACCAACGTGCTGCTGCCGCTTTATCTGCTGCATCGGCACCCGCGGTACTGGAAGGAGCCGGACACTTTCCTTCCGGAGCGTTTCGCGCCCGATCATGACGCCGAGCGCCCGCGCTTCGCCTACATGCCGTTTGCGGCCGGCCCTCGGCACTGCATCGGCGAGACCTTCGCGCTCTATGAGATGCTGATGCACCTGCACCGCATCGCGCGGCATTTTCGGCTGGTGCACGTGCCTGACCAGCCGCTCGAGCTCGAGGCGCAGATCAACCTGCGCACCCGTCACCCCCTGCACATGAGGCTGGAACGCCGCTGATGCCCAACCCGACGACGAACCCCACGACCCTGACCGAGCTCCTCGAGGCCCGGCGCCGCCATCCCGGAAACTTCACCTACCTCGAGGGGGAGCACGATTCCCGCGACGTCAGTTACGAGGAGCTGCACGCGCGCGCGCTCGGCATCCTCCATCATCTGCAGCGTCTCGGTGCGCGCCGCGGCGACAAGCTGATCCTTTTCCTCGGGAGCAACGAGCAGTTCCTCGACGGGTTCTGGGCCGCCGTGATGGGCGGCATCGTGCCGGTGCCGGTCGCGCTCGGCATCAGCGACGAGCACCGCCACAAGCTCCTGCGCATCGCCCGCAAACTCGGCCAGCCCTTTCTCTATACCGAGCGCCGCTCCCTCGAGCGCATCGGCGCCTTCGCGGCCGAGGCCGGAGAGTCGGACGTTTTCGAGGGCCTGCGCTCGCGCGCGTTCCTGGTCGATGATCTCGATGACATCTCCCGGGCCGGCAAGCCGTACGAGGCGAAACCGGACGACGTTGCCTTCATCCAGTTCTCCTCCGGCTCGACCAGCGAGCCCAAGGGCGTGGTGCTGACGCACGGCAACATCATCGCCAATGCGCGCGGCGCGCAGGAGGCTGCCCGATTCTCCGAGGATGACGTCAGCCTCTCCTGGATGCCGCTGACCCACGACATGGGACTGATCGGCTTCCACCTCGTCATGTTCTACTGCCGGGTGCACGCGCACCTGATGCCGACGGAGCTCTTCATCCGCCGGCCGCTCCTCTGGCTGACCCTCGCGAGCCGCGTCCGGGCGAGCATCCTCTGCTCGCCCAATTTCGGCTACAAGCACTATCTGAAGGTGCTCGGCGAGCGGCCGGTCGAAGGACTCGACCTCGCGAGCGTCAGATTCATCTTCAACGGGGCGGAGCCGATCTCGGTCGAGCTGTGCGAGGAGTTCCTGGCGCGGCTCGGGCCGGCCCGGCTGGCGCGCAATGCGATGTATCCGGTGTATGGACTCGCGGAGGCTTCCCTCGCCGTGAGCTTCCCGCCTCCCGGGGCGCCGATGCGCACCATCGCGCTCAACCGGCACCGCCTCGGGGTGGGAAGCCCGGTCGAGCTGGTGGAGAAGGGCTCGCGCGATGCGGTGCAGCTCGTCTCCGAGGGCCGCGCGATCCCGTATTGCAGCGTGCGCATTGCCGACGACGAGGATCGGCCGTTGCCGGAGGACCGGATCGGAAATCTGCAGATGCGCGGCGACAACGTCACCCGCGGCTACTTCGAGGATGCCGAAGCAAACGCCGCGGCCTTCACCGCGGACGGGTGGTTGCGAACCGGTGATCTCGCGCTGATCCACCAGGGGGACCTCTATGTCTCCGGGCGGGCGAAGGAGATCATCTTCGTCAACGGCCAGAACTACTATCCACACGATCTCGAGGCGATCGCGCAGCGCATCGAAGGCCTGGAGTTGGGCAAGGTCGTCGCCGCGGGCGCGCGGCCGCCGGGGGAGGAGATCGAGCAGCTCGTGCTCTTCATCCTGCACCGCGGCTCGATGGAGGATTTCCTGCCGCTCGCCACCCGGGCCGCGCGCCTCATCAACGAGCAGACCGGCCTCGAGGTCGCGCAGGTCGTCCCGGTAAAGCGCATCCCGAAGACGACCAGCGGCAAGATCCAGCGCCACCTGCTCGAGGAGAGTTATGTCGCTGGCGAGTTTGGCGAGGAGCTGCAGGCTCTGGCGGCGCTCCGCACCGCCCGGGGCGGCCCGGAGATCGCTTCGCAAAGCGAGATCGAGGAGAAGCTGCGCACCATCTGCGAGGCGGCGCTCGGCGGCAGGCGGGTCGATGCCAACGACAACCTGTTCGAGCTCGGCGCGAGCTCCCTGAAGCTCATCGAGATCCACGAGCAGATCGACCGGGAGTACCCCGGCCAGGTGGACCTGACGGAACTGTTCGACTTCCCGACCATCGCCGAGCTCGCCCGGCATCTCGAGGGTAAGCTGGGAATGGTCGAAAGTAGCTAAGTGAGCGGCCCATGGCCGCTCTGGGCAGCGGGAGTCGAGAGCGGTGCCGGACAGGAAGGTCGTGCCGCGATTTCTTTCGGCGAAAGGTGCTCAATGATCTGGCTCGCGTTGCCTCGTGCGAAGTTACTTTCAATGACACCTGCGGAGTGCTCTACGATGCGCAATGTGTGCTCCTACATAGCACTAGCAGGTTGCCTGGCTCTGCAAGGCTGTATTCCAGTCCGAAACACCGTAACTTACTGGACTGTGTCGGGGGGAGGCACTCGCGGCACTCCGATCTATGAGTATGACGGTGGCGGTTGCACCTCAGATCATCGACCTCGGTACATGAACTTCGCGCTCGCCCAAGGTGTCGTGGTGTCGTATGGCTTTGGGTATGGCCTTCAGGGGCACATTTTTGTGCCACCCGGCGTAACGGCGAGGTTCATCGACGGAATAGCAATCGCGCGCACTGACTCTGGCGCAGAATATAGAGGAACTATTGTGGGACTGCAGCGGCGACTGTATGGCGCTGACGCCGGCAAGCTTTCGTCAACAGCGCCGCTAATAGGTTGGACACGAGACGAACTATTGCAACACGTCCAGTACGGTCGCGGGCAAGGCCCGGAAGGCGATGGTTCCGCGCAAATTCTTACCTGGAATGAGTTTGATTTTGGGGTTCACTTTCAAGCAAGTCTTGATCCAGCGTTCACAGTGCGGCTTCCAGCATTGGAGATTGCGGGCCAAGTCGTTGGAGGTAGCGAGCTGAGATTTTCGAAGCAGACATCAGCGGAGTGGACCTTGGAACCATGCGTCTAGGGCGCAAGGCCCTCGCGGACGGGGCGCGTGCCGATTCGAGCCGCCATCTTCGTGATCGCTGGCATGCTCGGCATCTCCAGGATCTACCCCTACGCAGCGTAACCCACTCTTTTCAATACAGCCTCAAAACTCCAGTCGCATCGAGAGGTCGATGGCGCGGACGTTCTTCGTCAGTCCGCCCGATGACACGAAATCGACGCCGGTCGCGGCGATGGCGCGAACGCTCTCCAGGCTCACGCTGCCCGAAGCTTCCAGCGCGACCTGACGCGCGCCCGGCGTCCCCGTATCGCGGCGCCGGCGGTTGATGGACACGGCCGCGGCGAGGTCCTCCAGGCTGAAATCGTCGAGGAGGACGATGTCCGGTCCGGCGCCGAGCGCCTCCTCCAACTCGTGCAGCGACTCGACTTCGACCTCCACCTTCACGCCGTGAGCCACGCGGCGGGCGGCGGCGATCGCGGCGGTGAGCGAGCCCGCCGCGGCGATGTGGTTCTCCTTGATCAATACCATGTCGTAAAGCCCCATCCGGTGATTGCGGCCGCCGCCGCACCGCACCGCGTACTTCTGCGCGCTGCGCAGGCCCGGAATGGTCTTGCGGGTATCGAGCACGGTGCAGCCCGTGCCGGCGACCGCGGCGACGAAGCGGCTCGCCTGGGTCGCGGTGCCGCAGAGGAGCTGCAGGAAATTGATCGCGGTGCGCTCGCCCGTGAGGATCGGCCGCGCGCGGCCCTCGATCTCGAAAATCTCCGCCCCGGCCGCGATCCGGTCCCCGTCCGCCGCCCGCCAGGTGAGGCGAATGCCGGTATCCAGCTGGCGAAACGTCTCCTCCGCCCAGGGGCGGCCGCAGAGCACGGCTTCCTCGCGGGTGACGAGCCGGCCCCTGACCCGCTGGTCCTCGGGGACCAGGCGCGCCGTGACATCGCCGCCACCGATATCCTCACGCAGCGCGGCCGCCACCTGGTCGGGCAGGTCCGCCGGTGGGGTGAGATCGGGCGCGGGGGGCGCAGCGGTCGGGCTCATCCGGCAAGCCTAGCACGGGCCTGCTTAGGCACAGGGGTGTGCCCCGCCGCCGCCGGTGGCGGATCTTTGGGCAAAAACCGCGCTTTTCGCCCAAAGCAGCGCCGGGCCGGGCACGATGCCCGGATCCAGCGCGTGACGACAAGGTTTGAACATTGGCTTTGCGGCCTCATAATTGTCCCGCATGTCCGAGCCCCATGCGCCGGCGGAGTGGGACCGCCCACGTTCCCCTTGCACCAAGATCTGCTCGCTCGACGAGCAGGGATATTGCATCGGGTGCCTGCGCACCGCCGATGAGATCGGCCGCTGGACATCGATGAGTGCCGCCGAGCAGTGGCGGGTGATCGCCGACCTCAAGCGGCGCCGGGAATTTCTGAAGAGGTGAGTGGATGGACGTTGTCGAGAGAATCAAGGCCGAGCTCGGCTCGAGCCCGGTGGTGCTCTTCATGAAGGGCACGCCGGATTTCCCGCAGTGCGGTTTCTCCGCGCAGACGGTGGCGGCGCTGCGCGCGCTGGGCGCCGAATTCAAGCACGTCAACATCTTCGAGGAGCCGGAGATGCGCGAGGCGCTGAAGCGCTATTCCAACTGGCCGACCTATCCGCAGCTCTACGTCAACGGCGAGCTGGTCGGCGGCTGCGACATCGCGCTGGAGATGTACCAGAGCGGTGAGCTCGAGAAGCTGCTGTCGGGAGCCGGCGCAGTCAAGTAAGCGGCGCAGAGTCGCTCTCGGCTTCGCCCGGCGGCTCCGCGCGCCACCCTAGAGCGCGCGCCCGCGCGTCGGCCTCGAGAAAGCTGTCGCGGAAGCGGTTGCAGATGAGGCAAAAGAGCTCCGCGGTGCGCTCGGCGTCATAGACGGCCGAATGCGCGGAGCTCGAGTCCCAGGAGAGTCCCGCGACGGTGACCGCCTTCGCCAGCACCGTCTGTCCGAGCGCCGCCCCGGCGAGCGTCGCGGTATCGAAGCAGGAGAACGGATGAAACGGGTTGCGTTTCACGTCCGCCCGCTTCACCGCCTGGTTGAGAAACCCGAGATCGAACGCTGCGTTGTGCCCGACCAGAATGGCGCGCCGGCAATCGTGGGCGCGCAGGGCGTGGCGGATCTCGCGGAAGATCCGCTGCAGGGCATCGCGCTCCGGCAGCGCGGGCCGCAGCGGATGGAACGGGTCGATCCCCGTGATCGAGAGCGATGCGGGCTCGAGCCTCGCGCCCTCGAAGGGCTTCACGTGGAAACTGTGCGTGGCGCCGCGACCCAACACGCCGTCGCCATCCATGTCGATGAGCACCGCGGCGATCTCGAGCAGCGCGTCGGTGTCCGCGTTGAAACCACCCGTCTCGATATCGACCACTACCGGCAGGAAGCCGCGGAAACGGCGTGCCATGAGCGCGGCGCCGGGTGCCGGCGTGACCGCCGCGCCTGCCTCGGTGTCCGCGGTCATCGATCCCCCAACAGGCGCCATCCGATGTGCTCGCCCGCGCGCAGGGGCACGAGCTCCTCGGCGCCGAAGGGGTAGGACCGCGGCACCTCCCAAGCTGTCTCGACCAGCGTGATGCGGCCTTCGTTGCGCGGCAGCCGGTAGAAGTCCGCGCCGCGCTCGGAGGCGAAAGCCTCGAGCCGATGCAGCGCGGCGGCAGCCTCGAAAACCTCCGCGTAGAGCTCGATCGCAGCGTGCGCGGAGAAGATGCCGGCGCAGCCGCAGGCGCTTTCCTTCGCGCCGCGCGCGTGCGGGGCGCTGTCGGTGCCGAGGAAGAAGCGTGGATCGTCGCTCGTCGCCGCGGCGAGCAGCGCCTCCCGGTCGGTTTCGCGCTTCAGCACCGGCAGGCAGTAGTGGTGTGGGCGGATGCCGCCCGCGAAGAGCGCGTTGCGGTTCATGAGCAGATGTTGCGGGGTGAGGGTCGCTGCGATCCCGGGGCGGGAGCCGAGCACGAATTCCACGGCGGCGCGCGTGGTGATGTGCTCGAAGACGATGCGCAGGCGCGGGAGGCGCGTCGCGAGCGGCGCGAGCACCTCATCGATGAAGCGGGCCTCGCGATCGAATGCATCGACGCTGGGCTCGGTCACTTCACCATGTACCTGGAGGATGAGATCCTCCTCCTCCATTCGGGAGAGGACCGCATCCACCTTGCGGATGTCGGTCACGCCCGCATCGGAATGAGTGGTCGCCCCCGCCGGGTAGAGCTTGCAACCGACGATGCAGCCGCTCGCCTTGGCGTGCGCGACCTCGGCGGGATCGGTCCGGTCCGTGAGGTAAAGCGTCATCAGGGGCTCGAACGTCATGCCCGCGGGCAGGGCGTCGAGGATCCGCTGCCGGTATGCCAGCGCCTGTTGCGCAGTGGTCACCGGGGGGCGGAGATTGGGCATGATGAGCGCGCGCGCGAAACGCGCGGCAGTGAACGGCAACACGGAGCGCATCGCCTCCCCGTCCCGAAGATGCAGATGCAGATCGTCGGGGCGGCGGAGGGTGATCGAACTCACTTCAGGCGCTCCAGCGCTCCGAGAACGTCATCCTCCAGGATGAGCTGCAGCGCAAAGCGCACGCCGAAACCGGTGATCTCGGTGTTGATGTGTCCCAGCCCGCCGGTGCGCGTCGCCGATGACAGATCGACGTGCGCCCACGGGATGTCCTCGGGAACGAAGCGGCTGAGGAAGCGGGTGGCGAGAATGTGATCGCCCTTGCCCTCGGTGGTGCACTGCACGATGTCGGCAACCTTGCTCTCGAGGTCGGAGTCGAAATCGGCGTCGAACGGGAATGCCCACACGCGCTCGCCACTGCTGCGGCCGGCATCGACCAGCCGCGACGCGAGCCCCGGCCGGTTGGTGAAGACGCCGCTCATTCTTTCGGTCAGCGAGTAGACGCAGGCCCCAGTGAGGGTGGCGAAATCGAGCATCAGGCGCGGTTTCGTGCGGGCCGCGAGCGCGAGGGTATCCGCCAATGCCATCCGGCCCTCGGCGTCGGTGTGGATCACCTGGATGGTGACGCCGTTGGCGGCGCGAACGACCTCCTGCGGGCGATAGGCCTTCGGTCCGATGTTGTTCTCCGTGATGGCGAGCCACGCGTCCACCGCGATCGGCGCCTTCAGCCGCGCCAGGGCGATGAGCGTGGCCAGCGCCACCGCGCTGCCGCCCATGTCGGTGTGCATGTCGAGCATCGACCGGTGGGGCTTGAGGTTGATGCCGCCGGTATCGAAAAGGATGCCTTTGCCGATGAGCGCGAGGTCAGGCGAGCCGCCCCGCCGGCGGCCGGGGCGGTACCTCAGGTGTGCGATGCCCGCGCCCGGGCTCTCATTGCCGGCGGCGACGGCGAGGAATGCGTTGGCTCCGGCGCGGCGCAGCGCCTGCTCCCCGAGCCAGGTCAGCTCCAGCCCGTGGCGGCGCGCAAGTTGGGTCACCGCCGCGCGATAGCCGCGGGCGTCGAGGATGTTGGGCGGCAGCGCGGTGAGCCAGCGGGCGAGATTGGTGGCATCCGCTCTGACGGCGGCGGAATCGACGTCGAGGCGGACGTCGGTCGGCAGCTGGATGCGCGTGATGCGACGCTCGTCTGCGGCGGGCGCGCGGCAGCTCGGCAGCTCGAACGCCTGCGCCAGGGTAGCGGCGAAAAGCGCCTCGAGCGCCGCCTGGGCGGCAGCCTGACCGCTGACGCCCGCGGGGAAGCCCGCCACGGCGAGCCCGATCGTCCGCGGGCCGCGGGCCGCGGCTTCCTTCATCATGCGGCCGGCGAGCGCCAGACGCTCGAAGTGACTGGGCTGCGGCCGCAGAAATCCCAGCGCGGCCAGCGTCTGGCGGCGGTTCGCGAGCGCGGTCGTGCGCACCGCGCCGGCGCGGGGCGGCTCGCGCGCGAGCAGATCCCGCCAGCGCGGGCTCTCCGGCAGCTTCTCGAGGCTCGCCGCCGCGGCGGATTCGGGCACGATCACGAGCAGCGCGTCGACCTCACCGCCGCTCGAGCGCGTGATTTCGGGCCCACCGGCGGGCGGCAGCAGCGCGAGGCCGGCGCGGCCGCGGCCGGCGCTCCGCTTCGGCGCTTGCTTGACCACCGGGAGTGAAACCCGGATCATTGCGCGGCTCATTTTACAGGGTACTTTTTACAGGCGACTTGCGCTTGGCTGGGAAGCTGCCGGCGCATCCTACCCCATTAGCCCGAATGACCGAACCTCCGAAGCTGGAAGATCTCGACCCCGTTGAAACCCAGGAGTGGCTGGAGTCGATCGACTCGGTGCTGAAGACCCATGGTCCGCAGCGCGCACACTTCCTCCTCGAGCGTCTGATCGATTACACGCGCCGCAGCGGCGCGTATCTGCCGTTCAAGGCGAACACCGCTTACGTCAACAGCATCCCGACCGGACGCGAGCCGCAGTATCCCGGCAACCGGGCGCTGGAGCGGCGGATCGAGGCTTACATCCGTTGGAACGCCATGGCGATGGTCGTGCAGGCGAACCGCATCTCCTCGGAGTATGGCGGCCACCTCTCGAGCTACGCCTCGTCGGCCACGCTGTATGAAGTGGGTTTCAATCACTTCTGGCGGGCGCCGTCGGCCGAGCATCCGGGTGACCTCGTCTTCATTCAGGGGCATTCCTCCCCGGGCATCTACGCGCGCGCCTACCTCGAAGGGCGCTTGAGCGAGAGCCAACTGCAGCACTTCCGTCAGGAGGCCGGTGGCCCCGGACAGGGTCTCTCCTCCTATCCACATCCCTGGCTGATGCCGGATTTCTGGCAGTTCCCGACCGTCTCCATGGGTCTCGGGCCGATGATGGCGATCTTCCAGGCGCGCTTCATCCGTTATCTCGAGCACCGCGGCCTCGCCAAGACTTCCGACCGCAAGGTGTGGGCATTCCTCGGCGACGGCGAGATGGACGAGCCGGAGTCCATGGGCGCGCTCACCATGCCCGTGCGCGAGGGGCTCGACAACCTCATCTTCGTCATCAACTGCAACCTGCAGCGCCTCGACGG
>Ga0134128_10007235_pt1 | contig 13408 bp, 10 predicted proteins | sample KB31754_FD_96462 | JGI IMG/M metagenome (GOLD analysis project Ga0134128, IMG submission 96462) | Terrestrial soil microbial communities with excess Nitrogen fertilizer from Kellogg Biological Station, Michigan, USA - KB3-175-4 | ecosystem: Environmental > Terrestrial > Soil > Unclassified ... | reverse complement strand
CTGGGCCCACCCGGTGGCCACCAGCCGCTGGGACTCCATGCTGCGGCTGTGGCAGGCCATGAGCACGGCCGTGTCCTCCACCTCCGAGCGCAGCAGCAGGACGTCGCGGCTGTGCTGGTACGGCGTCCGGCGTTCAAGGTGGAGCTCGTCGCCGTCGTCCCAGCAGCACACCAGGCCCAGGTCGGTGACGGGTGCATAGGCGGCGGAGCGGGTCCCGATGACGATCTTTACGTCGCCGCTAAGCACGCGCAGAAAGCTGTCGTAGCGCAGGCTGGGGGCGTCGTCGGCCGTGAGCTTCACAAAGCTGCCGCCCGGCAGCACGGAAGCACAGGCCTTCTCCAGCAGTTCCAGGTCGCGGAGGTCGGGCACCACCACAATGGCGCCCCGTCCGGACAGCTGGCAATACGCTGCTGCCTGGGCGACCTGGTGGTGCCAGGAGGCAGGGCCGTACCCGGACAGCGACTGCAGCACCGCCTTGGGCGACGCCCCCATGGCCAGGCGGGTGAGAAAGTCCTCGGCATGGGCATAGCCGCCGAACAGGGAATGGCCCGGGTGCGCGGCCGGCGGGGGCGCCGGCACGGCACGTCCCCCCGGCACACCGGCGTCCAGGCCCTTGCCCGGCGCGGCGGGGGCGCCTGCAAGTGCCGCAGCGTCCGCGCGCTCCTGCAGTTGCTTCAGGTACCCCTTGTCCAGGCTGGCCACGCGGGGCGGCACTGCAACGCGCAGCACATCAGCCACCGTGCCGCTATAGCGGGCGGCCACCCGGCGGGCCAGTTCCAGCACCTGCGGGGCCAGCACGGGAACTGCCGAATACACCCGGGACAGCGGCACCAGGCGTTCGGATTCCGAATGTTCCGCACGGCCAACCAGAAAACCGTTGAGGTCCTGTCCGGAGAACTTGACCCGTACGCGCACACCCGGCTGCGCCTCTGCGTCCAGCTCCTTGGGAACGGAATAGTCAAAGACCCTGTCAAGGTGCGGCAGCGCTGAGTCAATCACCACCTGGGCCACGGGCAGCGCCGGTGCCAATTCCACGCCGCTGTGCGGGTCAGCCACCCGTTCGCGGCCCACAAAGCCGCTCAGGAGGGTCAGCTGGACGCCAGGTTCCTGGTGTGCTGCCACGGCGTCCTCCCTCCTGTAGCAACGGCGGGCAGCCACGGTGGCCGCAAGCCGGGGCGGTTTTGCCCCTGAAACCAGCTAAGCACAGCCCGCCGACAAATTGCCGGCCGCTGTGCTTGGCTGTGGACAACCCGGGCTCAAATGCGCCCCGGGCGGGGCCTAGGCGTTGAAAAAGGCCTTCAGGGCGTCCACACGGTCAAGGTTTTCCCACGTGAAGTCGGGGTCGTCGCGGCCAAAGTGGCCGTGCGCGGCCGTCTTGGCGTAGATGGGGCGCTTGAGGTCCAGGTCCCGGATGATGGGGCGCGGGCGGAGGTCAAACACGGACTCGATGGCCTGTTCAATCCGGCGCGGGTCCACGGTCTCGGTGCCAAACGTTTCCACGTAAATCCCCACGGGCCGGGCAACGCCGATGGCATAGCCCACCTGGACCTCGGCGCGGGACGCCAGCCCGGCAGCCACCACATTCTTGGCAACCCAGCGCATGGCGTAGGCGGCCGAGCGGTCCACCTTTGACGGGTCCTTGCCGGAGAACGCGCCGCCGCCGTGGCGTGCCATGCCCCCGTAGGTGTCAACGATGATCTTCCGCCCGGTCAGGCCGGCATCGCCCACGGGACCGCCCACCACAAATGCGCCGGCGGGGTTCAGGTGGGCCTTCATGGCGGAAAGATCCAGTCCGGAGGCATCCATGACGGGCGCGATGACAAATTCCTGCAGGTCCGCACGGAGCCTGTCCAGCGAGGTGCCTTCGGCGTGCTGGCTTGAAATGACCACGGTGTCCACGGAGACGGGGACGTCGCCGTCGTACCCGATGGTCACCTGGGTCTTGCCGTCGGGGCGCAGGTAGGCCAGCTGCCCGGACTTGCGGACATCCGTCAAGCGCTCGGAGAGGCGGTGTGCCAGGAAAATGGGGGTGGGCATGTAGGACGCGGTCTCGTTGCTGGCGTAGCCAAACATCAGGCCCTGGTCGCCGGCGCCCTGGGCGTCGTCCTCATCCACCGCGGTGCCTTCGCGCACCTCCAGGGAATTGAACACGCCGTCAAAGATGTCCTGTGACTGCTGGCCGATGGAGACTGAGACGCCGCAGCGGGCCCCGTCGAAACCGTTCGCGGAAGAATCGTAACCGATGTCCAGGATGGTGTTGCGGACGATCTGCGGAATTTCCACATACGCGTTGGTGGTGACCTCGCCGGCCACGTGCACCAGGCCCGTAGTGGCCATGGTTTCCACAGCCACGCGGGAATCGGGGTCCTCGGCGAGCAGCGCGTCCAGGATGGCGTCGCTGATTTGGTCGCAGATCTTGTCCGGATGCCCCGCAGTCACTGACTCGGAGGTAAAAAGGCGCAGGGGGTTAGCTGTTGTCACTGATTCACTCTACTTGGTTCTGGTTCGTGCCCCGCTGGCGTGGGGCCTGGCTTGAAACACGCGTTCACACACGGCGGGCTAGGGGCTGCCGAGCCGCCCCGCTATGACACGCACGACGGCGTCCGCCACCTCGCGCTTGCTGCCGGCGGCCTGCACGGGGCCGGCACCGTCGAGGGCCAGGATTTCCACCCGGTTGCCGTCCTGGCCGAAGACCTTTTCGGTGCCCGACTCCCCCGGGCCAACCTCGTTGACCACCAGGAGGTCACAGCCCTTGCGCTGCAGTTTTGCCTGCGCATAGCTGAGGGCGTCGGATTCAAAGTCGCCGGTTTCAGCGGCGAAGCCCACAATGAGCTGGGCGCGGTTTTGGGCGGCACGGTGCGCCACAATTTCCACCAGGATGTCCGGGTTGCGGACCAGCTTGATGACGGGATCCGCCACGTCGTCGCGCTTTTTGATCTTGCCGGTGGAAATGGTGGCCGGGCGGAAGTCGGCCACGGCGGCAGCCATGATGACGACGTCCGCCGTGGCGGCCGCGGCGAGGGTGGCCGATCGCAGTTCAAGAGCCGTCTCGACGGACTGCGTCCTGGCGCCGGCCGGGGCCGGGACGTCCATGTGGCCGTGAATGAAAGTGACTTCGGCACCGGCGGCCAGGGCTGATTCGGCCAGGGCGACGCCCTGCTTGCCGGAGGACTTGTTGCCCAGGAAGCGGACGGGGTCCAGCGGTTCACGCGTGCCGCCTGCCGTGATCACCACCTGCCGGCCCGCCAGCGGCCGGGCACCAGCCGGGGACCCGGCGTCGTGCGTGTTGGGGGCGGCCGGGCTGCCCACCAGCTCCATGGCTGCGGCCAGGATCACTTCGGGATCCGGCAGCCGGCCGGGGCCGGTGTCCGGGCCGGTGAGCCGGCCCACGGCGGGTTCCAGCACGTGCACCCCGCGCGAGCGGAGGGTGGCCACATTGGCCGCCGTGGCAGCGTGCCGCCACATTTCCGTATGCATGGCGGGGGCAAACAGCACCGGCCCCCGGGCCATCAGCAAGGTGGTGGTCAGGAGGTCGTTGGCCTGCCCGCCGGCGGCCCGGGCCAGGAGGTCGGCCGTGGCGGGTGCCACCACTATGAGGTCCGCTTCGTGTCCGATGCGCACATGGTTGACCTGGTCAACGGCATCGAATACGTCGTTGGTGACCGGCTGCCCGCTGAGTGCCTCCCACGTGGCCACGCCCACAAATTTCGTGGAAGCCTCCGTGGGGATGACAGTGACCCGGTGCCCGGCCTCGGTGAAAAGGCGCAGCAGCAGGGCCGACTTGTAGGCGGCGATTCCGCCGCCCACGCCCAGGACAATATTCAGCACGGTCACCGGCTCGGCGCGGGGCGCTTAGGCGGTTTCGATCGGCGTGGAGACCAGCAGGCCCTCGTCGATTTCACGGTAGGCGATGGAGAGCGACTTTTCGTTGAGCTTCGTGTCCACCAGCGGGCCGACATACTCAAACAGGCCCTCGTGGAGCTGTGCGTAGTACGCGTTGATCTGCCGGGCACGCTTGGCACCAAAGATGACCAGCCCGTACTTCGAGTCCGAACGCTCCAGCAGGGAGTCGATGGGCGGGTTGATGATGCCTTCGAGTTGTGTAGTCAATTGCTTCTCCAAAATGTGTATGGGTGACGCCTGTTAGTCACGGTGGCTGGGGGTGAGGCCCATCAGGGTGACAAGCTCGGCTGCGGCGCGGCCTACCTCATCGTTGATGATGGTGTAGTCAAACTCCGGCTGGGCAGCAAGTTCCAGTTTAGCTGTTTCCAGGCGGCGGTGCTGTTCCTGGGCACTTTCCGTGCCGCGGCCCACCAGCCGGCGGACAAGTTCGTGCCAGCTGGGCGGGGAAAGAAACACAAAGTCGGCCTCCGGCATGGCCTCCTTGACCTGGCGCGCGCCCTGCAGGTCGATCTCCAGGAGCACCGACCTGCCATCCGCGACGGCGGCCTCTACGGTGCTGCGCAGCGTGCCATAGCGGTTGACACCGTGGACCACTGCCCACTCGAGCAGTTCGCCTGCCTCCACCAGGGCGTCGAATTCCTCGGCGGTCTTGAAAAAGTAGTGGACGCCTTCCACTTCGCCGGGACGGGAGGGGCGCGTGGTGGCCGAAACCGACAGCCACACCTGGGGATAGTTGTCGCGGATGAAGGTGGACACCGTGCCCTTGCCGACGGCGGTGGGGCCGGCCAGCACTGTCACGCCGCTGCGGGCCTTGGTGCGGACGGTATTTTCCACCGGCAGGACGGGCCCGTTCAAGAGTCCTGTCCCAGGTACTCCACGAGGGTGCGGCGCTGGTGCACGCCCAGCCCCCTCACCCGGCGGGTTGGGGCTATCCCCAGCTCGCTCATAATCACTGTTGCACGTACCTTTCCAATGCCCGGTAGGGCTTCCAATAAATCGCTCACCTTGAGCCTGCCCAGTGCCGGTTCATGGGCTGCAGCGGCAATGACGGCCGCCACGCTCACCTTGCCGTTCTTCAGCTCCCGCTTTGTTTCCGAACGCCTGGTCCGGGCGGCCGCGGCCTTTTTCAGGGCAGCTGAGCGTTCCTGGCTTGAGAGCGATGGCAAACTCACAACTGGCTCCTCAAATGGCCACGGTACGGACAGCTTCAGCAAAAGCGGGTGTCTACTGAACCTATCCGCACCGGGCAGGCAAAATCAATCCGGCGGCACTACAGGCCTTGCAGGGCCTCCCGGGTGGCTGCCCGGAGCGCGGCAACATCCGGGCCGGCGGCCAGGATTCCGCGGCTGGAGGTGGCCAGCACGGCCGGATAGGCGTCCCCAAAGGTGGCCCGCAGGTCCGCCCCGGTGGCGCCCTGGGCGCCGAGTCCGGGTGCCAGGATGGGCCCGCGCACAGCCGACAGGTCTATGCCGAGGTCCGCCAGCGCCGAGCCGACGGTGGCACCGACCACCAGGCCCGCCGAGCCCAGCACATCCCGGGCGTAGCGCTGGTTTTCGACGGCGGCCGCCCCGGCGATGCGCCGGGCCACGGACTCGCTGCCGCCCACGTGCTGGACGGAGGCCCCCTCGGGGTTGGAGGTCAAGGCCAGGACGAACACCCCCCTGCCGTTGGCGGCGGCCAGGTCAAGCGCCGGGCGAAGCGATTCGAAGCCCAGATACGGGCTCAGGGTCACGGCGTCGGCGGCAAGCGTGGAGCCGTCGCGAAGCCAGGCATCCGCGTAGCCGGCCATGGTGGAACCGATGTCCCCGCGCTTCGCGTCGGCGATGGTCAGCACGCCCGCCTGCGAAGCGGCGGCCAGGAGTTCCTCCAGCACGGCCATGCCGGCCGAGCCGTGGCGCTCGTACAGGGCCACCTGCGGCTTGATGGCGGCGGCCAGCGGGGCCACCGCCTCCAGTGCCGCCAGGGAAAAGCTGCGCAGCCCGCCGGGAGTGTCGGGCAGGCCCCAGGCGGCCAGGAGGCCCGGGTGCGGGTCGACGCCCACGCACAAGGGCCCCTTGGCCTGCATGGCAGCCCACAGGCGCGCACCGAAGGGGGCGCGCGGAGCCCCGCCCTGTGTGGCCGGGGCTGCCGCCCCTGCCGGGCCCGGGCCGTCCGGGCTAGGCATTCTGCGCCGCCAGGCCGGCCTGGAGCACCTGTGCATGCTCCTGCAGGCTGGTCACATCCCACTCGTAGTGGCGCAGCGCCTCCATGGCCTGGACGGCCACGTTGAACTCGGCCACGGTGGTGATGCAGGGCTTGCCGTTGGAGACGGCCGCGGCACGGATCTCGTAACCGTCGCCGCGGGCCTGGCCGCCCGTGGGCGTGTTGAAGACCATGTCAATCTCACCGTTGTTGATGAGATCCACCACGGTGCCCTCACCTTCCGCCGAACTGCCCTCGGCCACCTTGCGCACCGTTGTGGAGTTGATGCCGTTGCGCCGCAGCACGTCCGCGGTGCCACCCGTGGAGACAATTTCATAGCCCAGGTCCACGAGGCGCTTGACGGCCATGATGATGGAACGCTTGTCTCGGTTCGCCACGGAGACAAACACCTTGCCCGAGACGGGCAGGGCGCCGTTGGCCGCGGCCTGGCTCTTAGCGAAGGCCGTGTCAAAGTGCTTGTCGATGCCCATGACCTCGCCCGTGGAGCGCATTTCCGGGCCCAGCAGCGAGTCGACAACGTGCCCCTCGGGGGTGCGGAAGCGGCTGAACGGCATGACGGCCTCCTTCACCGCAACCGGTGCGCTGTCGGGGAGGTTGCCGCCGTCGCCCACTTCCGGCAGGATGTGGTGGACGCTGCGCAGGTGTGCAATGGACACCCCGGTGCCGATGAGTGCGGCGGCCTTGGCCAGCTGCACGCCGGTTGCCTTGGAAACAAACGGCACGGTGCGGGAGGCACGCGGATTGGCCTCCAGCACATAGAGCACGTCGGCGGCCAGGGCAAACTGGATGTTGATCAGGCCGCGCACGCCCACGCCTTCGGCAATGGCCCGGGTCGCCTTGCGGACCCGCTCCTGCACGTCCTTGCCCAAGGTGATGGGGGGAAGCACGCAGGCGGAGTCGCCCGAGTGGATGCCGGCCTCCTCAATGTGTTCCATGATGCCGCCCAGGTACATGTCCTTGCCGTCAAAGAGCGCGTCCACGTCGATTTCGATGGCGTCCTCGAGGAACCTGTCGATCAGCACGGGGTGGGCCTGGGTGATTTCCGTGGCGTTCTTGATGTACCGGGACAAATTGCTTTCGTCGTAAACGATCTCCATGCCGCGCCCGCCCAGCACATAGGAGGGCCGGACCAGGACGGGGTAGCCGATTTCATCAGCGATCTTTTTGGCGTCGTTGAAGGAGACGGCCGTGCCGTTCTTCGGCGCCAGGAGGCCGGCGTCATCGAGCACGCGGGAGAACATGCCGCGGTGTTCGGCCAGGTCGATCGCCTCCGGGGACGTGCCCAGGATCGGCACGCCGGCGTCGGCCAGTTCCTGTGCCAGCTTCAGCGGGGTCTGGCCGCCCAGCTGGACGAACACGCCCATGACGCCGCCGGTGCGTTCCTCGGCGGCGATGATTTCCAGCACGTCCTCAAGCGTCAGCGGCTCGAAGTAAAGGCGCGTGGAGACGTCGTAGTCGGTGGAGACGGTTTCGGGGTTGCAGTTGACCATCACGGTCTCGTAGCCGGCCTTGCGCAGCGCCATGGAGGCGTGCACGCAGGAGTAGTCAAACTCGATGCCCTGGCCAATCCTGTTCGGGCCCGAACCCAGGATGATGATGGAGGGCTTTTCGTGCAGCGCAATCTCATCCTCCTCATCGTAGGAGGAGTAGTGGTAGGGCGTGTAGGCGGCAAATTCGGCGGCACAGGTGTCCACAGTCTTGTACACGGGGCGGATGTCCAGGGCCTGCCGCACGCCGCGCACCACGGCCTCGGAGTTGTGGGTCAGGGAGCCGATCTGGGCGTCGGAGAAGCCGTGGCGCTTGGCCAGCTTCAGCATGTCCGGCGTCAGGGCAGTGGATTGGCGGATGCTCACGGCCACCTCGTTCAGCAGCACCAGCTGGTCCAGGAACCAGGGGTCGATCCCCGTCGCGGCGTACAGTTCCTCGATGGTGCCCCCGCCCAGCAGTGCGCGCTGCACCTGGGACAGGCGTTCCGTCGTCGGGCGCTTTGCCGCTTCAATGAGGTCCGGGACGTCGAGGGCGTTTACGGAGCTGAAGTCCAGGCTGGAGCCCTTCTGCTCGAGGGAGCGCAGGGCCTTTTGCAGGGCCTCGGTGAAGTTGCGGCCAATGGCCATGGCCTCGCCCACGCTCTTCATGGTGGTGGTCAGGGTGGGGTCCGCGGCCGGGAACTTTTCAAAGGCAAAGCGCGGGACCTTGACCACCACGTAGTCCAGCGTGGGCTCGAAGGACGCCGGCGTCTTCTGCGTGATGTCATTGGGGATTTCATCCAGCGTGTAGCCCAGGGACAGCTTGGTGGCGATCTTGGCGATGGCAAAGCCGGTGGCCTTGGACGCCAGGGCGGATGACCGGGAGACGCGCGGGTTCATCTCGATGACGACTACGCGGCCCGTGTCCGGCTCGATGGCGAACTGGATGTTGCAGCCGCCGGTGTCCACGCCCACCTCGCGGATGACGGCGATGGAAATGTCGCGCAGGTTTTGGTATTCGCGGTCCGTGAGCGTCATGGCCGGGGCCACCGTAATCGAGTCGCCCGTATGGACGCCCACCGGGTCAAAGTTTTCGATGGAGCAGACCACCACGACGTTGTCGTTCTTGTCGCGCATCATCTCCAGCTCGTATTCCTTCCAGCCGAGGATGCTCTCTTCGAGCAGCACCTCGGTGGTGGGGCTGTACTGCAGCCCCTGGCCCACGATGCGGTCCAGGTCCGACGGCGTGTAGGCCAGTCCGGAGCCCAGCCCGCCCATGGTGAAGGAGGGGCGGACCACCATGGGATAGCCCAGGTCCTCGGCGGCCTTGTGTGCTTCCCCCAGGGTGTGGATGATGTGGCTGCGGGCCGATTCGGCGCCGCAGCGCTCCACCACGCCCTTGAACTTTTCGCGGTCCTCGCCCAGTTCGATCGCGGCGATGTTGGCGCCGATCAGCTCGACATTGTACTTGGCCAGCACGCCGGCCTTGTCGAGGGCAATGGCGGTGTTGAGGGCCGTCTGCCCGCCCAGGGTGGGCAGCACGGCGTCGGGCCGTTCCTTGGCAATGATTTTTTCCACCACCTCGGGGGTGATGGGTTCAACGTAGGTGGCGTCGGCGAACTCGGGGTCCGTCATGATGGTGGCCGGGTTGGAGTTGACCAGGATGACCCTCAGGCCCTCCTCCTTCAACACGCGCAGGGCCTGTGTGCCGGAGTAGTCAAACTCGGCGGCCTGGCCGATCACAATCGGGCCGGAACCAATGACCAGGACTGACTTCAGGTCTTCTCTCTTCGGCATTACTTGGATTCCTCGGTCTCGTTCTGGGTGGCTGCGGTGTTCTTCTTGTTCCGGCCCATCAGCGCGATGAACCGGTCAAACAGGTAGGCGGCGTCATGGGGGCCCGCCGCGGCCTCGGGGTGGTACTGGACGGAGAACGCCGGGATGTCCAGGCAGGAAAGTCCCTCCACCACCTGGTCGTTGAGGCTGATGTGGCTGACCTCGACGCGGCCAAACCGGTCCTCGGGGGCCCGGGTGGCCCCGTCAAGGGGTGCGTCGACGGCGAAGCCGTGGTTCTGGCTGGTGATCTCCACCTTGCCGGTGCTGCGGTCCATGACCGGCTGGTTCATGCCGCGGTGGCCGTAGCGCAGCTTGTAGGTGCCGAAGCCCAGGGCGCGGCCCAGGATCTGGTTGCCGAAGCAGATGCCGAAGTACGGAACTCCCGCTTCCAGGAAGCTGCGCACAAAGCCCACCTGCCGGTCCGCGGTGGCGGGGTCGCCGGGGCCGTTGGAGAGGAACACGCCGTCCGGGTTCAGGGCCTGCGCTTCCTCGAACGTGGTGGCGGCGGGCAGCACGTGCACGCGCACGCCGCGCTCTGCAAAGCGGTGCGGGGTCATCGACTTCATGCCCAGGTCCAGCGCCACAATGGTGAAGAGGGCCTCGCCGTCCCAGCCGTGCTCGGCGGGTTCGACGGCGTAGCGCTCGGCCACGCTGACCTCTTCCGCGAGTTGGAGGCCTTCCATGGAGGGCTGTGCGGCCACTTCGGCCAGCAGTTCCGCCTCAGGGCGGGCCGCACCGGCGCCGGAGAAGATGCCGGCCTTCATGGCGCCGCGCTCGCGCAGGTGTCGGGTGATGGCCCGGGTGTCAACACCCTGGATCCCCACAATGCCCTGGGCGCGGAGCTCGTCGTCAAGGGTTCCCTCCGAGCGCCAGTTGGACGGGCGGCGTGCGGCGTCCCGCACCACGTAGCCGGCGGCCCAGATCCTGGTGGACTCGTTGTCCGCCTGGTTCACGCCGGTGTTGCCGATGTGCGGGGCGGTCTGGACGATCAGCTGGCGGGCGTAGGAGGGGTCAGTCAGGGTCTCCTGGTAGCCGGTCATGCCGGTGGTGAACACGGCCTCGCCCAGCGTGGTGCCCTCGGCCCCGTAGCTCGCGCCCCGGAAGATGCGGCCGTCTTCCAGGACCAACAGTGCCTGTGCAGGCATGGATGCTTCACTCATTCGCTTTGTTCCTTCTTGATGTCTGCGTCAGCTGATGATGTTTCGGGCAGTTCGGCGCCAACCGGTGGCAGGAGCTCCTGCAGGGCCTTGACCAGCGGCCTTTTTGCCTCGGCCGCCGTGGTCCTGAATCCTGTGTCCACGGACAGTGTGCCCAGGCGCCAGGTCATGACCACCAGGCCGTCCTTCTCGACGAACTTTCCCGCCATGCCACTTTGCGTCCCGATTTCCGTCAGTGCTTCGCGGGGGATGAACACGTCCGCCGCGCCGCTGCGGGCGATCAGGATGCCCCCGGCGTGGATGCCCAGGACGGCCCTGGTGCGCAACCCCAGCCCGTGGACGGCGATCCTGTCCAGCCAGTCCCCCTCGGAGGTGGTGGTGACGTACTGGCCGGGCACGCTCAGGCTGGCCGGGCCGGCGTCGTCCGGAACGAGGGGCAGTTCGGCAATGCCGCCCTGTCGCTTGAGTTTGTTCCGCCAGCCCCACCACATGAGGGCGAAGATGGCCAGCAGGATCGCCAGCGTGATCAGGACGGGGACTGTGCGGTCGCCCACTAGTTCTCCCCGTGGATGAAGCGGGTGTTCAGTTTTCCGTCCAGGACCGTGGGGTGGCCGTGGAAGAAGGTGGCCACCACCCGCCCGGGCAGTTCCATGCCGGCAAAGGGCGAGTTCCGGCCCTTGGTGGCCATGGCGGCAGGGTCAACGTTCCAGCGGGCCGCAGGGTCAACCAGCACCAGGTTGGCCGGCTCGCCCACCTCCAGTGGACGGCCCTGATCGGCCAGCTGGCCAATGGCGGCCGGTGCCGTGGAAGTGACCCGGGCTACGTCGGCCCAGCTCATCAAGCCCGTCTCAACCATGGTCTCCTGGACCACTGACAGGGCCGTTTCAAGCCCTGTCATGCCCATGGCTGCGGCCGCCCACTCGCATTCCTTGGCCTCGCTGGGGTGTGGTGCGTGGTCGGTGCCGACAATGTCGATGGTTCCGTCGGCCAATGCCGCCCGCAGGGCGTGGACGTCGGCGTCGGCCCGCAGGGGCGGGTTGACCTTGTAAACCGGATTCCAGCTGCGCACCAGTTCCTCGGTGAGCAGGAGGTGGTGGGGCGTGACCTCGGCCGTGACGTTGATGCCGCGCTCCTTGGCCCAGCGGATGATTTCTACCGAGCCGGCGGTCGAGACGTGGCAGACGTGCAGGCGCGAGCCCACGTGCTGGGCCAGCAGCACGTCACGGGCAATGATGGATTCCTCCGCGACGGCGGGCCAGCCGGCCAGGCCGAGGACGGCGGAGACCTTGCCCTCGTTCATCTGTGCGCCCTCGGTCAGGCGGGGTTCCTGGGCATGCTGGGCGATGACGCCGTCGAACGCCTTGACGTATTCCAGGGCCCGGCGCATCATGACGGGGTCGCTGACGCAGATGCCGTCGTCGGAAAACACCCGGACGCGCGCGCGGGAATCGGCCATGGCCCCCAGTTCGGCGAGCTGCTTGCCGGCCAGGCCCACGGTGACGGCGCCCACGGGGCGCACGTCAACCCAGCCTGATTCGCGGCCCAGCGTGTAGACCTGCTCCACCACGCCTGCTGTGTCGGCCACCGGCGAGCTGTTGGCCATGGCGTGCACCGCCGTGAAGCCGCCCAGTGCCGCTGCACGGGTCCCGGTTTCGACGGTTTCGGAGTCCTCCCGGCCGGGTTCGCGCAGGTGTGTGTGCAGGTCCACCAGGCCGGGCAGGGCCACCAGCCCGGCCGCGTCAATGACAGTGGCGTCCCCCACCACGTCCGGGCCCAGGTTTTCACCGGCGGCGGCGATGATGCCGCCCTTGACCAGCAGCTCGCCGGCCGCGGTGCCGAGCAGGGATGCCCCGCGGATGAGATAGCTGGCGGCAGTCATGATTTGTCCTTTGCGTTCGACGGGGCGGGGGTTGCTTGCTCGCGCATTTCGCCCGAAAGCAGCAGGTACAGGGCGGCCATTCTCACCGACACGCCGTTGCGGACCTGGGAGAGCACCGTGGAGCGTGCCGAGTCGGCCGCCGAGGATGAGATTTCCAGACCCCTGTTCATGGGCCCCGGGTGCATGATGATGGTGTCCTTGAGCTTGAGTTCGTCCAGCCTGGCCAGCCGGGCGTCGTCGAACCCCCAGCGGCGGGCATACTCCCGGGTGGACGGGAAGAAGGAGGCATCCATGCGCTCGGCCTGGACGCGGAGCATCATGATGGCGTCAACCCCGGCGTCCAGTGTGGCGTCCAGGTCGTAGCTGACTTCACACGGCCAGTGCCCGACGCCGACGGGCAGCAGGGTGGGCGGCGCCACGAGGGTCACGTGCGCTCCGAGGGTGCGCAGCAGCCACACATTGGACCGTGCCACCCGGGAGTGGAGCACATCGCCGGCAATGACCACGCGCATGCCGGCCAGGTCGCCGCCCACGGACGGCGTGCCTGCCAGCTGCGACCAGTGGGCGCGCATGGTGAAGGCATCCAGCAAGGCCTGGGTGGGGTGGGCGTGGGTGCCGTCCCCGGCATTGATCACGGCCGCGTCAATCCAGCCGGACGTTGCCAGGCGCGCAGGTGCCCCGGAGGCCCAGTGGCGGATGACGACGGCGTCGGCGCTCATGGCCTCCAGTGTCTGGGCCGTGTCCTTCAGCGACTCGCCCTTGGAGACTGATGAGCCCTTGGCGCTGAAGTTGATGACGTCCGCGGAAAGCCGCTTGGCTGCCGCCTCGAAGGATATGCGGGTGCGCGTGGAGTCCTCGAAGAACAGGTTCACCACGGTGCGCCCGCGCAGGGCGGGCAGTTTCTTGACTTCGCGCTCCCCCACGGCCGACATTTCCTGGGCCGTGTCAAGGATTTGGATGGCGTT
>Ga0134128_10007234_pt1 | contig 13408 bp, 13 predicted proteins | sample KB31754_FD_96462 | JGI IMG/M metagenome (GOLD analysis project Ga0134128, IMG submission 96462) | Terrestrial soil microbial communities with excess Nitrogen fertilizer from Kellogg Biological Station, Michigan, USA - KB3-175-4 | ecosystem: Environmental > Terrestrial > Soil > Unclassified ... | reverse complement strand
GCGTGCGCGTCGGGCCCGGCGTGAGTAAAGCGGAGGATAACGCCGTTAAGGGACTGATTGTCCAGGTAGAAGGGCTTGCTGCGCGGCCGGGTGATCTTCCCGCCCCAGAAGACCATGGAGGCGTGCGGTAGCAGCGCGAACCCCAGTCCGACCGTAACCGCGAAGGTCAGCGCGCTGACCGCGGCAGCCTTTACTCGCCGCGTGAACAGCAGGTACGGAATGAAGATCAGCGGCGTGAGCTTGATCCCCGCCGCCAGCCCGATGCCGATGCCCTTGCTCTTGATGTGGTCCGGCAGCGCGAGATCGCCGACCACCAAGGCCAGCAGCACCAGGTTGATCTGCCCGAAGAACAGTGTCATCGCAACCGGTTCGAGCCACAGGCCCACCGCGGCGATCGCAAATGCCGCCGCCGCCCTGGCCAGGCCGGCGGGCCGCCCGGCGAGCCCCAGGCAAAGGTAGGCCACCACCGGCAGCAGCCCGATCGTGAGCACCGTTAGCGCGACCTGCCAGGTCGCGAACGACGCACCGCTCCCCGCGGCGAACAGGAGCGCGGCGAACGGCGGGTAGGTGAACGGCAGCTTCTGCGCCCCGAACTTCAGCGCGTAGAGCATCGCCGGCTGATCCCGGACCGCGATGCCGCCATCCCGGTAGACGGCCGCGTCGATCTGCGCCCGGTAGTACCCAGGGGACGCGTGAACGAGCAGCACATAACCGGCCGCGGCCAGCAAGAACAGTGCGACAGCGGCCATGAGCCAGGCGGCTGGCCGTATTCGAGTCACTGCTCCGTCTCTTCAGCCTGGAACCGGCCTAGTCATGTTCGCTGACCATGATGCCACCGCCGGTGAGGGAGCGTGAGGGAGCAGCATCGGGGTCGAAATCAGGCCCTGCGCAGCATCGTGGCCGACGACGAGTGCGTCAGGGCGATCCGCCCGACCCGGCGAATCCTCACCATGAGCGCTGCCGAAGGCACGACCTTCCGCTCTGACTCGGCCGCCTGCTCGCGCGCGCTAGCAACCACGCCCTCTAGCAACTCGGCGGTCCCATAAGGATGGGCTACCTGGATAGCCTCAAGGACCTGCTGAGCCACCGGGCCCCATGGATCAGCTGCGATGGCCCGCGCCAGACGACGCCAGTCCGGAAGAGTGCCTCGCTCAATCGCGGCCAGGATTCCCTCGAACGGCCAGGTCTCCACCGGGTCGTCAGGGGACGCCACAATGTTACGAAACTTCAGGGGCGTAGTCATAGAACCATCTTTACAGCCACAGACCGGCAGACATCAGTCACGTTCTTCCAGTCGGCCCATCGGGCATCGCGGTGCACAGTCTGACGGGCGACCTGGAATCTCTCGGCGACTTCCGTGACCGGAGCGCCGTCCAAGACCTCAAGCACCGCCCGGTATCTCTGCTCGACCACGTTCAAGTCCCGAACCATTGCGGGAGACTTTCGTTACTGGTTCAAGGGCCACGCCTGCGGCGTGGCCAGGCCGGAACGAGGCCCGGCCATCCGAGTGCCGAGGAGACGCGAAGTTACCGTGGGATCGCGAACTGGCGCAAGGAGAGGACTGCCAGCACCGTAGCGGGTAGGCGGGAGCAGCTCGGCGCTTCGGGGCGGCAGCCAGCCGCCGCCCTACGGGCGGAAGCCCACCGGGCGGAAGCGCTGCCCCTGGGTCGCTCCCCCGCTCCCGTCCGCAGGCAGTCACCTCCGCAACGCGCCCACCGGTGACCGCGACCAGGACGAGATGGCCGGACTGCCGACTGATGCCAGCGGTTACCGATCGCCGCAAGAGATACCACGGGGGCGGGACGCCGCGCATTGTCCGAGTCGGCCCTCCAGCGTCAAGGGCACTCCAAGATCCTTTCTAACCGCTTCGCAGAAAGGATCGTTGGGGCCCACCCTTGAGCGCTGGAGGAGCCTCTGCCGACCCAGGGGCCTTCGGCAAGGGCCATGCCAGAGGCCCGGCCCCAGGGGCGCGCGACGAACCTCGACAGCTGCTAGTCGGCCAGTCCAGATCCGCTCTTGGATGATGGCATGGCCGCCTGAAATTCAAGATCTACCAGGTCGAAGAACTCTTTCTCGCGCTTGGTCGCTGCTTCTTCCCTGTAAATGTGCCGGACAGTGCCCCACCACGTGCGTGCGAACTCAATTTTGAATCGTTGGATTGCCTCAATGCGCACGCTTTCGCGAGAGATGGCGCCTAACGAGTAGCTCATCTCTATATACTTCATAAAGAGATTTAGAAATATCGCCTTCGGGTAATCATCCTGATTAAAGTTTGGTTGAAGACTACTAGCAAGGTCAGGCTTGCTTACCTCCATTAGAATGATTTGTGCTTGTAGTGCGCGCGCTGCCTGAAGTTGACTTGCCCGAAGCTGACGCGCCTGGAGGAAGAGGCTAAACGCTACGCCGACCAATGCAATAGAAGATATTAATACCGAGATGATAGCGATAATTGAATTCATTCGCACCTCGCAGCCGGGATTGAAGATTGACAGTCCGCGCCTCGGATCTAGACGACCGACAGTCGACCCCGAGATTGACACTGAACCGACGATCGTCCATCTGGTGATCGTGCCACATACGTGCCAGAACGCAGGGTAACAGCGGTCGATCAGGGACGCTGACGGCCGGAAAAATGGCCGGTGAGCTGGGTCGTAGCAGGTAGGGAAACGGCCGGAACGATCTCCTAAGCAACTGTTCATGATGTGCTGAATTGAGCCGGATCGGACAATGCCCAGGGCCGCCCTGGGCTGCGGCCTACGGGCCGACCCGGTGCGACTAGCCGGGCATTGCCGGGCGCCTTGCACTGACGGGATCATTGTGCATCGATCGTTCGGCACTGCCGTGGCTCTTCCGGGATCCTCGGTCGCTAACGCTCGCCGCAGTCCGGGTCGCCTTGCCATCGAATTAAGCAGCCCAGACTTCAGAAGGCGCAGCACAAGGATTTAATACTGCTAATGATCAGCGGTACGCAGATAAGGCGCCGGGCAGGCAACCCAGCTCAGACCATCAGTCTTCGGCTAGCCCACTTCAAGCTTTGCAGGTTGCGGTGGCGTCAGGATCGGAATCTTACGCATGATCTCCGACAGCTGAGTTTCCGGCGCATGCGTAGAAGGGCTCCAGGATGGTCGTGTCCCGTCATCCACAGCGAATGGCAATGTCAGCAGGAATTCGTTGGCGATCGTCACAGCGACAACAAAAGCGTCTCCGCGCGGGTCGAGCTGGCTCGCCAGCCAACCAACCGTGTCCGATGGCGCAGCGCAGACATAGACTGTTTCACCCACCGAGTTTGTCACGGCCGAGATCAACGACTCCGCCTGCTCAGGTACCGCCATGGCCCGGTTGATCCGATCAAGAACCGCTAGGCGCTGCTCCTGCTGGCCATCCATCGCTAGACGAATCACCAGCTCGCGCCCAGCAATCTCGTAGTGACGTTCATGATGTTCGATGATCTCGAAGGGGCCAGGACGGTCGAAGTGAAACGAGAGCGCGTCCTGGAGGTCACCGCGCAACTCCTTAAGCGATGCCCGCCCATACAGGAGCCCCGGTGCTTGCGGAGACGTCGCGTACGCGCTGCGATCCCCGGCAAGTCGGATGATCAGGTGTATCTGTTCACTCACCTACTTCACCACCTTCAGCGCATCATCGAGACTCAGACCTACCTGCTTCACCAGGATGTCTCGAACCACACCGGGTGACAGGCTCACACCGTCATGAAACGCAAATGTCAGCGACGGCCTTCCCTCAGCCTCCAGCCTACGATGAGAGCCACGCTGACGGACAATCTGATAGCCGAGGTCGCGTTGCAACACAGCTAGCATCGCAGAAGCCTTCAGCGATGGGAACGGGTTCGGCACGCAGCTACCCTACGCACACTCTGGGTAGTCGGTACCCAAATCTGGACAAGACGAAGATCTGACGATACGTAACTGGCACAAAAGTGATCATTCGGTCATTCTCTGCTCTGATGAGCTTGATTGAGAGCAGTGGCTCTAGGCCGATGGACGCAGCCCCGGCCAGCCTCCGTTCGGCTTTTGCCGAAGAAGCGCCACGACTCTTTGGCGGTACCCCGTCACCAGGTCTGCGTCACATGAGTGGTCCTCGCAACGCTCGTCGCCTTCAGCACAGTCGCGGCATGGCTGTGCTAGCCGAGCGAGGCGGTAGGCGATCGCGTCCTCAAGTCCTTGCAAAGGCGAGTGGCACAGCGGTCCCCTACCATCCGTGCAGCACCTGCAGCAGGAGTACGAGGTCGGCCGGGACACTGTCCTGCGCTCCATTGCCGTCCTCCGCGAGGAAGGCCTCGTCTTCACCGTGCCCAGGTGCGGCACTTATGTCAGCCCAGGCAGCAAGTAGCGGGCCGCAGAGCCGCACTCACGCGACCCTGAGACCCGCCGGACTCGCTGCCAGCGGCTAGCCGGTCAGGGTCAGCCCTCTACCGAGATCGACTCTGCCGGGCCGCTGGCCTTCACGACGCCGACTGGGCAGGACACCCCCGTGCCGTGGTCGGGGCAGTAGCCGTAGGGGTTCTTGGTGTCGGCCAGGTACTGCTGGTGGTAGCGGTGCCTGTCGGACGTTGCGCCTGCGTCGTCAAACAGGCTTACGGTCTGGCGGCCGTGGATGCCGACAGTTAGCGCCACTTGTCAGGGCGCTTGTAGGTGAGACCGCTTGCAGAGTCTGCGACAACCTCTGGCAGGAGTGAGTTGCGTATGTCGGCGGTGGCGAGCGTGAAGGGCCTGCGGATGAGCGAACGGATCTCGAACGAGCTGCGGCGCGGCGGGAACGCGGCGATCATCCCCCGCCTCGGGTTGAGAGACCGCGATGTCCGGATCGCCGGGCATAGGTCGCTGTCCGCCGAAACGATCAGGGCGAGCTCGGAGGCGGACGACGCAGCATCAGCGACAAGCGAGACCGCGATGTTGACGTCAGTCTCCTTCTCCTCGTAGCTAGTCCATGTGCTCCCACACCTGCGGCAGGTCATTGTCTTGGTCTGGTAGCGACCGAGAACGATCTCGACCGCGGGGCTGTAAGCCTTGAGTCCGGCCAGGTATGCACGCTGCCGGGCCAGCCCGTCAGGGTCATCTCGCACCTCGGCCGTGAAGTACCGCACAGCCAGGATCTGGTCGTGAGGCCGCACACGCTGCACCAGGTGCTGGAGGTCGAGCCACAGGTACCGGCGTCCGTACGCTTGATGGAGCCCGTGGTACAGGTTGAAACCATCCACGTAGGCAATGACGGTGGCCATGCCGCTCCTCGGAACATACTCTGACGGGCTCTGGTTATACTGTCTGTAACCCCGCCGGTCCACTGGACCGGCCTGACGGCCCCGCAAGGGGCCGTCGTTTTTTCTCGGTGTCTATCGCGCAGGCGGCGGCAAGTACACGATCGCCACAACGCCAGGTACGTCTGGGCTTTCCCCCACACCAAGGATGAAGTCCGGCGAGCTAGACAAACCATGCTGCGCCCGGATGGGTGCGGATGAATCGAAATCACGCAGCCGTTTGAGCAGATCGCCGACGGTTCGGATACCGACGCCTGCTGCCGACAGCCGCTGCTCAATCGTGACCGGACCATGATCCTCAGGGTCTACGTTGCCGTCCGGAAGCCATGCTTGTCGGCCATCGTTACCCTGCCCCGCCCGCCGACAGTCAAAGCCGAGACGACTCAGCACACGAGTGGCCTCAAGGGTGGTAAAGGTCCGCCGGTCCCATCCCGTCACCTGCGCCAGGGCTTGCTTAGGGGGAAACGGTACGTCCCCTATCAGCACAAAATGCTCGCGGATCGTCTCCGGGTCTACGCCACGCATGCTTCTGACGACGTCATCGGCCGTGAGGTCCAGCTCACGACCGCCCACGACGCTTCTCATGTACCCATCTCCAGTAAGTCCTACCTGTTACTTCCTTCCTTCTTATGAAACAGGAAGTTACACCCGCTGTCAACTCGCGCCGCGGACCGCTTGGACAGGCCAGGCAAACAAGAAGCGAGCCGCAAGGCCGCAGTTGTGTGCGATCTTGGGCCCGCTGTCTCAGGAGCCAGCAGTAGTGAGCGGCGTCGGTTCAGCCGCCGGCCTTAATGCCGTCCGCCGACCCGCTAGCCTTCACGACCCCGATGGGGCAGGACACCCCGGTACCGTGGTCCGGGCAGTACCCATGCGGGTTTTTATTGCTTGAAAGGTACTGCTGGTGGTAGTCCTCGGCGAAGAAGAACTCCGCCGCCGGACCGACCTCCGTGCTGATCTGGCCGTAGCCCGCCTCGCTCAGCCGGCGCTGGTAAGCGGCCAGCGACGCCTGCGCCTCGGCCTGCTGCGACGGCGTGTGGTAGAAGATCGCCGAACGGTACTGGGTGCCGACGTCGTGGCCTTGGCGCATGCCCTGGGTCGGGTCGTGCGACTCCCAGAACACCCGCAGGAGCTCGCCGTAGGTCACCGCGGCGGGGTCGTAGACCACCCGCACGGCCTCGGCATGCCCGGTCCGGCCGGAGCAGACCTCTTCATAGGTGGGGTTGGGGGTGAACCCGCCCTCATATCCGACGGAGGTGGAGATGACACCGGGGGTCTGCCAGAAGTTCTTCTCGGCGCCCCAGAAGCAGCCGAGGGCGAACTCGGCCACCTGCGCTCCGGCCGGGTACGGGGGCCGCAGCGGCGTCCCGAGCACCTCGTGCAGCTCGGGGACCGGCAGCTGGGCCGTCCGGCCCGGCAACGCCTGGTCGGCAGCGACCATCCGAGTCTTGTGGAAACCGAATATGCTCACGGCTTGCCCTCCTTGCCATGCAGGCGTGATCGCACCGGGGCCAGGCCAGTTCCCGGGCCCCGCCCGAGCCTGCGTCACCCGGAATCCCGCACTGCGGGCAACAAGACAGACCTGTTCAGTGTTCCCGGCACTCTGTTGCCGCACTTTTTCACGTACCCGGAACAGCCCGGACGGCCCGGCCGGCTGGGCAGGCCGGGCCGCCGCGGGGGCTAGGTGTCCGAGCCGGCGCCACCCGCCCGCCGGGGGAATGGCAGCCGGGACAGGCCGGGCCGGGTCTGCTCACCGGCGGGCCAGAGCCAGTAGCCGACGGGGAATAGCCGGATGTGGAAGCGCTCGGAGATCAGCCCCCACAGGCCGCGCGGGGCCCAGATGGCCACGGCGATGGCTACGGCGCCGAGCACGATGAAGTACCAGGTCCCGTAGCTGGACAGCCACTGCTGGAGGACGAAGAACACGATGGTGCCGATGATCGGCCCTTCGATGGAGCCGATGCCGCCGATGAGGCAGGCGAAGATCATCTCGGCGGTCCACTGCACGGAGAAGGCGGCAGTGGGCTGCACGAACGGCTGGCTGATCAGCTCGAGACCGCCGGCGGCGCCGCAGCCGATGGCGGCGACGACGAAGACGAGCAGCTGGGCTCGGCTGACCCGCACCCCCACACTGCGGGCGCCGGTCTCGTCGTCGCGCAGGGCGGTGAGGACGAGCCCGAGCCGGCCGCGCAGCAGCGCGTAGACGGCGATGAGCATGATCACGGTGACGCCGAGGGCGACCCAGTAGATGTAGGCGTTGAGCAGGGAGGCGCTGATGTTGGGCAGGCCGGTGAGTGACTCGCCGGTGCCGCCGCCGAGGGCCGGGAACCGGATGATGACGAGGTAGCAGATGGACGCGATGACCCAGGTGGCGATGGCGAAGTAGCCGCTGCGCAGCCGGGACAGCAGCCACCAGACCACGAGCCCGGCGATGCCGGAGCCGAGGGCGGCCAGGGGCAGGCCGAGGAACGGGTCGATGTTGTGCAGGCCGGCGATGAGCACGAAGTACGAGCCGAGGCCGATGAAGGCCTGCTGGCCGACGGAAACGAGCCCGGCGTAGCCGGCCAGCAGGTTCCACATGCTGGCCATGATCAGCAGGATGAAGAAGTTGACCAGCAGGCTGGTGGTCCCGGAATAGACCTCATAGGGGAGGTAGGCCAGGACAGCGATGACGACCACGGCCCCGATGGCGGCCCAGACTGTGGAGCGCCGCGACCGGGTCACCCGGACCGGCGCCGCCACCGCGGGCGCCGTCGCCGTTACCTCGCTCATGCTGTCCTCCGCCGGCTGGTGATGCCCTGGGGGCGGACCAGGAGGACGAGCAGGAACAGCAGCTGCCCGGCCAGCACCTGGTCGTTGGAGTTGATCTGGCCGCCGAGCTGCTGGATCACGCCGAGCAGGATGCCGCCGGCCAGGGTGCCCCACAGGGAGCCGAGGCCGCCGATGACCACGGCCTCGAAGGCGAATAGCAGCAGCAGCGCGGTGGTCCCGCTGCTCGGGTCGAACGAGGTGTACATGCCGTAGGCGATCCCGGCCAGCGCCACGGTGGCGAACGCGATCGCGGCGGCGATGCCGAAGATGTGCCGGTAGTCGGCCCCGGCGAGCTGGGCGGCCTCACGGTCATCGGCCACAGCCCGGATGAGCCGGCCCTGCTTGGACGAGGAGAGCAGGTACTGCAGGCCGAGCAGGACGATCACGGCCACAAGGAAGATGGCCAGGTCGAGGTAGGCAATGGTGATCTGCGAGCCGATGCCGAACGAGTCGGAGACCAGCGAGCCGATGGGCAGCGAGTGCGCGTTGGCGGAGAAGAACTGCTGCAGCGCGTTCTCGATCACCACCGACAGCCCGAAGGTGACCAGCAGGGTGGTCAGCACGCCCCGGTTGAGGCTGGCCTGGATCAGCGTGCGCTGGGCCAGGTACCCGAGCGCGGCGAACAGCGGCACGACGATGATGAACGACCACACGGGCGGGATGTGCGTGACGGCGATGACGCCGACGGCCAGGTACCCGGCCAGGATGGCCAGGTCGCCGTGGGCCAGGTTGATCACCTTCATGACACCGAACAACAGCGACAGCCCGCAGGCGAACAAGGCGTACAGGCCGCCGAGCATGATGCCCTGGATGATGTCGTTGACCCAGATCATTCCGCCGCTCCCGACGCCCTCGGTGTGGCTACCGGCCCAGCTGGGCCCGCCGAGAGCCCGAAATAGGCCTCCTCGATCGCGGCCGGGGACAGCCTGGACGGCTCGCCCTGCAGGGTGATGCGCCCTTCGAGCAGGCAATGCACCCGGGAGGCGACACGCAGGGCCTGGCTGACGTCCTGCTCGACGAGCAGCACCGTGACGCCCGAGGCGAGTAGCTCGGGCAGGGTGTCGTAGATGCGGGAAACCACCACGGGGGCCAGACCCAGGGACAGCTCGTCGAGCAGTAGCAGCCGGGGGTTGGCGACTAGGGCCCGGCCGATGGCCACGGCCTGCTGCTCGCCGCCGGACAGCTGCGAGGCAAGCTGCCTGCGCCGGTCGGGCATCCAGCTGAACAACTCATAGACGCGCTCGATGGACCACGGGCCCGGCCGCGCGTACGAGGCGCCGACCTGCAAATTCTCCTCGACGGTCAGCGAGGGGAACAGTCGGCGGCCCTCGGGAACCATGACGATGCCCGCGGCGACCCGCCTCTCGGCCCGCAGCCGGCCGACGTCGGCGCCGTCGAAGATGACCGTCCCTGAGGTGGCCGCCTTGAGCCCGGAGATGGTCCGCAGCAGGGTGGACTTCCCGGCGCCGTTGGCCCCGATCATGGCCTGCACCTCGCCCGCGCCGATGATCAGGCTGACCTGGTTGAGGGCGCGCAGCTGGCCGTGATGCACGGTGAGGTCGCGCACCTCCAGCAGGGGCGCGGCGATGCCCTCGTCCTCGGTTCTCATGACCCCTCCCGCCGGGCCTGCCCGCCGGCCGGGCCGGCCAGGGAGGTGGTGATCTCGGTGCCGAGGAACACCTCGCGGACGGCGGGCAGGGCCAGCACCTCGGCCGGGGCGCCGTCGCCCACAAAGACCCCACCGGCCAGGCAGAGCAGCCGCCCGACGGTGGCGGTGAGCGCCCGCACCACGTGCTCGATCCAGATGATGGCCACGTCCTGATCCCGGATGGCCAGCACGATCTCCGCGAGCTGGGCCACCTCGGGGTCGGTCAGGCCGCCGGCCACCTCGTCGAGCAGCAGCAGCCGCGGGCCGGTGCCCAGCGCCCTGGCCAGCTCCAGGCGCTTGCGCTGGAGCAGGCCCATGCGCTCGGCCGGGCTGTTGGCCTCGGCGGCCAGCCCGGTCAGCTCCAGGATGGCGGAGGCACGGGCGTAGCTGGCCCGGCGCCGCAGGCCGGCGCCCTGCTGGACGGCCACCAGCACGTTCTCGAACACGGTCATGGCCCCGAACGGCCGGGGCACCTGATAGGTGCGCCCGACGCCGAGCCGGCACCGGGCCGCCGGGCTCTGCCGGGTGACGACGGACCCGTCCAGCCGGACCTGGCCGGAGTCGGGTTCCAGGTCACCGGAGATCAGGCTGAACAGGCTGGTCTTGCCCGCCCCGTTGGGCCCGACGATGCCGACCATCTCGCCCTCGGCCACCCGCAGGGACAGCCGGTCCGCGACAACGACCCTGCCGAAGCTCTTGGAGATCTCATCCAGCTCCAGCAGGGTCGCCTCCGCGGTGGCTGGCCCGCTGGGGGCCAGCCCCGTGGCGTCAGCCATTCGTACCGTCAGGCATTCGTCGGCTCCAGCTTCGCCTGGATCTTGACGTTGGGGTTCATGGAGTTATCCACGACCATCATCTCGAACGGGTACTTACCGGTCGACTTCTTCCACTGCACGCCGACCGGCGGGATGATGCCGACGCCCGGCGCCGGGCCGCCCGCGAAGTTGATCGCGCCGCACATGCCGCTGTAGCTCACCTTGTGCAGCGCGTCGGCCACCTCGGCCTTGTCATGCGGGTCGCTGACCGCGCCGAAGGCCTCCTTGGCCACCTCGAACAGCGCATAGGAGGAGCCGATGGACTGCACCCACTGGTTGCCGGTGGACTGCTGGTAGGCGGTGGCCAGACCGGAGGCCGAGATGCCGCTCAGCGACGAGTTGTAGGGCATGAACGGGCCCCACCACGAGTCGGTGGCGATGTTGTTGACCAGGGAGCCCAGGGCCTTGGTGTCGTCGGGGAACAGCAGCACCTTGGCCACGGTGGCCAGCCTGGGCTTCCAGCCCTGCTGCGAAGCCTGCTTCCAGAACGTGTTGAAGTCGGGGGGCAGCGGGGCGTTGCTGAAGATCTCCGCTTTCTTGTTCTTGAACGTTGTGATCATCGAGGTGAAGTCGGTTGTCCCGTCGGCATAGGCGCCGCCGTCGACGACCTTGTAGCCGACCGACTTGATCAGCGGCTCGAAGCCGCCGCGGAAGGCATTGCCGTCCGCGTCGTTCGGATACTGGCAGCCGACCACCTTGTCGGTGGAGATGCGCTTCCACATCGGCGAGAAGGTGCCGATGAATTCCTTCAGCCCGAAGAAGAACGTCGTGCAGTACTTGAACGTCTGCGTTGGATGTATCGGGTCGCCGCCCAGGCCCGCGTACCACGATTCCCACGGGACGACCGTCGACAGGCACGGCGTGCCCTGCTTCTCGCACTGGGCCGCAACGGGATTAGTGACCTCGGGAGTAGACGTCGTCAGAATCAGGTCCACCTTGTTCTGCAGCGCGAGCTGCTGAGCGACCTGGCCGGCCCGGGTCGGGCTGGACTGGCTGTCCATGACGACGATCTTGATCTTGTACTTCTTGCCGCCGACCTTGATGCCGTTCTTGTAGGCGTCAGTGGCCTTGATCTGGCTGAGCACGAACTGATCGCCGGAGGCGAATCCGGCCAGTGCGCCGGTGAGCGGCGTTATGAAACCGATATTAATGGTGCCGCTGGCCGAAGACCCGCCCGCACCCTTAATGCCGTTAGAACCGCAGGCGGCCAGAAATCCGCCGGCGCCTACGGCCAGCGCTCCGGCCCCGACGCCCTTGAGCAAAGAACGCCGCCCGATCGGCTGATCAGGCAGCATTGAGTGAGCCAGCGAGTGAGCAGCGGGGTGATCCGCGTCCTGACGGTCCATTCCGTCTCCTCTAGGTCAGAGCGCGCATCACCGACCGCCCCGCTCAGCGCAGGGAATTCAGGTCACCGCTGCCAGTCCGAGGGGGGGCATGGGGGGCGATGTTCGCTTAGCGTACGAGCATACGCACTGTAGAACTTAACCACGCGGAATCCGCGACTGTCAACAGTGTGCGGAATGCGTGCCAATGCGGAAGTACCGGTCACGAACAGGCCCGGTCAAAACCGCCCGCGGACAAAGGCGTGGCGGCGAAAATGCAGGTCAGAGGCGAGGGCTCGGCGGCAGGTTTTAGCCGGTGCCCTGGGCCCGCAGGTCGGCCTCGATCTGCGCGGCGGTCTCGAGCAGGGCGGGCAGGATGTTCTCGCGTAGCGCGTCCATGCTGACCCTGGCGGCGTGCGCGGACACGTTGATCGCGGCCATGCCGACGTCGGCGGCACCGCGGATGGGCGCGGCGACGGCTCGCAGGCCTTCCTCCAGCTCCTGGTCGACGATCGCGTAGCCCTGCTCGGCCACCTCGGCCAGCAGTTCGCGCAGCCGGTCGGCGTCGGTCACCGTCCGGTCGGTCAGCGGCTCCAGCTTGGCCTCGGCCAGGTAGCGTTCGAGCTCGTCAGGCGGCAGCGCGGCCAGCAGGACCCGTCCCATGGAGGTGGCGTAGGCGGGGAACCTGGTGCCGACCGAGATCGCCACGGTCATGATCCGCTTGGTCGGCACCCGGACGACATACACCACATGCTGGCCGTCGAGGACGGAGATGGAGCACGACTCGTGCAGCCGGGCGACCAGTTCCTCCATGTGCGGCGCGGCCACGTCGGGGAGCGCGAGCCCGGAGAGGTAGGCGTAGCCCAGCTCGAGCACCCGCGGCCGGAGCGAGAACTTCCGGCCGTCGCTGCGCACGTAGCCCAGGCTGACCAGAGTCAGCAGGAACCGCCGGGCGGCGGCCCTGGTCAGCTTGGTGGCATAGGCCACCTCGCTCAGGGTGAGCTGTTCGCGGTCGGGGCCGAAGGCGCGGATCACGGCCAGCCCGCGGTCCAGCGACTGCACGAAGTCGCTGCGCGAGGGCGGGTGGCTCTGGTCCGCCGCGCCGTCGTTCGCAATGCGCCCACCCATACGCCCGCCCATACGCCCAGATGTAGTCATCGGTTAGATGCTAACTGGTGCCCGCTTTCAGCTGGCTCAGGTTGATGACCTTGCCGGCCGGCGGCGCGGACGGGGTGGCCACCCGGTTCCACCGGGAGAAGGTCAGCGTCTCGTGATGTCCGGGCGGCGCGATGACCCGCAGCGGGTACGGGGTGCCCGTGGCCGCGACGTCCAGGGTCGAGCCGTCGGAGCCGTGCAGCACCACGGCCTGCTGGCCGGCCACGGTCGTGGTCCCGGCCTTGGTCATGTGGGGCAGCCCGGTGACGAATGCCCGGGTCAGGCTGTCCATGTTCAGGCTGCCGTCCAGCTGGTTGCCGGCCGTGCCGGACATCTGCACGTACTTGCCGCACATCAGCGAGCAGATCCCGGACGCGGCCCGCAG
>Ga0134128_10007233_pt1 | contig 13410 bp, 14 predicted proteins | sample KB31754_FD_96462 | JGI IMG/M metagenome (GOLD analysis project Ga0134128, IMG submission 96462) | Terrestrial soil microbial communities with excess Nitrogen fertilizer from Kellogg Biological Station, Michigan, USA - KB3-175-4 | ecosystem: Environmental > Terrestrial > Soil > Unclassified ... | reverse complement strand
GGCGAGGGCCTGGGCGGCGTGCTCAACGGCACCGCCAGCCCGGTCAACGGCGCCCCCGGCGCGGTGCTGCTGTACGGCCTGCTGGCGGTCCTGCTGTGGCCGCCCCGCCGCGAGCGGCCGGCCTCGTTCCTGGCCGGCCGGTCCGTCGGAGCGCCCGTGGCCAGGGCGCTGTGGATGGTCTTGTGGGGCAGCCTGGCCTACCTGGCCCTCCAGCCCGCCACCCGGGCCCGCGGGGCCATCTCCGGCATGATCGCCGACATGGCCGCGGGCGAGCCGCGGTGGCTGGCCGGGACCGACAGGCACCTGGCCGCGTTCGTGGCCACCCGTGGCGGCGTCGTCGGTGTCGTGCTCGCCGTCGTGCTGGCGGTCATCGCCGTCGGCGTCTGCCTGCCGAGGCCCGCCGCTCGCGCCGTGCTGGTGCTGGCCATCGTGACCGCCGCCGTTATCTGGCTGGCCCAGGGGCTGGGCGGGATGCTGACCGGCGGCGGCACCGACCCGAACTCGGGCCCGCTGCTGGCCCTGCTCGCCCTGGCTTACTGGCCCATGCCGTCGCCGCCGAGCCAGGGGAGGGGGTAGCGGTGGCCGGACAGACCTGGCTCGCCTACACGTTCGCCGGCGTGATGCTGGCGACCGCCGCCTACTGCCTGTCCCGCCTGGTGATCTCCTGGCGGCAGCGCCGCCGGACCGACCGCCAGGCCGACGCGGTGCACGTGCTGATGGGGGTGGCCATGGCCGGGATGCTGGTCCCGGCGCTGCGGGTGTTCTGGGCCGGCGGCTGGGAAGTCATCTTCGCCGGCACCACGGCCTGGTTCGGCTGGCTGGCCGTGCGCGAGCACCGCAACCGGGCCGCCCTGGGCCGTTCCCACCCCCACCACGCCCAGCACGCGCTGGGCTGCGCCGCGATGGTCTACATGCTCGCGGCGGCCGGCCCGGCCGGCCGGGCCGCCGCCGGCGCGGGCACGGGGGCGAGCGGCATGGGCGGCGGGGGCGCCCGCTTCTCGACGCTGGCCCTGGTCTTCGCCGTGGTCCTGCTCGGCTACGTGGTCGTGACGGCCGACCGGCTGCCGGCCCTGGCTCGAGTCGGCGCCGTCGCGGCGGCGGGCCCCGGCGCGGCCGGACCTGGCGCGGCGGCCGGACCCGGCGCGGACGTCGGCTTCGGCGCCGGTTGGGGGACGCCGCTGTCCCCGCGCCTGGCCGCGTGCTGCGAGATCGCCATGGGCGTGACCATGGGCTACGCGCTAATCCTCATGCTGTGAAGGTTGGCCTCATGATCGCGGAAAACTGTCCGCGAATAGCGCTGACAGACTTCCGTGATGATGTCAGCTGGATTGCGGCTCGGCGGTAATTCGGGATCCGGCCCGGCGCCGAACGAGACGGGCGGTGTTATGGAGCTGGACGGGACCTTAGGGGCGGCCGGGGCGGTCGGGTCGGCGGGGACTCGGCTGATCGTGGTGCGCGGGAACTCGGGGTCGGGCAAGAGCTCGGTGGCCCGGGCGCTGCGCCAGGCCCACGGGCGGGGGCTGGCCTGGGTGCCCCAGGACGTCGTCCGCCGCACGATCGTGTGGGAGCGGGACCGGCCCGGCGGGGTGAACATCGGGCTGATCGACCAGATCGCCCGGTACTGCCTGGACCAGGGCTACCACGTGGTGCTGGACGGCATCCTGTACGCCGACCGTTACGAGCCGATGCTGGCCGGGCTGCGGCGCGACCACCTCGGCTCGTCGTGGTTCTACTACCTGGACGCCTCCCTGGACGAGACGCTGCGGCGGCACGCCACCCGGCCGCAGGCGGCCGAGTTCACGGCCGAGGACATGCGCGACTGGTACCGGCCCCGCGACCTGCTCACCTCGGTCCGCGAGCGGGTGATCCCGGAGGCCAGCACGCTGGCCGAGACGGTCAGGGCGATCGTGGCGGAGACCCGGCTGACGGATGGGGCGGGCCCAGGTACGGGAACTCCCGGAGCAGGTCGGTGTGTGGTTTGAGGCCGGTCGGCGGGATCTCGCCCTTGGACAGGAACGCCAGCCGGTGCTCGATCACGTCGTCGGTGAACGTCCGGCCGTTGGGGTACTGCGCCGGCGAGGCCGGGTCGAAGCCCAGCATGTCCGGCAGCAGGCCCTCGGCGTCGATGGCCGCGATGGCCTCGTCGCGCGTGTAGTGGCCGGTGTGCCCCATTAGGTGCACGAACTGGTCCAGCCAGCGCCCGCGGTCGTTGACGGGCTCGCTGGCGTTGTACTCCTCCTTGGTCTCGTCGGTGTTGAAGAAGCTGCTCACCGATGGGTGGCCGGCCCGGTCCACGTGCTCGAGCCCGCCGTCGCGGCGCAGGCTGCACCGGCCCCAGACGCGGATGTCCGGGCGGGCGCCGAGCTCGCCGGTGGGCAGCTCGAGCGCGATCGACAGCACGTTGGCCTCGGTGTTGGAGTCAAGGCCGGTCCACGGTGTGGGCCCGCCCAGGTGTGGCGCGGTGAAGTTGCGGCCGCCGTCGGTGTCGAAGAGGTTATCGACCCCCTCGTAGTCGAAAAAGAACGCGTCGCTGCGGGCCCCGGCGCAGAACGCGATGGCCCCGGTCATGACGATGTTCGGCTCGGGGTCGAAGGAGACCTCGACGTCGGAGATGATCTTCGTGCCCGCGACCTCGTCCGACCGGGCCTGGCTGCCCCTGGCCAGGTACACGCTCGCGGTCTGGCGGCCGTCAACGACCGGGCTGAACACGTACATGAACGCGATGTCGGTCAGGCCGTCGCCGTCGTTGTCGATGTTCAGCCGGTAGATGGCGTCGGGGTGGAAGCCGCTGATCTCGGGATTGGCGTTGAGGATCAGCACGGTCCGGCCGGCCGGATCGGCGGGGGCCTGGAAGACGTAGAGGTCGCACAGGTCCAGGCGCTGGTCGCCGAGGGGCGGGCCCAGGCTGAGACCGGTGAAGTGGTTCGACATGGGCCTGGATGTTCCGCCGGCCGGCCGGGCGGAAACCCCCCGCACCGGGTGAGGCTGGACGGGCGCCGGCGGCCGGGGCATCGGAGTCGGTCAGGCAGCATGAAAGGGTGACGGAGCTTGCCCGCGATCCCGGTGACGTACCCCTTGTTCGCGATGCCCTGGCCGATCTGGCCGGGCTGGTCGCGGCGGGCGAGGTGCTGATCCTCAGCGGGGCCGGGCTGTCGACCGAGTCGGGCATCCCCGACTACCGCGGGCCGACCGGCCGGACCCGGCGGGCGCAGCCGATGACCTACCAGGCGTTCACCAGCGGGGCAGCCAGCCGCCAGCGGTACTGGGCGCGCAGCCACCAGGGCTGGCGCCACATCGCGCGGGCGGCGCCGAACGCGGGCCACCGGGCGGTGGCCGAGCTGGGCCGGCGCGGGCTGCTGACCGGGATCATCACCCAGAACGTGGACGGGCTGCACCAGGCGGCGGGCGCGGCCAGCGTGGTCGAGCTGCACGGCAGCCTGGACCGGGTGGTCTGCCTGGGCTGCGGGGAGCGGACGCCGCGGGGGCTGCTGGAGCAGCGGCTGGACCGGGCCAACCCGGCCTGGGCGGCGGAGGAGATCCGGATCAACCCGGACGGAGACGCGGTGCTGTCGGACGACCAGGTGCTGGGCTTCCGGGTGGTGGACTGCACGGGGTGCGGGGGGCTGCTCAAGCCGGACGTGGTGTTCTTCGGAGAGAACGTGCCGCCGCCGCGGGTGCAGGAGTGCTACGGACTGGTCGAGCGCTCGGCGATGGTGCTGGTGCTGGGGTCGTCGCTGACGGTGATGTCGGGCCTGCGGTTCGTGCGCCGGGCGGCGCAGCTGGGCCGCCCGGTGGTGATCGTCAACCAGGGGCCGACCCGGGGTGACGAGCACGCCCGGTTGACGATCGACGCGCCGCTGGGCGAGGCGCTCACCGAGCTGGTGCTGCGCACGGCCTAGCGGCCGCCGCCACGTCGCGCGGGGTCCGCCCGCCGGGTCTCGGTTTGGCCACGAAAGTGACTTCATGGCTTGCGCACAGCCTGCCTTGCCATGAATCTTGGTTCACATCAAGCCGGTAGTGCCTAGTGAACAAGGCAAATGGTGATGAATAGGGATTCATCCGGGGCCTTGGATGTGAGCGGCGTCACGGTGCGGTTCGGCGGCCTGACGGCGCTGGACAACGTCTCGCTGACGGCCGCGAGTCGGCAGGTGACCGGGATCATCGGTCCCAACGGCGCGGGCAAGACGACGCTGCTGAACGTGCTGTGCGGCTTCGTCCGCCCGCAGTCCGGCACGATCAGCTTCGGTGGCCGCGCGCTGGCCCGGCTGCGGCCCAGCCAGCTGGCCGGGCACGGGATCGCCCGGACCCTCCAGGGCACGGGCCTGTTCAGCGGGCTGACGGTGCTGGAGAACGTCATGACCGGGGCGGCCAGCCAGCGCCGGGCCGGGTTCTGGACGGCCATGCTCGGGCTGCCGCGGTCGGACCGCGACGAGCGCCGGCTGCGGGACCGGTCGATGCAGGCGCTGGACCGGCTGGGCATCGCCGACCTGGCCGACGAACGGCCGCCGGCGCTGGCCCACGGACCGCGCAAGCGGGTGGCGATGGCCCGCGCGCTGGTGTCGGAGCCCCGGCTGCTGCTGCTCGACGAGCCGGCCAGCGGGCTGAACGAGGCCGAGCTGCCGGGCCTGGGCACGCTGATCAGCGAGCTGGCGGCGGACGCCAGCGTGGTGGTGATCGAGCACCGGATGGACCTGGTGATGTCGGTCTGCCAGCGGATCCACGTGCTGGACTTCGGCAAGGTGATCGCCTCGGGCACGCCGGCCGAGGTGCAGGCCGATCCCGCCGTGACGGCGGCCTACCTGGGCGAGGGCCCACCGGGCGACGGGCCACAGGGCGACGGGCCACCGGGCGACGGGCCGCAGGGCGAGGGGCCGGCCAGCGATGACTGACGTCATGACCGAGGCGCTGACGGTGGACGGCCTGGTCGCGGGCTACGGCGCCGCGCCAGTGCTGGACGGGGTCTCCATCGGGATGGCCAAGGGCACCATCACGGCCGTGCTCGGCGCCAACGGCGCGGGCAAGACCACGCTGCTGCGCACCATCTCGGGGCTGGTCCGGCCGCGCGCCGGGCGGGTCCTGCTGGACGGGACCAGCGTCGCCCACCGCCTCCCGGCCGACATCGCGCGGGCCGGGATCGCGCACGTGCCCGAGGGCCAGGGCGTGATCACCGAGCTGACCATCGAGGAGAACCTGCGGGTCGGCCTGCTGCTCCAGGACCGCCGGCAGCGGGCGGCCGCGCTGGCGGGCAGCTACGAGCGGTTCCCGGTGCTGGGGGACCGGCGGCGCAAGGCGGCCGGCACCCTGTCGGGTGGCGAGCGGCAGATCCTGGTCATCGCCCGCGCGCTGCTGACCGCGCCCCGCGTGCTGCTGCTGGACGAGCCGTCGCTCGGGCTGGCTCCCAAGATCGTGGCCCAGGTGATGGACCTGGTCCGCCAGCTGCGCGACGACGCGGGGCTGACGGTGCTGCTGGTGGAGCAGAACGCGCGCACCGCGCTGGGCATCGCCGACCAGGGCATCGTGCTCAACCTCGGCAAGGTCGTGGCCAGGGCCGACGCGGCCACCCTGGCCGCCGACGAGGGGCTGCGCCGGCACTACCTGGGTTTCTAGCGCCCGAGCACCGGGGCCGAGTGGAGGCACGCCGACTGGAGGCAGGACATGCAGGAGTTCCTTGAGTTCACGCTCGGGGGCATCAGCACCGGGATGATCTACGCGGCCATCGCGCTGTCGCTGGTCCTGATTTGGCGCGGCACCCGGGTGCTCAACTACGCCCAGGGCGGCATGGCGATGTTCACCACCTACATCGCGCTGATCGTCATCAACCGGACCGGGAACTACTGGCTGGGTTTCGTGATCGCGCTGGCGGCCGGGCTGGTGCTGGGCGCGGTGCTGGAGCGCTCGGTGGTCCGGCCGACGATGCGCAAGCCGCCGCTCAACGCGGTCATCGTGACCATCGGGCTGCTGATCTTCCTGGAGGGACTGGCCGGGATCATCTACGGCGGCCAGTACCGGTCGTTCCCGCCCGCGTACTCGATCACCGGGATCAAGACGGGCTCGGTGGCGCTGGGCGTCTCCCGCGACGGCATCTTCACCGCGGGCGCGGTGCTGGCCGCGGCGATCCTGCTCGCCCTGCTGTTCCGTTACACCTCGGCCGGCCTGCGGCTGCGGGCCACGGCGTTCAGCCCGGACGTGGCCCGGCTGCTGGGCGTGCGCATCGGGCGGGTGCTGACCCTGGGCTGGGCGCTGGCCGGGCTGCTCGGGGCGCTGGCCGGGCTGCTGGTCACGCCGTCCACGTTCCTCTACCCCAACAGCATGGACGCCATCTTCGTGCTGGGCTTCACGGCCGCCGTCATCGGCGGCCTGGACAGCCCGGTCGGCGCGGTCGTGGGCGGGCTGATCCTCGGCGTGGCGCTCAGCTACGTCGGCGGCTACCTGGGCAGCGACCTGGTCGAGATAGCGGGCCTGGCCGCGCTGGTCGGCGTGCTGATGCTGCGGCCCACCGGGCTGTTCTCCGCCACTTCCGTCCGGAGGGTATGACGTGACCCTGGCCAAGCACCTGGCCGCGGCGCTGGTCGCCGGCCTGGTCCTGCTGCTGCTGTCCTACAAGCTCGGCTCCTACCGCGACTACCAGCTGGCCGAGGTGGCCGCGTACGTGGTGGCCGTGGGCGGGCTGACCGTGCTGATCGGGGTCAGCGGCCAGCTGTCCATCGGGCAGGGCGCGTTCATGGCCATCGGCGGCTACGCCGCGGCGCTGCTGCTGATCCACCTGGCCTGGCCGCTGGAGCTGGTCATCGCGGCCAGCGCGGTGATCAGCGCGGCGGCCGGCGCGGTGGTCGGCGCGGCCGCGGCCCGGCTGCGCGGGCCCTACCTGGCCGGCGCGACGCTCATGCTGGCCGTGGCGCTGCCCTCGATCGCCGACCGCTACCAGGGCGTGTTCGGCGGCGACCAGGGACTGGACGTCACCGTCAACGTGCCCGGCTTCCTGGGCCCCACGTTCCAGCTCACCCAGTGGCTGGCCTGGGTCTGCTGCGCGGCCGCGCTGATCACCCTGGTGCTGCTGGCCAACCTGGTCCGCAGCGGCATCGGCCGGGCCTGGCGCGCGATCCGCGACGACGAGATCGCGGCCGCGCTGTCCGGGCTGAACGTGGCCCGGCTGCGCGTGCTGGCGTTCGTGATCAGCGCCGCCTGCGCGGGTGTCGGCGGGGCGCTGCTGGCCATCGTCACCGCCAACGTCTCGCCCGGTGGCTACACGCTGTCGCTGTCCATCGGGCTGCTCACCGCGGCGGTGCTGGGCGGCCTGGGCAGCCTGGCCGGCGCGGTCTGGGGCAGCCTGCTGCTGGTCCTGGTGCCCAGCTTCCTGACCGACTTCGCGGCCAGCCACGGTCTGTCCGGCGCGGCCAGCTCCAGCGTGCCGATCGCCGCCTACGGCCTGGTGCTCATCGTCGTCATGCTCGCCTTCCCGGCCGGCATCCAGGGCGGCCTGCGCCGCCTGTTCGGGTTCGCGGCCCCCGCCGCGGGCCCGCCGCTGCTGCGCCAAGGCCGACTGCCTTCGTGGTCCAGCTTGCTGCGCCGGAACGCTCCGGCGCGTGACACCAAGGAGAAAGGCACCACCACATGAACACAGCACGCCGAACGCGAAGATTGGCGCTCGCGCCCGTGGCCGGCCTGGCCGCGGTCGCGATGCTGATCGCCGCCTGCGGCTCCAGCGGCAGCTCGGGCAAGTCCGGCTCCGGGAGCTCGGGCGCCCTGACCGCCTCCGCGCCGGGCATCACCGCCTCGACGATCACCATCGGCAGCCACCAGCCGCTGACCGGCATCGCCGCGCCGGGCTACGACGAGATCGCGCCCGCCTCCAACGCCTACTTCCAGTACCTCAACGCCCACGGCGGTATCTACGGCCGCAAGATCGACTACAAGTACCTCAACGACCAGTACAACCCGTCGATGACCGCGTCGGTGGTCCGCCAGCTGGTGCTCAAGGACAACGTGTACGCGCTCTTCGACGGCCTGGGCACGCCCACCCACCTGGCCGTGGCCCCGTTCCTGAACAGCGAGAAGGTGCCGGACGTGTTCGTGGCCTCGGGCTGCGAGTGCTGGGACGACTCGGCCAAGCTGCCCGAGACCTTCGGCTGGCAGCTGGACTACGTGCGCGAGGGCAAGATCCTCGGCCAGTACGTGAAGGACCATTTCAAGGGCAAGAAAATCGGCTTCTTCTACCAGGACGACGAGTTCGGCCAGGACGGGGTCAAGGGCCTGGACGAGGAGATCCCGGCCAAGCAGATCGTGGCCAAGGAGGCCTACGACCCGACCAACACCACCATCGGCCCGCTGGTGGCCAAGCTCAAGGCGGCCGGGGCCCAGGTCGTGGTCTCGTTCTCGGTGCCGGCCTTCACCGCGCTGCTCAAGCTCAACGCGCTCGGGCTCAGCTACAACCCGCAGCTCGTGGTCAGCGATGTCGGCTCGGACCCGATCACCCTGGCCGGGCTGCTGGAGGCGTTCGCGGCCAAGGCCCACCACAAGGTCAACGGCAACCTGCTCACCCAGGGCATCATCACCGACGGCTACCTGCCCTCACTGGGCAGCGCCAGCAACAGCTGGATTCAGCTGTTCACCAAGATCCACAACCAGTACATCCCCAAGCTGCCCATGGACGGCAACGTCGAGTACGGCATGGCCGTCGCCTACACCTTCGCCCAGGCCATGTTCAAGGCCGGCCGCAACCCGACCCGGCAGGATCTGATCAACGCGATTAACGCAGGCCTGCCGCAGGGGGTCTCCGTCGCCCCGTACGCGTATTCGGCGTCGGATCACAACGGCATCACCGGGGCCTACATGGCCACGGTCTCCGGCGGCAAGCTGGTTCCCATGGGGCCGGTGCTGGTCACCGACACCAGCCCGTCCGGGGCCATCACCCCGTACACCACGACGCAGCCCGCGGCACCGTCCTCGGGCCTCCCGCCGCACTGAATTAGCGCCGGCATGGCCGGGCCTTCGGCCCGGCCATGCCGGCATGCCAAACTTGTCTGCGCGAGGCAGGCAGGGGGGTAACGGGTTGAGCGTGGCATCAAGCCGCAGGCCGGCGGCAGAGGACCGGCCGCCGGCCGAGCGGCTGCTCGGCGCGGCCGAGCGGCTGTTCGGCGAGCGGAGCTACCGCGACACCACCGTGGCCGCGATCTGCGAGCTGGCGGGCATGGCCACCGGCAGCTTCTATGCCCACTTCGACTCCAAGACCGACATCTTCGTCGCCGTGATCCGCCGGCTCAACATCGACCTGCGCGCGGCCATGGCCGCGGCCCTGCAGCGGGCCGAGGACAACCAGCGGGCCAGGGAGCGGGCCGCGTTCCGGGCCTACTTTGACCTGATGTCAGAGCGGCCATGGAGCTTCCGGATCCTGCGCGAGGCCGAGTTCGTGGCGCCGGGCGAGTTCCGGGCCTACTACGAGCGGCTGGCCCGCGGCTACTCCCGCGGCGTGCGGGTGGCCCAGCTGACCGGCGAGGTCGACGCGCGTTATGACCCCGAGGTCATCGCCTACATCTACACCGGGCTGGGCCACTTCATCGGCATGCGCTGGGCGGAATGGACCGCGGGCGGCCGGGTCCCCGACGACATCTTCGATGACCTGATGGACGTCCTGGCCCGCGGCCTGCCCCCGCCCGGCTAGCCGGCCTGCGAGTCGGTCGGCGAGCCGGTCGTGGCCCGCCGCCCGGTCAGCGCCCATGCCGCGGGCAGCAGCCCGGCGGCGATCGCGGCCTTGATCGCATCCCCGGCCAGGAACGGCGTGAGCCCGGCCGCGATCGTGGCCGACGCGCCCAGGTGCAGGTCCAGCGCGAGCCAGGTCAGGCCGACCGCGTAGATGACCACCTCGCCCGCCAGCATGGCCGGCACCGACCCCCGCACCGATCGGTCCGCACCCCGCTCGGCCAGGTAACCGCACAGCGCGGCGGCCAGGAAGAAGCCCAGGATGTAGCCGAACGACGGGATCGTGCTGGAGTTCCAGCCGCTGTTGTGCCCGGCGAACCACGGCACGCCCGCCACCCCGGCCACCGCGTACAGCGCCATGGCCGCCGCCGCCCGGCGCCAGCCCAGCGCGGTGCCCGCCAGCAGCACGCCCAGCGTCTGCCCGGTAATCGGGACCGGCGTGAACGACAAGTGGATGGAGATCTGCGCCAGCAGCCCCACGAAGCCCGCGGCCCCGACGACGAGGGCCACGTCCCGGACCAGCGTGCCGGGGAGCAGGTCGGCCAGGACCACCGGACGCGGACGCCGTAGCGTATCTGATTGCGACATTCGGAGCCGAGCCTCCAAGGGGAAGGGGCGGGATCACGTGGACCCGGACGTGCTCGGACGCTACCACGAGGGTCATCCGCCGACATTCCGGGCACCAGCACCACCCGTCACCGAGGACTGGCTGTCGGTGCTGCCGGGCACCTGGCGCATCGACCGGCGCATCGATGACCACGTCCTGGGGGCCAGCGGCACGTTCACCGGGGTGGCTCGCTGGACGCCCGCCGGTGACCCGGCCGTCCGGGAGCTGGCCTACACCGAGCGGGGCGAGCTGGCCTTCAACGGCCACCGTGGCCCGGCCAGCCGCAGCCTGAGCTACCGCGCCCGACCCGACGGCACCGTCGACGTGCTGTTCGCCGACGGCCGGCATTTCTACCACCTCGATCCCCGGCCCGGCAGCTGGCAGGCCCGGCACGACTGCGGCCGCGACGTCTACGAGCTGTCCGCGCGGCGCCTGCGGCCCGGCCGATTCGAGGAACGGTGGCGGGTGCGCGGGCCCGGCAAGGACTACGAGATCATGACCACGCTGGTGCGGGACGCGACGGACGCGGAGGACGCAGTGAGCGAGCCGGAGGGGCGCGCGTTGCCTGGACTGAGGAGCGCCGAGCGACGAAGGAGCGAGGAGCGACGAGGGAAGGCGACGCGTCAAGCGCCCCGCAGGCGAGCGAACCAGGAGACGCAGTGAACGTGCAGGCCGAGTACCAGGGCACCATCCCGCGGCTGCTGGCCGCCGCGGCCGGCCGGGACAGCGAGGGCACCTGGCTGCGCAGCGACTCCGGCTCGCTGACCTTTGGCGGCACCGTGGCCGCCGTCGGGCTGACCGCCGAGGCGCTCACCGCGGCCGGCGTGCGCCGCGGCGACCTGGTCATGATGACCGCGCGCAGCACCCCGCCCTACCTCATCTGCTGGCTCGCGCTCACCGCCCTGGGCGCGGTCACCGTGGCCGTGAACCCGCGCAGCACCGCCGCCGAGCTGGCCGGGCTCACCGGCCAGACCCAGCCCCGCGCGCTGATCACCGACGAGGGGCTGGCCGATCTCGTCGCCGAGGACGACCGGAAGCGGGTGCTCGACGTGACCAGCCTGGTGTCCGCCGACTGGGCCGACCCGGCCGCCATGGCCGCCGCCGCCCGGCAGGCCCGGCTGCCCGATGCCGGCGTCGTCCCCGACGACCCGGCGGTGCTGATCCCCACGTCCGGGACCACGGGGCGGTCCAAGCTGGTGGTGCAGACCCACCGCGCCTACGCCATGGCCGGCGAGGGCTTCCCTTATTGGATGGAGCTGACCCCCGACGACCGCATGATGACCTCGCTGCCGCTGTTCCACGTCAACGCGCCCGCTTACACCGTGATGGGCTCGCTGGCCTGCGGGGCCGGTCTGGTGCTGCTGGAGCGGTTCTCGGCCAGCGGCTTCCTGGACTCCGCCCGCCAGCACGGCGCGACCGAGTTCAACGCCATCGGGGCCATGCTCGAGATCCTGATGCGCCAGCCCGAGCGACCCGACGACGCCGGCACCCCGCTGCGCCTGTGCTACACCGGCCCCGCGCCCGAGCGGGAGCGGCAGCTGGAGATGGAGCGGCGGTTCGGCCTGCGCATCGTCGTCGGCTACGCCATGTCCGAGTCGCCGTACGGGCTGATCTGGGCCCGCGGCACCCGCCCCTACGGCACCCTCGGCTCACCCCGCCAGCACCCCGTGCTGGGCGTCGTCAACGAGGCCCGCGCCGTATCCGGCTCCGGCGCCGACCTCGGCCCCGGCGACAGCGGCGAGCTGCTGCTGCGCAATCCCGTCGTGACCCCCGGCTACTGGGGCATGCCCGAGGAGACCCAGCGGGTCATCACCCCCGACGGCTGGCTGAACACCGGCGACCTGGTCACCGTCAACGCCGACGGCACCTACACCTTCGTGTCCCGGATCAAGGAGGTCATCCGGCGCCGGGGCGAGAACCTGTCGCCGCTGGAGGTCGAGGAGGTGCTGGCCGAGCACCCCGACGTGCTCGAGTGCGCCGTGGTCGGCGTGCCGTCCGAGCTGACCGAGGAAGAGGTCAAGGCGTTCATCGTGGCCGCCCCCGGCGTGCGGCCCGACTTCGCCGCGCTGCACGCGTTCGCGGCCGGCCGGCTGGCCGCGTTCAAGGTGCCCCGGTACTGGCAGCAGGTCGACGCGCTGCCCCGGACCCCGACCGCGCGGGTGGCCAAGCACCGGCTCCCGGACGGCCACCCGCCCGGCGAGTTCGACGCCGGCGCTCCCGCCCCCGCCGCTCCCGCCTCCGAGGAGACCACGTGACCGAGTACCCGACCTCCATCGGCACCGCCGACGCCTCCTCAATCTCGCTGCTCGGCCACGACCTGGCCACCGAGATGATGGGCCAGGTCGGCTTCGGCGAGCTCGCGTTCTGGCTGGTCGCCCTGCGCCGGCCCGAGCCCGGCGAGCTGCGGGTGTTCGAGGCCGTGCTCGTCGCGCTGGCCGACCACGGGTTCACCCCGTCCGCCATCGCTGCCCGGCTCACCCTGACCGGCGCACCCGAGTCCATCCAGGGCGCGCTCGCCGCCGGCCTGCTCGGCGGCGGCTCCCGCTACCTCGGCGTGACCGAGGACACCGGCAAGTTCCTGGCCGCCGCCCTGGCCCCCCGCGACGGCGACCTGCCCGACGACGAGGCCGGCTGGGACGAGCTCGCCGCCGAGGCCATCCGCGCCCAGCGTGCCTCCGGCCGGCTCGTGCCCGGCCTGGGCCACCCCGTGCACAAGGACGGCGACCCGCGCACGCCGGTCATGTTCGCCATCGCCGAGGAAGCCGGTCGGCTCGGCCCCCACCTGACCCTGTTCGCCGCCATCGGCCGGGTCCACCCGCTGATCCTGGGCCGCACCCTGCCGCTCAACGGGGCCGGCGTCTGCGGCGCCGCGCTGGCCGACCTCGGCTTCGACCCCGACATGCTGCGTGGCTTCGCCCTGCTCGCCCGCACCGCCGGCCTGCTCGGCCACCTGGCCGAGGAGATCCGCCGTCCCGCTGGTCAGCAGATTTACCGCCGGACCGACGAGTCCGTCCGCTACGCCCCGCCAGAGCCGTGACGGCCAGCCGGACTAGGTCTGCGGTCTGCGGTCCGCGGTCCGCGGTCCGCGGTCTGCGGTCTGCGGTCTG
>Ga0134128_10007232_pt1 | contig 13411 bp, 13 predicted proteins | sample KB31754_FD_96462 | JGI IMG/M metagenome (GOLD analysis project Ga0134128, IMG submission 96462) | Terrestrial soil microbial communities with excess Nitrogen fertilizer from Kellogg Biological Station, Michigan, USA - KB3-175-4 | ecosystem: Environmental > Terrestrial > Soil > Unclassified ... | reverse complement strand
GGCCTTGTCGGTCAATCCCGGTGTGGTCGCGGCCTATGTCCATAACGCCACGTCACCCGAGTTGGGCAAGATCGGCGTCCTGGTGGCGCTGAAATCCACCGCCGACCAGGCCAAGCTTTCGGCGCTGGCCAAGCAGCTTGCCATGCATGTGGCGGCCGCGTCTCCGCTCGCCATCACCCCCGAACATCTCTCCAAGGAGGTGGTGGAACGCGAACGCAACGTGCAATGGGAATTGGCCAGGCAGTCCGGCAAGCCCGACAACGTCATCGAGAAGATGATGGAAGGGCGGATGCGCAAATTCTACGAAGACACGGTGCTGCTCTCCCAAACCTTCGTGATCGACGGCGAGACCCAGGTGGGCAAGGTGATCGAAAACACCGCCAAGGAGTTGGGCGCGCCAATCGCGATCGAAGGCTTTGTCCGCTTCCAGGTCGGCGAAGGCATCGAAAAAGTGGAAAGCGATTTCGCCGACGAAGTCGCCCAGATGGCAGGAACGAGATGATTTTGGTCGCCGGGGCCGCGCGCGCACGCTGCCGCTACGCGCTCCTGACCGGCGCTCCGGAGGAATGCCGGTAATGTTGACGACGCCTCATTATGCCCGTGTGCTGCTCAAGGTCTCGGGCGAGGCGTTGATGGGTGAGGGCAATTACGGCATCGACGTCGCCACCGTGGACCGCATCGCCGCGGACGTGAAGGAAGCGGCCGACAGCGGCACCCAGATCTGCATGGTGATCGGCGGCGGGAACATCTTCCGCGGCCTTGCCGGCGCCGCCAAAGGCATCGACCGGGCCACCGCCGACTATATGGGCATGCTGGCCACCGTGATGAACGCGCTGGCCATGCAAGCCGCGCTGGACCGCTCGGGCCTGGCCAGCCGGGTCCAATCGGCCATCCCCATGAGCAGTGTGTGCGAGCCCTATATCCGCCGGCGCGCGATTCGCCATATGGAAAAAGGCCGGGTGGTGATCTTCGCCGCGGGAACCGGGAACCCGTTTTTCACCACCGATACCGCGGCCGCCTTGCGCGCCGCGGAGATGAACTGTGATGCCATGTTGAAGGCCACGCAGGTTGACGGTGTTTACAGTGCTGACCCGAAAAAGTACCCTGACGCCGTAAGATACGAATCTTTGAGTTATCACGAGGTGTTAGCGCGGGATCTTGCAGTAATGGATGCGTCGGCCATTTCGCTGTCACGCGAGAATGGCATCCCCATTCTGGTCTTTTCGTTGCATGACAAGGGCGCGTTGGCCCGGGTGCTGAAAGGCCAGGGCCGGGCAACGATCATCAAGGAAAAATAAAGAGCCCAGGGGCGTGGTCGGGGCGCGGTTTGGACTAGCATTGGATCCGGGGCTGCCGAGGCGAGGAAGATGGCGGACGCTTACAACAAGGATGAAATGAACCGGCGCATGAACGGCGCGGTGGCCACCCTCAAGGGTGAATTCGCCGGGCTTCGCACCGGCCGGGCAACGCCCGCGCTGCTCGACCCGGTCACGGTCGAAGCCTATGGCAATGTCGTGCCGATTTCGCAGGTGGGCACGGTCTCCGCTCCCGATGCGCGCATGCTCAGCGTCCAGGTTTGGGACAAAAGCCTGGCCAAGGTGGTGGACAAGGCGATCCGCGACGCAGGCCTGGGCCTCAATCCCCAGATGGACGGGCAGCTTTTGCGCATCCCGCTGCCGGAACTCAATCAGGAGCGGCGCAAGGAACTATCCAAGCTCGCCTCCAAATATGCCGAGGCCGCCAGGGTGGCGGTGCGCAATGTGCGCCGTGACGGCATGGAATTGCTCAAGAAGCTGGAAAAGGATCACAAGATCGGCCAGGACGAGCATCACACCAAGGGCGACGAGCTGCAAAAGCTCACCGACGCCCATATCAAGGACATCGACAACGCGCTCCATACCAAGGAGCAGGAAATCATGCAGGTGTGATGGCCAGCATGGAGATGTCTTCAGCAGACCTGCCCTCGATCCTTCCCCGCCACGTCGCCATCATCATGGACGGCAATGGGCGCTGGGCGAGGAAACGCCATCTGCCGCGCGAAGCCGGCCATCTCGCGGGAATGAACGCGGTGCGCGAGACGGTCCGCGCCGCCTGCGATATCGGTCTTGGCAACCTCACGCTGTTCGCCTTTTCCAGCGAGAATTGGAAACGGCCCAAGGCGGAAGTGGGCGCGCTGATGGGTCTGTTCCGCACCTATTTTCGCAATGATCTGGACGAACTGGTGGAGCGCAATGTCCGCATGCGCATCATCGGCCATCGCGGGAGGGTCGCCAGCGACATCCAGCAGATGATCCTGGATTCCGAAAGCCGCACCGCTCACAATACCGGCCTCAATCTCACCTTTGCCTTCGACTATGGCGGGCAGGAAGAGATCGTCGCCGCGGCGCGGGAATTGGCGCGCGCGGCCGCGGAAGGGCGCCTCGATCCCGAAACCATCACGCCGGAGCTTTTCGCCACCAGGCTTTTCACCAGCGCGCTGCCGGAGCCCGATCTGGTGATCCGCACCTCGGGTGAACGGCGTCTTTCCAATTTCCTGCTCTGGCAGTCGGCGTATGCCGAATTGCTGTTCCTGGAAACGCTATGGCCCGATTTCGGACGGGGCGAGTTGTTGAAAGCGCTGCAAAGCTTCGCCGCCCGCGAGCGCCGCTTCGGCGCCGTCAATTCGGAAGCGGTGGCGTGACCAACACGCATCATCAGCATGCGCCCGGCTACCGCGCCATTCGCTGGAACTTGGATTGGATCACCCGTCCCTTGTTCGGCCTTGTGCTCGCCGCGATCGCGATTGGGGTCTTGTTCTCGGCGCCGCCTTTCTTCGCCGCTCTGGTGGTGGCGATCAGCATCGCCGCGGCATGGGAATGGCACCGCATGATGAGCAAGGGCCGCACCCATCACGTCGAGACGGCTGTCAATACCGTAACAGTTGCCGTGGCCGTTACCGTTCTGCTGATGACGCAGCGGGTTTGGATCGCCCTGGCAGTTCTTGTTGCCGGCACGGGTTTGGCGTGGGCGCTGGCCAGAGGCCGTCATGTTCATCCTTCGTGGCAGGCGGTGGGCGTCCTCTATTTGGGATTGCCGGCCTTGGCGCTTGTGGCGCTGCGCGCTTTTGAGCCGCGTGGCGCTCTGGTCATCGTGGGCATGTTCCTGATCGTGTGGGCCACCGATTCAGGCGCTCTGATCTTCGGCAATTTGATTGGTGGCCCGCGCATGGCGCCAAGACTTTCCCCATCCAAGACATGGGCCGGAACCATCGGCGGCAGCCTCACCGCGGCCGCGATCTTCACGGCCTTCATCTGGTTTTTGGGCGGCTCGCCCTGGCAGGCGGCCTTGTTCGGTCTTTTGTTCAGCATCACCGCCCATGCCGGCGATCTGTTCGAAAGCTTCGTCAAGCGCCGCTTCGGCATCAAGGATTCGGGTTCCATGATTCCAGGCCATGGCGGCGTGCTCGACCGGATGGATTCCACCCTGGCCGCCGCCGTCGCGATGGCGCTTCTGGTGTTCGCAGGCGGCATCAATCCCCTCTTGGGAGTGGCGGCATGAGGCCCATCGCCGCCACCAATTTCTTTGACGAGATGCCGCCCTTGAGCGAGGTCACCCATCGCCGCGTGACCATCCTGGGCTCGACCGGCTCCATCGGCGTCAATACCCTCGATGTGATTGCCCATGCCCGCAAGGTCTATGGCCCCGACGCATTCCCGCTCGCCGCGTTGACGGCGCAGACCAATGTCGCGCTCCTGATCGAGCAGGCGAAGAATTTCCGGCCGGCCCGGGCGGTGATTGGCGATACCGCGCTTTATGGGCAACTCAAGGCTGGTCTCGTCGGCACCGGCGTGGAAGCCGAAGCCGGCCGCGATGCCGTGATCGCGGCGGCGGCGCTCCAATCTGATTTCGTGATGGTGGCGATCATGGGCGCGGCGGCGATCGAGCCGGCGCTGGCCGCGATCGGCCGGGGCGTGCTGGTGGCGCTTGCCAACAAGGAATGTGTGGTGGCGGCAGGTCCGGTGTTCCGCGACGCGCTGGAAAAATCCGGCGCCGCGGTCATTCCGGTGGATTCCGAGCACAATGCCATCTTCCAGGTGCTGGGATCGGGCGATGCGTCAGGCGTGGACATGGTCACCATCACCGCCTCGGGTGGTCCGTTCCGAGAGTGGCCACTGGAAAGAATGCGCGACGCGACGGTGGAACAGGCCGTCGCCCATCCCAATTGGGCGATGGGCCGAAAAATCTCCCTCGACAGCGCCACCTTGATGAACAAGGGGCTGGAACTGATCGAAGCGCATTTCCTGTTTGCGCTTCCGCCGGAAAAATTGAATGTGGTGGTGCACCCCCAATCGGTGGTGCACTGCCTGGTGAGCTATGGCGACGGCACGACCATGGCGCATCTCTCGGCGCCTGACATGCGCACACCCATTGCGCACGCGCTCGCCTGGCCTCGGCGCATCGCTTCGCCCTCGAAGAGGCTCGATCTTGCCAAGCTGGGGCAATTGGTGTTCCACGCGCCTGCCCATGACCGGTTTCCCGCGTTGGGTCTGGCCATTGAGTCTTTGCGTTCCGGCGGTCTGGCGCCTACCGTGCTGAATGCGGCCAATGAGATCGCCGTGCAGGCATTCCTGGATCATCGCATTGGCTTTCTGGACATCCCGAAAGTGGTGGGGGAGACCTTGAATACCAATGTCGGCGCCGGCGCCAACGGCCGCGCCTATGATCTTCCCACCGTGCTGGGAACGGATGCGCGGGCGAGGGTGCTGGCGGAGGAAATTTGTCAACGGGTGGGGATGTAGCGGCCTCAAGTAGCGAAGCGGTAGGCCATTAAAAAGAGGAGAACATGCTCGACGCCCTGCGCAGTCTCGTCCTTTGGACGCCACTTGGCCTTCCAGCCTTTCTGTTCGTCATTACCCTGGTAGTGTTCTTCCATGAATTGGGCCACTTCCTGGTGGCACGCGCCTGTGGCGTGAAGGTGGATGTTTTTTCCGTGGGTTTCGGCCGCGAGATTTTCGGCTGGACCGACAAAAGTGGCACGCGCTGGAAGGTGAGCTGGCTGCCGGTGGGTGGCTATGTGAAGTTCGCCGGCGACGTCAACGCCGCTTCCATGCCGGATCGAACGGCAGAGCCGAATCTGAGCGAGGCCGAACGCGCGCGCACGCTGGCGTTCAAGCCTGTCTGGCAGCGCGCCGCCGTGGCCGCGGCCGGTCCCTTTGCCAATTTCGCCCTTGCCGTCGTGCTTTTTACTGGCGTGATCCTTCACAACGGCCACAGCGTGATCGCTCCGGTCATTGGCGACGTCGTGAAGGGGAGCCCTGCCGAGGCGGCCGGCATCAAGGCCGGTGACCGCGTCACGGCCATCGACGGCACGCGCATCACCGATTTCGAACAGATGCCCGAGATCATTTCGGTGAGCGGCGGAGACACGCTCACCATCGATCTTCTTCGCCAAGGCCGGCCTTTGAGCGTTCAGGTGATGCCGCACGCGACCAAGATGCGCGACGTCCTGGGCGACATGGGAACGAGCGTGGTGATCGGCGTGCGGCCATCGCCGCACGCACCAATCACGACCGAATATTACAGTCTGCCGGGTGCTTTCGGTGCGGCCTGCGCCGAAACCTGGGACATCATCCACACCACGGTCGAAGGCCTGGTGCAGATGGTGCGCGGCTACGCCAGCGCCGATCAACTGAGGGGGCCCTTGGGCATCGCCAAAATGACGCGGCAGGTGGCGGTCTATGGCTTTCTGGCGCTCCTCCAACTGGCCGCTGTACTTTCGGTAAGCATTGGCTTCGCCAACCTTTTTCCGATTCCACTGCTCGACGGCGGACATCTTCTGTACTATGGATGCGAAGCTGTCTTGGGGCGCCCGCTGGATGAGCGGGCCCAGGACGTCGGATTTCGGCTTGGGCTGGTTTTGGTCTTGGGGCTTGTCCTCCTGACCACATGGAACGACCTGGCTCGGCTGAATCTTTTCTGAAACTTTGGCCGCCGCTGGGCGCGCTTTTCGAATGAGTAACGGCCGGCGGGGAATGCGGACGATTACAACTTATAAAGCGGTTCTGCGCGCGACCTCCGCGACGCTCTGCCTTGCCATGTTTGCCTTGCCGGCGGATGCGCAATTGCGCCCGGGCGCGGCCGAACGCGCCCAGGAGTTGAACGCCCAGCGCGCCAATCCGCAAGCCCCGCAGGCGACGCCGCAGGCGCCTGCCCAACCGCAGCGCATCATCCAGCGCATCACCGTGACCGGCACCCAGCGCGTCGAGCCGGGCACGGTTCTCACCTATGTGAACATCCGCGAAGGCGACGCCTATGATCCCGCCACCGTGGACACGGCGTTGAAAGCCCTGTTCGGCACCGGCCTGTTCTCGGACGTTCAGATCAATTTCAACAACGGCACGCTCGCCATCCAGGTGGTCGAGAATCCGATCGTCAACCAGGTGGTATTCGAGGGCAACGACAAGGTCTCGACCAAGGATCTCACCAAGGAAGTGCAGATCAAGCCGCGGCAGACTTTCACCCGCGCCCGCGTCGAGGCCGATATCCAGCGCATCATCGAGCTCTATCGCCGGAACGGAAAATTCGCCGCCCGGGTCGATCCCGAAATCATCCAGCGCCCGCAAAACCGGGTCGATCTGATTTTCGCGATCTCCGAAGGCCCCACCACCGGCATCGCCCGCATCAATTTCATCGGCAACAAGGTCTTCGACGCCTCCACCCTCAAGGGGCAGATCGCCACGGAGGAGAGCGCCTGGTACAAGATTCTCGCCAGCAACGACAATTACGACCCCGACCGGCTGGCCTTCGACCGCGAACAACTGCGCCGCTTCTATGTCAGTCATGGGTATGCCGATTTCACCGTGACCAGCGCGGTGGCCGAACTGGGCCAGAATCGCCGGAATTTCTATGTCACCTTCACCGTCAGTGAAGGTCCGCGCTATCATGTCGGCAAGATCACCATCAATTCCAAGATCAAGGAACTGACACCGCAGGCATTGCGTCCGATGGTGGCCATCGAGACCGGCGACATCTATGACGCGGACACGGTTCAGAAGGCCATCGACGCCCTGACCAACGCCGCCGGCACCAAGGGCTATGCCTTCGCCGAAGTGCATCCCCGCATCGCCCGCAACCGCACCAACAACACCATCGATCTGATCTTCGACATCGACCAGGGACCGCGCGTCTATATCGGCAAGATCAATATCGTGGGCAACACAAAGACCCTGGACAAGGTGATCCGCCGCGAATTTCGCCTGGTGGAGGGCGATGCCTTCAACCGCGTGCTGATCGACCGTTCGCGCACGCGCATCCGCGCGTTGGGCTTCTTCAAGGATGTGGAAGTCAAGAACGCGCCCGGCAGTTCTCCCGACCGCACCGATGTCACCGTCACGGTCACCGAACAGCCCACTGGCCAGCTTCAGTTGGGCGTGGGCTATTCCTCCGTCAGCCAGCTCACCGGCGAATTCAGCTATACCCAGCAGAATCTGTTTGGCCGCGGCCAGTATCTCAAGGCCTCCGTTTCGGTGTCGCAGATCAACAAGCTCTACCAGTTCAGCTTCACCGAACCTTATTTCCTGGACCGGCCGCTGTCCGCAGGTTTCGACCTTTACGAATCGCAGCTCGATTACATCCAGGCGACCTATGCCAGCGATCAGATCGGCGCCCAGTTCAGGCTGACGTTTCCGATCTCGGAATTTTCCACCGTGCAGTTGCGCTATGGGTATCAGATCAACAACATCATGCCGTTTGGCGGCGCGTCCCTGGCGCTGTTGCTGGCAGAGGGCAGGACCTATGGTTCGCTCATCGGCTATACCTATGGCTTTTCCAATCTCGATGATGTGCTGAAGCCCACCACGGGCGTAGCCTTCAATTTCAACCAGGACTTCGCCGGTTTCGGCGGCAATCTGCGCTTCCTCAAGAACGAAGCGACGTTTGCGGCATACCGTCCCGCTTTTGACGGCGCGATCGTCAATTCGCTGACCGTGCATGCCGGTTACATCATGAGCTATGATGGCTCGGTCCTGCCGATCAATCAGCGCTTCTTCAGAGGCGGTGATACCTTCCGGGGCTTCGCGTTGGCCGGCATCGGCCCACGCGATCTCGATGCACCGCTCAACAGCGGCGCGGTCGGCGGCAATGCCTACGCCATCGGCACGCTCCAGGCGCGGCTGCCCAGCCTGTTGCCCGAGAGCTACGGCGTTTCGCTCGGCCTGTTCACTGATTTCGGCACCATGGGCCAGGTGCAAAATGTCCAGCGCGCCTGTACAGTCCAGTCCTGCGTGGTGGACAATTTCGCCTTCCGCGCCTCCGCCGGTGTCACTATAGGCTGGAGATCGCCCTTCGGTCCGCTGCAAATCGATCTCGGCCTGCCCTACGTCAAAACCAGTTACGACAGGCCGCAGATACTTCATTTCTCCGCTGGAACGGGATTCTGACGATGAAAAAATTATTCCTCGCCTTGGCTTTGTTGGGAATGAGCGCGGCGCCCGCGCTGGCCGCCAATCCACCGCCGCCGCCCCAGCTCAAGATCCTGTTGATCGACCGGCAGGCTATTCTTCGCTTATCCAAGGTGGGCCAGGATGTGGCGCGCCAGGTCGAGGCCTATAGCAACCAGGCCAAAGCTGAAATCGCCGGCCAGCAGAAGGCCCTGCAGGCCGAAGCATCGAAGCTGCAACAGGATGTCGCCATTCTCGCGCCCGACGCCAAGGCCAAGAAAATCGCGGAATTCGATGCCAAGCAGAATGGCTTGCAGGCTGCCGCCCAGAAAAAAGAGCAGATGATCCAGGGCGGTCTGATGAAGGCGCAGCAAACCATCGCCCAGGCGCTCGAACCGATCTTGCAAAGCTTGATGCAGCAGCGGGGCGCCAACCTCATCCTGGACAAGAATGCTGTGGTCTTTGCGTCGCCCCAGGCGGTCAGTGCGTTTGACATCACCATGCCGGCCATCGAGCAGCTCAACCAAAAGTTGCCCAGCATAAAAGTGGATCTGACGTCACCGGCGCCGGCCGCCGCTCCTCCCGCGAAGAAGAAATAGAGAGCGGAAAGCCAGCGAGGCTCCAATGGCCGATCCTCGTTTTTATGACAATCGCGGTCCTTTCACCCTGGCCGGAATTTGTCAGCGCGCCGGAGCGAGTTTGCCGTCCGGTGCGGATGGCGCCATGGCAATCGCCGATCTCGCGGGCCTGGAAGGAGCGGGGCCGCAACATCTCACTTTCTATTCCGGAAACCGCGACCTTGCCCAAGCCTTCGCGGCGAGCCGCGCCGGCGTTTGCCTGATGCCCAAGGCCACATCCGCTCAGCCGCCCAAAGGTGCGATTCTCATCGAAGTCAAATCGGTATCTCACGCTTTTGCGGACGTGGCGGCGATGTTTTACCCTGATGCGTCCCAGCCGCGATGGGCACAGAAGGAGTTGATTTCTCCCAGCGCGCGATTGGGCCGCGATCTGGCGGTCGGTCCCGGTGCCGTGATCGGCCCGGGGGCCGAAATCGGCGATCGCGTGCGCATCGGGGCCAACGCCGTGATCGGGCCGGGCGTCGCCATCGGCCATGACTGCGAGATCGGCAGCAATGTCTCCATCAGCCACGCCTATGTCGGCGACCGGGTGACGATCCTTCCGGGAGCCGCGATCGGCCAGCCTGGCTTCGGTTTCGCCTCTTCACCGGCCGGGCATGTGAAGATCCCTCAGCTCGGCCGGGTGATCATTCAGGATGGTGTCGAGATTGGCGCTGCCGCCACCATCGACCGCGGCGCCCTGGGCGACACGGTGATCGGCGAGGGCGCCAAGATCGATAATTTGGTCCAGATCGGCCACAATGTGCAGGTTGGCCGCCATGTCGTGCTGGTGTCCCAGGTCGGCATCGCCGGAAGTTCCGTGGTCGGCGACTTCGCTGTCCTGGGCGGTCAGGTCGGTATCGCCGATCACGCGGTGATCGGGCACGGCGCACGGCTGGCGGCGCGAAGCGCCATGGTCTCAGGCCAGGTGATCGAGGGTGGCAAGGATTATGGCGGGGTCCCGGCAAAGCCTGTAAGAGAATGGCTGAGGGAAATGCACGCGGTGAGTCAATTGATTCGCCGCCGCAAACGGGACGCCAATGACTGACACGTCACGCGATGTTGCCGGGCCCGATGGTACGCTCGATGTCGAGCAGATCAAGAAGCTCTTGCCCCACCGCGCGCCCATGTTGATGGTGGAACGGCTCACCGAGATCGTGAAGATGGAAAGCGCCACCGGCTGGAAGGCCGTGAGCATCAATGAGCCTTACTTCCAGGGTCATTTTCCCGACTATCCGGTGATGCCGGGCGTCTTGATCGTAGAAGCGATGGCGCAGACCGCCGGTGCCGTAGTGATGCACAGCCTGGGCGAGCAGCGCGAGAAGCAGGTGGTTTATTTCATGACCATCGAGAAGGCCCGCTTCCGCAAGCCCGTGCATCCCGGCGACATGCTCAGGATGCCGGTCAAGGCGCTCCGGCGCCGCGGTCCCGTATGGCGTTTCGAAGGCCAGGCTTTTGTGGGCGACACGCTTTGCGCCGAGGCCGAGTTCAGCGCCACGATCTTCGACGGCGCGGAAAGCAGAGATGGCGATTCATCAGACCGCGCTGATTGAAGATGGCGCCAAGCTTGGCGCGGGCGTCGAGATCGGCCCTTTCTGCCTGGTGGGCGCGCGCGTCACTCTGGGCGACGGCGTCAGGCTTTTGTCCCATGTTTCGATAGGGGGCGTGACCGAACTCGGTGCGCGCACGGTGGTGCATGCCGGCGCGGTGCTGGGCGGCGAGGGCCAGATTCGCGGCAATGATTTTCCGGAAGGCCGGTTGGTGATCGGATCGGACTGTGTGCTGCGCGAGCTGGTGACGATGAATTGCGGCAGCCGCAAGGACAAAGGCATCACCCGGGTAGGCAACCGCGGCTATTTCATGGCCGCCAGCCATGTGGGGCACGATTGCGTGGTGGGCGACGATGTGACCTTTGCCAACTCGGTTGCTCTGGGGGGCCATGCCCAGATCGGCAACGGCGTGATTTTTGGCGGCCTCTCGGCAGTCCAGCAATTCTGCCGCGTGGGCAAAGGCGCGATGGTGGGCGGGTTGACGGGGGTCAATCGCGACATCATTCCCTATGCCATGGCGTTCGGCGATCACGCGGAACTGGCGGGATTGAACCTCATCGGCTTGAAGCGGCGCGGACTTTCGCGCGAGGTCATCAATGCCATGCGCGGCGCTTTCCGGCTGATTTTCTACGGCGGCGATGGCGACATAAAAAGCCGCGCCATCGAGGCAAGAGCGGTCTGGAGCGGCGTGGCCGAAGTGGCTGAGATCGCCGATTTCATCCTGGCGCCTGCCAAGCAGAAGCTCTGCACCGCGCGCCGGCGCGGCGAAGTGGAATGAAACCCCTAGGCGTCATCGCCGGTAGTGGCGATCTGCCCCGTGCGGTGGCGGAAAGCGTCAAGGACACGGGTGGCGATGTCTTTGTCGTGGGGCTGCGCGGGCTTTGCGGTGAATGGGCGCTGGATTTTCCCCATGACTGGGTCTCGCTGGGCGAACCGGGTCGGGCACTGAAAGCGCTCAAGGGCGCGGATGCCGACCGCGTGCTTCTGGCCGGCCGGGTGGACCGGCCGAAATTCAGCGATCTCAAGCTCGACGCCAAGGGCATGATGGTGATGCCCAAGGTGCTGGCGGCGGCCCGCCAGGGTGATGATGCCCTGTTGCGCCTTCTGGTGGGATTGTTCGAGGCGGAAGGGTTTCGCGCCTTGGGCGTGGCGGAAGCAGCACCGGGTCTGGTGGCGGGCGAGGGGCCGCTCGGCCGATTGAAGCCCAATGATGACGAGCGCGCGGACATCGCGCGTGCCGTCGCGATCGTTCACGCTTTGGGGGCGCTCGATGTGGGTCAAGCCGCGGTGGTGTGTGAAGGTCTGGCGTTGGCCGTGGAAGCCGCCGAGGGTACGGATCAAATGATCGCGCGCGTGGGCACCTTGCGCGAATCCTTGCGCGGCACGGCGGAAAAGAAGCGCGGCGTGCTGGTGAAGGCCTTGAAGCCCACCCAGGACGCCAAGACCGATATGCCGGTAATCGGCAAGGAAACCGTGCGCCGCGCCGCCGGGGTGGGCCTGGCCGGCATCGCGCTGGAAGCAGGCAAGTCGCTGATCGTGGACAAGCGCGCGGTGAGAGAGGAAGCCGACCGGCTGGGTCTCTTCGTAATGGGCGTCACTCTGTGAAGACGTTGATGCTGGTGTGCGGCGAGCCGTCAGGCGACCAGTTGGGCGCGCAGTTGATGGCGGCGATAAAACAATTGGCCGGAGACCCTGTGAAGATCGTGGGCGTGGGCGGCCCGGCGATGACACGCGAGGGCCTGAAGAGTCTTTATTCGCTCGACGCCACCGCAGTGATGGGCCTGCGCGAAGTGGTGCCGGCCATTCCCAGAATTCTGGCGCGGGTGAAACAGGCGGCCGATTATGCCGTGCAGGTTCATCCCGACGCGCTGGTGGTGATCGACAGTCCCGATTTCACCCATCGCATCGCCCGCGCGGTGAAGAAACGCGATCCCACGATCAAAACCGTCAATTATGTGGCGCCCCAGGTCTGGGCCAGCCGCGCCTATCGCGCCAAGGCGATGGCGCGTTATTTCGATCTGATCCTGGCGCTCTTCCCTTTTGAAGTGCCGTTCTTCGAAAAATACGGGCTCAAGGCCGCCTTCGCTGGCCATCCGGTGATCGAGCGGCGGGTAAAAATGACCGGCGGCGATAGATTTCGCGCGGAGCACGGGATCGGCATGCAGGCGCCGCTGCTGGCGCTCTTGCCCGGCAGCCGCACCAGCGAGATACGCTTCATCTTTCCCATCTTCCGCGAGGCGGTTGCGCTTCTGGCGGCAAGGATCCCGGGCCTGGTGACGGTGCTTCCCACCGTTCCCCATGTCGCCGCCAAAGTGCGCGAGGCCGCCAAAGAATGGTCCACGCCCATCCACATCCTGGACAGCGAAGCAGATAAGTTCGCCGCCTTCGATGCCGCCGACGTGGCGCTGGCGGCGTCAGGAACGGTGACGGCAGAGCTGGCGTTGGCGCGCACGCCGATGGTGGTGGCCTACCGGGTGGGCGGCCTCACTTACGCGTTGGCCCACCGCCTGATGACGGTGCCTCACATGACGTTGGTCAACATCCTGCTGGAGCGGCGCGCCGTGCCCGAATTCAAGCAGTATGAAGCCGCGCCGCCGGTTTTGGCGGCGGAGGTGGAGAACCTGTTCCGCGATCCCGCCGCCCGCGCCGCCCAAACCGCGGCGATGGACGAATTCGCCCACGCGCTGGGCGAGGGAGGCCAATCCCCCAGCTCACGCGCAGCCAAGATACTCTTGGATTTTGTCGGCTAACTGTCGGCCGATTATTTCCGCTGGCTCACCGGTAGATATTTGCGCTCGGTGGGGCCGGTATAGATCTGGCGCGGCCG
>Ga0134128_10007230_pt1 | contig 13416 bp, 7 predicted proteins | sample KB31754_FD_96462 | JGI IMG/M metagenome (GOLD analysis project Ga0134128, IMG submission 96462) | Terrestrial soil microbial communities with excess Nitrogen fertilizer from Kellogg Biological Station, Michigan, USA - KB3-175-4 | ecosystem: Environmental > Terrestrial > Soil > Unclassified ... | reverse complement strand
GCCTTCGCCATCCTGAAAAAAGCGGCGGCCCTGGTCAATCACGACTTGGGCAAGCTTCCGCGCGACAAAACGGACTTGATCGTGCGCGCAGCCGATGACGTGATCGCCGGCCGCCTCGATGCCGAATTCCCTCTGCGCATCTGGCAGACCGGTTCCGGCACGCAGACCAACATGAATGTGAACGAGGTCATCTCAAACCGCGCCATCGAATTGGCCAGCGGCGAAAAGGGCAGCAAGAAGCCGATTCATCCCAACGACCACGTGAACATGTCGCAGTCCTCGAACGACACATTCCCAACCGCGATGTACATTGCCGCCGCTACCTCCGCGCAGGAGCAGTTGATACCCGCGGTGCAAAAGCTCCACGACGCCATTGCGGCGAAATCCGACGAATTCAAGGATATTGTCAAGATCGGCCGCACCCATCTGCAGGATGCGACGCCGCTCACCCTCGGCCAGGAGATGGGCGGCTGGGCGAGCCTCCTTCATCGCGATCTCGCTCGCATCACAGCCGCCACCGATGGCCTTTACGACCTCGCGATCGGTGGAACCGCCGTCGGCACCGGGCTCAACACGCACCCTGAGTTCGCCGACCGAGCCGCGACAAAGATTGCGGAACTCACCGGCCTTCCCTTCCGCTCGCATCCCAACAAGTTTGCGGCGCTCTCAGCGCATGACGAGTTGGTATTCGCCAGCGGCGCACTTGAGACCCTCTCCGCCTCGCTAATGAAGATCGCCAACGACATTCGCTGGCTCGGTTCTGGCCCGCGCTGTGGACTGGGCGAGCTGATACTACCGGAAAATGAGCCGGGCAGTTCCATCATGCCGGGCAAGGTAAACCCCACCCAGTGCGAAGCCATGACCATGGTTGCGGTGCAGGTCTATGGCAATCATGCCGCCATCGCATTCGCCGGGAGCCAGGGCAACTTCGAGCTGAACGTCTTCAAGCCGGTTATGATTTACAACTTCATGCACTCGGTTCGGCTGCTGACCGATGCGTGCCGCTCATTCGTCGAATTCTGCGTGGAAGGCCTGCAGGCCAACACCTCCAGGATCCGGGAATACGTTGAGAACAGCCTGATGCTGGTGACCGCGCTGAATCAGCACATTGGATATGACAAGGCCGCAAAGCTGGCCAAAACCGCACACCAGAAAGCACTCTCCCTCCGCGAGGCGAATCGCGAGCTGGCCTATTTGTCCGAAGAGGAATTCGACACATACCTGCGTCCCGAAAAAATGATCGCCCCGCAGGAGGAACAAAACGGCTGACCCGATCGGATTGCGGGCGTTCTCCCTCGCAAGACCCTCGCCACAAGGGTTGTCGCCAGTCTGAAACTCCTTGGGCGATCGTCGCTTCGGTCCGTGCCGCGCTGTTATCAGACTTGATCGCCGCAAGCGAAGAGGCGCGGCCAGTGGCCGCGCCTCTTCGCAGAATCCAGGAAACAGGGGCCGATTCGCTGTTCAGGCCGCCTTGGTGACTTCGTCGCCGTAGGCTTCGGCCGAAATGGCATACGCCTCGCCCACGGTTCCGTAGCCCCCGGGCATCGCAATCATGCCTACCTGGCTCGGAATCATGACCTGCGAACGATGCACCTGGCTGATGAGCGACAGCGGGCGGTTGCGCACTTCATCGTAGACGCGCCCGATATACTCGCCGAGCACGCCGATCGAGAGCAGGAGTAGGCCGCCCATGAAGAACACTGAAGCAGCGACCCCACACGCGGCCGTCACGATCGGGCTGGTGGGCAGCGCCATGCAAAGGGCAAGAAGCATGGCGATGCTGGTGGAGAGGCCCATCAAGGCGAAGCTGAGCCGCAGAGGCTTGTAGCTGAAGCTCGTGATGGCGTCCATCGCGTACTTGATGCGGCTGATGAATGACAGCTTGCCCTCACCAGCGGCGCGGTCGTTGCGGTCGTAGTAGACGATGGAGTTCTTATAACCCACCCAGGCGCGAAGGCCGGGCAGATAGCGATTCTTCTCGCGCAGCGCAAGCACCGAATCAAGTGCCTTGCGATCCATGAGGCTGAAGATACCGGCGTTCAGCGGGATGGGATAATCGGCAAGCATTCCCAGCACGCGATAGAACATCGGGAACAGGAAGGCCAAAAGTTTGCGGCTCTCCTGCCGGCTGCGGCGCACGCCCACCACGACCTCGGCGCCATCGCGCCAGGCATCGATTAACTGGGGAAGCACCTCAGGAGGATCCTGGAAATCGCCGTCCATCAGAATAATGGCACGTCCGCGGGCGGTCTGAAGCCCCGCCGAGATTGCTCCCATGTGTCCCCAATTGCGGGAAAGCTCAACCACGACGACATGCGAATCGACAGCCTGCAGTCCTTTGAGGAGCTCGAGGGAGGAGTCGGTGGAGCCGTCGTTTATGTAGACGACCTCCCAATCGTCGACCACGCCTTTAAGGGCGGCGGCAACTGCCTCGTGAAAGCGAGCAATGAGTTCCTCCTCGTTATAGATGGGAACAACTACTGAGACCATGAGATCAGCTCCTGGATTCTTATTTACGTGCAAGCGCACCTTCGTGCCTTTTTGGGCCTATACAGTTTTCACCGCGGCAGATCTATTCGCCCTCTGCCTGAAGTACCCGAACTCGCCAGCGGACTTCGGTCGGTGTCATCACCACGACGTACCGTGAATGGACAGGCTGTGCGGCCATCGTTTTGCCTTTGCTGCTTACCTGCACGTCGTATTCCACGTCATCAACCAATTCAACTGATAGCCCTTCGGGCGAATAGAAAACAATTTGAATATCGTGCGACCGATCCTTGTATGTGGTTCGAATTCCTGCCTTGGCCTGTTGGTGGATCGTCTCGGTCAGTATTTGCTTTGCAGCCCCCACGAAGTCCCGGTCGAGCAGTTCCGGTCGATTGGCAGCGAGCGCACCATTCAGGCTCTCCCATGATTCGATGTAGTTTTTGACCACTGCGGTTGCGGTGACATCTGCAAGATTTCGCGGTCCATCCAGATGAGGCGGCGTCACGTGCACTGAAGCCTGCGCTCCAGCGAGGGCGGCGGAGACGCTAAGTGCCATCATCGCAACAAGAAACGGCTTGAGCATGCTCACTTCCCCCAATGAATCTCATTGCCCAGCACAACTCCGCTGGCTACGCTAATGTTGGCGCCAGGAATGGCCGGCATCTCTACTTGGGCCACGCCGCGCTTCAGGGGAACGTCCACCGTGGACTGCGCGCCATGGTAGTTCTCAGTGAAAGTGACGATGGTGCCGTCCGGAACTGCATTCCCGCTGCAGTCACGCACCGGATCGGTTTGAAGCGCGATCTTCTTCCCGTCCGGCTTGGCGCTCATCTTGATGCCGCACGGGTCACCGGGAACCTGCTGGATAACCCGCACGACGGAAACTCCGCCGGCCTTGGCAACAAAGTGGGCAGCGCCTTCCTTGGGCGAGGAGTCGAGGGCGACCCAGGCCGCGCCGTTCTTCGCCTTCACCGAGCGATTCTCCGGGGCCGTGTTGGGCGTGGAAATGTCGAAACTGACCTGAGTAGGCGTGGTAACCAGGTTCTTGTACGCGTCGAAAACATACACCGCGCCGGTGATGCCGTTGCGCAGCCCGACAGGCAGGCGCGAGGGCCGGGCGAGAAAGCTGATGTCTGCCACCTTCGCGGGCACCACATCGAAAGACGCCACATCGTTCGGCGCCGTCGAGAGAAACGCAATGTACCGCCCGGCGTGAATCAGCGTCCCGTCCGCAATGGAAATGGGAGAGCCGAGTTGCACGTCGCGGCTCACCACGCCGCCCAGGCCCGCGATGTACAGCGTCGCCTGCCCGCTCCCGGTGCTCTCGATGGAGAAGGAAGACCCAGCCTCCACCGTCTTGGGAGCGGTGAGCGCCTGCGCGCCGAGCACCGGCACGGCTGCCAGCATCACGCCTCCCACGAGCGCTGCAAGACCCGTCCTCACGCCGCACCTCCCATGCTGTAGGTCGAGACGACGGTGCGCTGGCTTGAGATCTTGCGGGCCAGGTCTTCAGGAATATGAATCGTGAACGGCACGGGGGTCTGCGGCAGCAGCGCGCGGTCCACATACTGGTCCGCCACCCACACGATGTTGCCCGACGGATCGTAGAACGTGCCCAGCACGTGCGCGATATTGGCGATTTGTCCGCTCTGGTTCACCACTTCACCGGTGAGCGAGGCGTTGGGCGCGGGGTTCAGCTTCTCATTCTGGATCTCGATCACCGGGTCGGCCGACGCCGGCACAAGCTGCGAGAAGGGATGCATATCCACGCTGCCTACCTGCGACAGCTTGACCTCGGGAAACTTGATGAGGAATGGAGTGATCGCCTTGGGCAGAATCAGGTGCGAGATCATGTCGAAGCTGCCCTCGGTGGCAATCGGCTTCTGGTTCTTGTTCATCACCGTCGCGGTCACCGACACATACGCGGGCACCACGTCCTGGTTGAGCAACTCGCCCATGATCACCATGCCCTCGGCGCGCTGCACCGGGCGCATGTCCACAATCTTGACATGCGGCGCATCCACATCCGCCGTTCCCCATTCATCGCCGGCGCCGCGGTAGATCACGTCCCACCGAAGATAGTTCACCGGGATCACCTGCGGCGGCAATGTGGGTTCCCTGGTGAGCGGCCATTCCGCCTGCCAGCCGTTACCGTTATGCACCAGGTGTACCTTGCGAGTGGTAACGGCATCCCCCACCACCGTGGCCCAGTGCAGCTTCACCATGAATTCCGCGTCGTTGTCGGTTGCGTGCAGCGGGTGGAACTCGAACCGCTGCAGCTTTGAGTAGGTGCGCAGATTGGGGTACGCCCCCACAAGATCGTGCAGGAAGTCTGCCTGCGTAAACGAAGTCTTGTTGGCGAGGCTGTCATAGGCCTGCGCCCAGTCTGCCGATTTGAGTTCGTCCCCAAGGTTCTGCAGGGCCGAATCCGGAGTTGCGTTGGAACGTATCAGATGCTGCCGGCCTAGATAGAACTCGGCAGCCTTCACGGGCCAGAGGGTTCCAATAACCACAAAGGCAATGGTCGCAGCGGCAAGAGTGATTGCAAGCATTCGTCCATTCTTCACGACGCCAACCTCCGGCCTACCAGCGTTTCTTTCGTGGGGTGAGGTTCTTCCGCCTCAAGCTCATCTTCGCGACGGCGCGAAGGAATGAAGAGCACCAGAATTGCCAGAATGCTGCTGCCGAAGGGCAGGATTCCCCACAGGATTCCCTGCCATGCCGGAGGCATCTGCGGCGCATTCACGGACTGGAAGGGTGGAACGCCGTCCTTGCCCCAGATCGTGATAGTGCCGTCTTCGATGCGATCCACGGGACGCCATCCGGCGAAGGAGAGAAGAGGATCGTAGTAGTTGTCGCGCACTAGAACCCACTTCAGGCCGTAATGATCCGCGTGATTGAGAATGGCACGCAGCGAGTCCAGGCCTTCCTCGCCGAATTGCTTCGAACTGGTAAGGGCGCCCACGCCATACTTGGTCAGTTCAGGCAGCAGACGGCCGGAGTTCCAGTTCCCGTCCTCGCTGGGAGCATTCGTCTCCATGGCAAGGCGCGGAATCTTGAAGCCGAATCCCAGCGTGATGTAGCTGTACTTGTCGTGGCCGGCGCGGTTGAGCCATTGCGCGGCGCTGTCTACGCTGAAATTTTCGGCCTCCGGCGGATGATAGGTCGTCCAGCCCACCGCAACGGCGCACGTGGCGGCGGCGAGCACCCCGAGCGCAACGATCCCCTTCATACGGAAACGGTCGATGACTTCGGCGGCGAGCAAGCCGACAATCGGCATCGCAAGCAGGGTGGCCCAGTAACTGAAGCGCTCCATCGTGAGCACTTCAAAGGCGCGGCCCAGCAGGACCCGACCAACCGGAGTGGTGCCTCCCAGGCCGATCAGGAACGCCACCCAAAAGCCAATCAGCAGCGGACGCAGCCGCACGATCGCGGCACCCCGCAGGAAAATGAACGGCAGCGCCAGGATCATCGCCCCATAGGGAACGATGAAGTAATTCACCCCGTAGAACGGCGTGAGCAGGTAGTTGGCGCGGCTGGGATGGGGGATCGGGGTCTGGGTCACGGGATACTTCAGCAGGGCGATCCAGAACGGGAGGATGACTACAATCACAGCCGCAACGGTGAATACGACCATGAGGATGGTCCGGGCTAACATGCCCCCTGTGGATTGGCCCTCATCCTCGCGGCGATCGATGAAAGCCAGGAACGTGACCGGCAGCGCGAAGAAAAACGACCCGAACAGCAGCGTTGCATGGTGGGCCGCCGCCGCGGCTGCGAACAGCACCAGTGTTTTGATGAAGGGCCGCCAACCCCCGCGTCGGATCCACTCATATAGAAACGGCAGCGCATTCAGATAGATCGGGGCGGCGCAGGTCGTGCCAAGCTGGCCCGCGTTGTAAACCAGCAGGCTCTCCGAGCCCAGGAAGATGCTTCCCAGCGCCGCCAGCGATGCGGCGCGGTCATTCACCCACAACCGGGCGAAACGATACACGCCCACCGCCAGCAGCAGGATGGCGATAAACTGTACCACCATGTACGCCATGTCAAGCCCGAAAATGTGCGAGAACATGGCCACCCACTGTTGGGGGAGCGGCGGATACGTCGCCTGGGAGAACCCTGCATACCACTTCGTGTTCCATGGATCGAACCAGTGGTGCAGGTAGTGAGACGCGAAGAAAATATGGAAGTTCGTGTCGTAAGACTTCAGCGGCAACTCCATAAGGAGCAGCGGCAAGTGGACTGCAACGACCGCCATCAGGATGAGGCTGATTGGTATCGGCCGTTGAGACGGCATGAGCGACTCAGAGTTCTTCACAATAGCCTCATGGAAAAGAGCGAAAGAGTCGGAATCCCCCCGAAGGTGCTCTTTCCGGTTGCGTCGCGCCGAATATCCCGCATCCCGAAGAAGGCAAAAGACAGCGATTTAGGGGGAGGATGGTCGGACGCGCACCTTGTTCGATTCAGAGAAGCACTGTGTAGGTTGCTTTCGTACCACCCGGGGAAGAGGCGCACGCGGAAAGCAAGCGAAGATGGAATCCGAAGCCAACATCGCGAGCACATTCCGAATCAAAACAGATAACGCGAGTCCGCCCGCTTCAGCCTTGGGGTCTTTTTCCAAAAACGCCAAAAATGATAGAACGATTTGCATCTCTGAAGATCGCCTGTGTTGCATGGGCATTGGCTGGTACCGTCTGCACGGTGAACGCGCAGACATACCAGATCGGCCCCGATGCGTCGAAAAGCCCTCAAGCAAAGCAGTCCCAGCCCGCAAAAAAAGGACAGAAACAACAGGGCTCATCGCTGGGTTGGGGATCGAACATCCAGAACGCTCGCATCGCCCGCGCCGCCGTCATGGCGCTGCAGAAGGGGCAAAAGGCGCAGGCGCTCGATCTCGCCCGGAAGGCCGTAAAATCTGCGCCAGGTGATCCCAAGCTGTGGTTCCTGCTGGGCTATGCCGCGCGCCTCAACAATCGCCTCCAGGAATCCGAAGATGCCTATCATCACGGCCTTTCGCTGGATCCGAACTCGCTGGACGGCACATCCGGCCTTGCCCAGGACTTGAGCATCTCGGGGCACACCGGCGAGGCCATGAAGCTCCTGAACCAGGTGGTGACGGCTGACCCCCGGCGGCGCGCCGACACCGTGCTGCTGGGCGAAATGCACATGCGCGGCAAGGACTACCAGGGAGCGGTCGACTACCTGAACCGCGCCGAACATCAAAGGCCCGATGCTCGTTCCGAAGTGTTGCTGGCGATCTCATACGAGCAGCTCAAGCGCCTCGATATGGCCAACCATTATCTCGAGCTGGCCAGGCATCGCGCGCCTGGAAATCCCGACGTGGAGCGCTCTCTCGCCGGCTATTACCGCGAAGTGGGTAAATACGACCAGGCTGTGGCAGCCCTGAAGGCGATCAAGAATCCCAAGCCCGATGTCGTGGCCGAGCTCGGTTTCATGTACCAGCTCGATGGCAAGCTGACCGAGGCGGCCAAGACCTATGCTCGCGCCGCCAACGCCGTGCCCAAGGACATGAAGATGCAGCTCTCCGCTGCCCAGGCGGCCGTCGCTGCCGGCGCGCCGGAAGACGCTGACCCCTTTTTGAAACGCGCGGCCTCCATCGATCCTGACAACTATCGCCTGCACGCGGTTCGCGGCACCATTGACCGCATTCAGGATCGCGATGAGGACGCCATCAAGGAATACCAGGCGGCCTTGGCGCACTTGCCGGCAAACGTGAAAGAAGGGCCTCTCTACGGCATTCAGCTACACGTGCAACTAATGCAGTTGTACAAATCGCAGGGTGACGATAACGCCGCATCGCAGCAACTGGTGACGGCACAGCAACAGATCAACGCGATTAATCAGCAGGGACCGGAGCGCGACGCGTATCTCCGCCTGCGCGCAACCATCAAGCTGGCTTCCGGCAATCTCGACGGCGCACTCGCGGACGTGCATGAGGCGCTGGCCGCAAACCCGAAGAGTATCTCCGATCTGCAACTGAACGGGGACGTCCTGATTAAGATGGGCCGCACCGAGGACGCGATCAACGCCTACAAGCGCGTCCTTGACCAGGATCCGAAGAACCGCTCCGCGCTGATCTCGCTGGGCTTTGCGTCGCGCACCGCAAATCGTCCTGAAGAGGCGGAGAAGTACTTCAAGCGCCTGGTTCAGGTCGATCCGTCGTCGTACATTCCTTACCTCGCGCTCGGTGATCTGGATGCATCGCGCAAAGACTTTTCCGCGGCCCAGGCAAATTACACCAAGGCGTTCAAACTGTCGCCGAAACGTGCCACCATCGTGGCCGGCGGCATGAATGCAGCCATTGAATCCCACAACCTCAACCTCGCCGGTGACTGGCTCAAACGGTCCACCGAAGCCATGAACCGCGATCCGCGGCTGCTGCGCGAGGAAGAGCGCTATTACAGCTTTAAGGGCGACTACGCCAAGTCCGCCGAAATAGGCGAAAAGGTGCTTCCGCTCCTTCCCCGTGATCGCGACGTCGTGGTCTACCTCGGTTACGACCTGCTCCATCTTGAGCGCTGGGACGAACTGCTCAAGCTGACCGCGAACAACATGTCCACCTTCCCCAAGGAGGGCGATATTCCCTTGCTCGCCGGTTACGTGCACAAGCACCAGGATAAGAGCGAAGAAGCACGGAAGGACTTCACCGAGGCGATTGCGCGCGATCCGGATATGGTGACCGCGTACGTGAACCGTGGGTACACCGAAAATGATCTGCACGATCCCAAGGCGGCGGCGAGCGACTTTGAAGAAGCCGTCAAGCGGGATCCGAAGGACGGTGAAGCACATCTCGGCCTGGCGTTCGCTGACCTGAACCTCGACAAGCCCCAGGCGGCGGTAAAGCAGTCCGAGGTGGCGGAACAGATCATGGGCGACTCCAAAGATATCCACGTGATCCGCGCAACCGCTTACGGACGCGAAGGCATGCTGACCAGGGCCGAGGGCGAGTTCCGCGCGGCACTCAAATTCGCGCCGGACGACGGAGCTCTTCACCAGGGTCTCGGCAATGCGCTGTTTTCCGAACGCAGGTATCACGACGCGGTCAACGAGCTGAATACTTCGGCGAAGGAGCTTCCCGATAACGCGACCACTTACGCTCTGCTCGCCCGGGCCTATGCAAGCCTGGGCCAACGTGAACAGACGATGAGCAACGCGCAGAAAGCTGAGAAGCTCGCGGCAAATGCGCCCATTCCCGATAACGACGTGCAGGAGCCGCTGCAGAGCACAATCTACGTGTCCACCGGAGAAGCCTACAGCACGCTGGGCGAAGATAAAGCCGCGATGGACCGCTTCACCAGGGCCCTTGAGACTCCCAAAAGCAACCGGGTGAGCGTGCGCCTGGCCATCGCGCGGCTTATGGAGCAGAAGGGACGCGAAGACGATGCGGAGCGGCAAATCGCCCTGGGGCTGATGGAGGCCGGCGCGGGCGAAACCCATGCCGTCTCCGGCACACAGTTCATCCAGGTAGCCGACCTTTTCCGCGGAATGCACAATTTCGAGCTTTCGCAGGACTACCTGCAGCGCGCCAAGACAGCCGGCGCGCCCGATGCGCAGGTGCGTATCGGGATGGCCGACAATTACCTGGCCGTCGGCGACACCACACGCGCCAAGGCAGAACTGGCCGCCGTCAATATCAGCACAGACGGCGGACCGGACTACCAGTACCTGCTTGCCGAGGCGAATGTAGCCCGGCAGGAGCATCAGTCCGCCGAGGCATTGACCTCGTTCGCGCAGGCCGCCGGTGCGGAAGGCGAAGACGAAACCGCGCAGCAGGGCCTGCTCCAATTAGGTGGCGAAGAGGGCTGGCGAATTACCCCGAACCTCAGCATGCTGTCGAATTTGACCGTCAGCCCCTTGTTCGAAGACAGCACGGTGTACGAGCTTGACGCCAAGCTGGACGCGAACTTTGTGGTCCCGCCCAACGACACCAGCCTGCTGCCCCCGCCGCGTTCCTCGCTGCAGACGCAGTGGACCGCTGCCTACCACCTGCACTTCAACCACGCGCCGCCGGCGGGCGGGTTCTATCAGTTGCGCAACTCGCGGGGCCAGATTTCAGTGCCCGCCACCAACTCCATCGTGAACCGCAACACAACGGACTCCACGCTCAATTTTGGCATCGCCCCAACATTCCGGCTGGGGACCAGCGCCATCTCATTGAGCAGCGGAATCCAGACCACCATCCGCCGCGATGCCGAATCGCCGCGCCAGATGGACCAGAATCTGTTCCGTGAGTACACCTACGTGAGCACCGGCTCGTTCTTCAACGCGATATCGATGAATGGATACGTGATCCACGAAGCCGGCCCATTCACCCACTCAGACCTCAATTCGCGCCTGTTCACGGCGGCGGTAAACTTCCGGGTCGGATCCCCCTGGGGCCGAACCGCGATGCTCACCGGCTGGGGACAGAGCAAGCAGACTTTCTCCCCGCGAAACTTCCAGAACTATTTCACGTCCACTTATATCGGCCTCGAGCACCGCTTCGGCGAGCACCTCAATGTGCGCGCCATGCTCGAAGACGTGCGCGCTTGGCGCGTGATCGATTCCAGGAGCGGAACGGCGCAGAATGTCCGCCCCACCGCTTGGGTCAGCTACGGTTTCAAGCGCAACTGGGATCTGCAGGTAACCAGCTCCTATTCGAGCACGCGCAGTTTCCATGTATACGACGCGGCCCAAAACGGCTTCTCACTTAGTTACGCCCTCCCGGTGCACCGCCGGTTCGCGGACGAAGGGGGGCCGGTCATGCTTGCCTACCCGATTCGCATCACCGGCGGCGTGCAGGCCGACACATTCTTCAATTTCCCGAGCGGGCACAACCAGCAGGTCAGGCCGTATATCGGCATCACAATATTCTAAGGCGGGTAAAAACTCGATGAAGATTTGCCTGGTAGGCACGTTCCCCCCCAGTGGACGCCAGCTGAACGAATACGCATTCCACATCGCCCGCGAACTGCGGCGGCATGAGGATATTGAACTCACCATCCTGTCAGACGAATTGACGGAGTGCGATTTCGCCACCGACGAGCACGGCAATCCGATTCCCATCGAGCAACAAGCGGAACTTCCCGGTTACAACGTGGTTCGCTGCTGGAAATTCGGGAGCCTTTCCAACCCGGTGCGCCTGCTGAAGGAAATCCGCCGAATCGATCCGGACGTGGTCTGGTTCAATCTGGTGTTCTCGAGCTTCGCCACGCCGGATAAGCCTGTTGCGGCGTTTGCGGGGCTTTCCGTGCCGGCGCTGGTGCGGGCTGCGGGCTATTTCACTCACATCACCCTGCACCACATCCTGGAGCACGTGGACTTCGGCGCCGCGGGCGTCAAGCGCGAGCGCCTGTTCCGCGTCGGCACGCAGTTCGCCACCCGAGCCCTGCTGAAAGCGAGTTCCGTCTCCGTGCTTCTGCCCGGATACCATCAAACGCTGCTTACCAAATATGGGGCGAAGAACGTCCTGCTCGGTACCCACGGCATATTCGGCACCACGGCCACGCCTCCGGACTTCAGCAAACGCGGCAATCCCGATAAGCGCATCCTCGCCATTGGGCACTGGGGCACCTATAAGCGGCTCGAAACCCTCATGGAAGCATTCCCCAAGGTGCTTGCGCGAGTGCCGAACGCGCGCCTCGTCGTGGCCGGCGCAAATCATCACACCAAGGCCGGCTACTGGGAATCCATTCGCGAAGCCCAGCCAAAGCACCTGCCCATCGAGTTCCGGGGATACGTGCCGGAGGACGACATTCCTGAGTTGTTCCAGTCCACCTCAATTCTCGTTCTTCCCTACGATTCCGCCACAGGATCCAGCGGGCCGGCACACCAGGCTTGTGAATACGGCGTCCCCGTCGTCAGTGCCGATCTGCCCGATTTCCGCGCCATGGCCGCGGATGAAGACATGGCCATCCGCTTCTACCAGCGCGGCAATGCAAACGATCTAGCCGATCAGCTCCTCGCGATTCTGGAATCTCCCGCCATGGAAATGGAGATGGCGGAACACAACTTTGCCGCCGGCGTCGACATGACCATGACCAACGTGGTGAGTAACTACCTGCGCTGGTTCCGGCTCAAAGCGGCCAAGCGGGCGGTGCGTGCTCCCGGCGCCACGTCGCACACGCGGACGGAATTTGCCGATGCTCAGCCGAATACCGATGCCGACTGGAACCTCAGGCCCGCGCTCATCGCACAGCCCGTCGATGCTGACGCGATGGACCGGCTCGACCCGGCGGATCGACGTATCGGTTAAACCCATTCAGGCATGCAGAAAGAACCGGCGGCCGCATGGCCGGCGGTTCTTCTTGCATGCACCGAATGCTGCTCCGGGATTGCGTCGGCCCCGTTGTGAGCTGCGTCTTGCTACTCGATCGAGATTTCCGTGGCAACGTAGTGGCTACCGTCGTAATCGGCGGAAATTCGAACATGCTGCCCTGCCCGCAAGCGGCTGGCCGGCTCTCGAGTCGGATCGAATTTGATCGAGTAACTCTGATTATTCCGCGGATCCAGCAGCATAAGGGACCCCGTGTGCAAATCCAGTTGGGAGAGAGTCCCGCTGAAGATGAACGTCGCTCCGGGAGCGGCCAGCACGGAAACCTGCTGCGCAATTCCCCTCCCCCGGTTATCGGAATCGAACTTTACAGAAACCAGCGACCCCGGAACCAGGTCGCTGGTTCCTGACTGGATCGACGAGAAGGCCGATTGCCCAAGGCGCTTGAATGAAGTCTGCGGCGAAACAAGCACCCGGAACGGCTGCTGGCTCGCCGAGGCGGCAAGCATGAGCACGCCCGTGTCGGGGTTGTAGCTGAGCACGCGTCCCTCAAAATTGCCGCCCGGCTGCGCAGAAAGAATGTGGATGCTGATGGCGAAGACATTCGCCCCATCGAGCGCTGACTGCACCGATGCATGCGCAGACGGACCAAGAGT
>Ga0134128_10007228_pt1 | contig 13421 bp, 8 predicted proteins | sample KB31754_FD_96462 | JGI IMG/M metagenome (GOLD analysis project Ga0134128, IMG submission 96462) | Terrestrial soil microbial communities with excess Nitrogen fertilizer from Kellogg Biological Station, Michigan, USA - KB3-175-4 | ecosystem: Environmental > Terrestrial > Soil > Unclassified ... | reverse complement strand
TGGTATCGCGATTTCGCGCTCGGAATACGCGCATTGCGAAAGAATCCCGTTTTTTGCGTCACTGCCATTCTGACGCTAGCACTGGGCATCGGGGCGAACACCATCGTGTTCACGCTGCTCTATGGACTTCTGCTCCGCAGTCTGCCGGTTTCTCATCCGGAACAACTCACCCACATCCGTCTCGTGAGCGCGGCGTCCGAGGACCAGGATGCCTTCTGGGGCGTTCCCTATCACATGCTGGAACAATTCCGGCGCGAGCAGCGTTCGTTTTCCGGCATCTCGGTTTGGTGGAAGGCGGAAGTCACCATGCACGACAACCAAGGCACGGTCCGAGTTTATCGGGCCGGTCTCGCGAGCGGAAACGCATTTCCGCTGATGGGCATGGCGCCATATCTCGGAAGGCTGATCGCTCCCGGCGACGATGTCCGCGGCGGCCCCGCCGAGGGCTGGCCGGTTGTGTTGAGCTACGGGTTTTGGAACGGCCAATTCGCCGCCGACCAGCGCGTCATTGGAAAGCGTCTCATCGTCTCGAATATTCCGGTAACTGTTATTGGAGTGACTCCGCCCGATTTTCAGGGCGTGTGGCCTGGGGACGACATAAAAATGTATTTCCCGTTTCAGTTCCTGAACGCCATTGCGGGAAAGGATGTGATTAACACGCCCGCCTCCTTTTTACCCTGTGCCGCCATCGGCCGGTTGAAACCGGGAGTCACTATTCGCGACGCCCAAACCGAAATTGCCTTCCATCAAAAGGAGCTGTTTAGCCGATTCATCCCGGCTGAATACCGCCGGTTGCCGTATTACGAAAGAGCGAGCCTGCGCGTGGACTCCGCGCGTAGCGGGCTGCCGACGTATTTCGGACATGTGTATTCGAGGCCTCTTTTCCTTATGCAGGGGCTGGTGGGCATCGTGCTCCTACTGTGCTGCGTGAACATAGGCGGGCTCATGTTATCGAATGTCCAGGCTCGCCAGCGCGAATTTGCCGTTCGCACCGCCATTGGCGCCGCGCGCTGGCGATTGATACGGCAGTATTTAATGGAAAGCTTTGTGATTGCGCTCGCCGGAGCCGCGGTAGCCGCGGCGGCGGCATGGTACGGAACCCCGCTGTTGCTTGGCTTCTTTCGAGATCCCATGATGGGCGAACCGATCTCGGTTCATCCGGACAACATGATTTTCTGGATATCGGGTCTATGCGCAGTGGGCACGACTCTCCTGTTCGGCGCTCTGCCCGCGTGGCGAGCGGGGAAAGCCGATCCGGGCACACTACTCACATCCCGGACAGCAGCGGGAGCGCGCAGGCGTGTTGCCGGACGAGCCTTCATTCCTCTTCAATTCGCGTTATCTCTGGTTTTGGTCGCGCTGGCCACCTTACTGTCGCAGAGCCTTGTTCAAATTCGTAGCCAGGACACAGGGTTCGACGTAGACCACGTAACCATTCAGAACGCTCGTTTCAATTTGCTGCCCCAGAGAGGAGATGCCAAACTCGATCTATACCAACGCATGGTAGACCGGCTTGATGAAATGCCGGGCATTCGCTCCGCCGCTGTTACCTGGTACACCCCCATGACCGGCTTCCAGGCGGCTGGCCCGTTCGAGGCGATAAGCGGCGGCGCCAATCCCCCGGAAGATTCACATATGGCTTACAACGCCGTCGGCCCTGGATACTTTCGCACGATGGGAACTCGTATCCTGGAGGGCCGTGAATTTGAAAGAAATGAGCGCCGTCTAAACGTTTGCATTTTGAATCGTTCCGCGGCAAACTATCTCTTCCCGCATCAAGAAGCGCTCGGCCGGTATGTCCGCAGTAAGGATTCCAAAGAATTTCCCGATCCGGTTTCCTGCCGTGTGGTTGGCATTGCCGAGGACGCGAAGTTCGCCAGCCTTCGCGAGCCGCCGCCGCGCACCATCTATTTCCCGGTTTCCACAAAGGCGATCAATGAGTATGGCACGTTGGTTTTTCTGATGAACTCGGGCACGAAAGCCCAGGCGGTCGCCGGTTACCGCAAAGCGCTTGGCGAGATCGCTCCTTCCGTACCCATCGTGATCTTTGCCACTTTGAGAGAGCAGATGGACGCCGCGCTCGGAAGCCAGCGGCTGATCACGGCGTTGAGCAATGTGTTCGCTGGGCTGGCGTTGTTCTTAAGCGCGCTCGGGCTTTATGGTTTGCTGTCGTCGAGCGTTTTACAACGCACCGGCGAAATCGGCGTCCGCATCGCTTTGGGAGCGCGGCGCGGTGGAATCTTACGCATGATCCTTTCCGAGGCTTTGGGGTTGCTCGGCGCGGGATTGCTGCTCGGCGGCGTGGCGCTTGTCGTTGCAGTCCGGTTTATACAAAACATGCTGTTCGGCGTCTCGGCCTTCGATCCAATCACATTGGCCGGGACATTAGCATTGCTAATCCTGGTGACGTTTGTCGCGGCTGCGCTTCCCGCGTTGCGCGCCGCGGCCGTGGACCCCATCGAAGCACTGCGCGCGGAGTGAGCGTGCTCGACTCAGAGCGGCCTCGCGTGAGCGAGCGGGTTCTTTCGGACGACTGGGCAATCGTGCACTGACGTGCGGCGGCTCCGTTTGGAGGCTACCTTGACACGGAGCCGCCTTGCGCAAGCAAGCGGGCTCGGACCCTTGCGCAACCCGCGCACTGACGTGCGGCGGCTCCGTTTGCAGGCTACCTCGACACAGAGCCGCCTTGCGCAAGCAAGCGGGTTGTTTCGGACAACGGTGCACTCGCGTACTGACGTATGGTTTTTCCAGGGGGCGCCACGTACCCGCCAATGAGCCCGGTTAATTCTTTCTATCGATAAGACATTTCGATTCGCGCCATAGAAATTTGCAGGGCGTCGAAATCCAAAATCGTTGCTAGGCTAAGAGCATTCCAGAGATGCTCCGGCCGCGACAGGTGTTCGGTTCGGTCGCCGGAATCAACTTCGAGGGCCAATGAACCAGATAAAACGTTTGTGCTGTTGTGCCTTTCCTGTACTCGCCGCGTTTGCGATTCCCGCGATGGCTCAGAACGTATCTACGTCGGTGGATGCGAAATTAGCCATCCTCGAGGCATCGAGCAAAGCCGCGCAATCCGCCGGCGATAACGCCTGGATGCTGGTCTGCGCCGCGCTGGTGCTGATGATGACAGGGCCCGGACTGGCGCTGTTCTACGGCGGACTTGTGCGGCCGAAGAACGTGCTAAGCACCATGATGCACAGCTTCATTCTGATGGCCGTAGTAACAGTGCTGTGGGCTGTTTATGGTTATAGCCTGGCCTTCGGCCAGGGCAATCCGTTTGTTGGTGGTCTGCAGTACTTGTTTCTGAATGGCGTCGGCAATGCGCCGAATACCGACTACGCTGCTACGATCCCGCAGCAGACGTTCATGATCTATCAGCTAATGTTCGCCATCATCACTCCGGCGCTGATCTCCGGAGCGTTTGCCGAGCGCATGAAGTTCAGCGCCATGCTGCTTTTCACCGTACTGTGGACGACCGTTGTTTACTTTCCAATGGCGCACATGGTCTGGGGTAAAGGCGGCCTTCTCAATGCGTTCTTGGGCGGAAGCATTCCTTGCTTCGACTTTGCAGGCGGCACGGTTGTTCACATCACGTCAGGCGTAAGCGCTCTGGTGTGCGCCTTATATCTGGGCAAGCGGCTAGGGTTTCCAAGAGAGCCAATGAAGCCTCACAATCTGGTCATTAGCGTCATCGGCGCCTGCCTTCTCTGGGTGGGCTGGTTTGGCTTCAATGCAGGCAGCGCGCTCGCCGCCTCGGGGCTGGCCACCAGCGCGTTTGTCGCGACGCATTTCGGCGCCGCGGCCGCCACCCTGGGTTGGACCCTCGCCGAGTGGTGGAGAATGGGCAAGCCAAGCATCCTAGGCGCAATCTCCGGTTGTGTTGCCGGGTTGGTTGCGATCACTCCCGCTTCCGGTTTCGTGAGACCGTTCCCGGCAATGCTGATCGGCTTTTCCGCGGGCATCTTCTGCTTCTTCATGGTCACGGCCGTAAAATCGAAGTTCGGCTACGACGATACGCTCGATGCCTTTGGCGTGCATGGCGCCGGAGGTACGCTCGGCGCGCTGCTGACAGGCGTCTTCGCGACGAACGCAATCAATGAAGGACTGAAGGACGCTTCGGGTAAGTTGCTGCCTCTTGGACTTGTCGACGGTAACGCGGCGCAGGTTGGAAACCAGTTCATCGGAGTGCTGATTTCCTGGGCCCTGGCGATTGTCGGAACGCTCGTCATCCTGAAAATTGTCGACATGCTAGTCGGAGTCAGAGCGTCGAAGGAAGACGAGATTGAAGGACTCGACCTGAGCATGCACGGCGAAGAAGCGTACAACCTGGAATCCTAGGAGAAGGGGCATCAAAATATGAAAAAGATTGAAGCCGTCATTCAGCCTCACAAACTGGATCAGGTTAAAGAGGCTCTGAAGGCGATCGGGGTCGACGGAATGACCATTTCGGAGGTTCGAGGGCACGGCCGTCAGAAGGGACACAAAGAAGTCTATCGCGGTATGGAATATGACGTCGACCTGCTCCCTAAAGTGAAGCTGGAGCTTGTCATCCCCGATAACCGCCTTGATGAGATTACCCGGACGTTGGTCGCCGCCGCCCGAACCGGCAAGATCGGCGATGGCAAAGTGTTCGTCTACGACGTAGCCGACGCCATCCGTATTCGCAACGACGACACTGGTGAAGCGGCTCTGTAAGTAGTGTCCACGGTGCCTTCTATCAAGACGATGCTCTCCCATTCGCCGGGACCGGACGCCGGGGAGGATGTTCTTGCCGGCAGGACTGCTCGCGTCGACGATTGTGTAAAGGGCGCCGCTTCGGCATTTCTTAGCGGCCCCGGGTTGCCGCCGTTCACAATCGCGGCGGTCGGCGGTTATGGACGAAGCGAGCTTTTTCCACATTCCGATGTCGACGTGTTGGTCGCCGTTCAGTCGGAAGAAGACCTGGCGGCCATCAAAGAGCCGCTTGCCGGTTTTATCCGCAAGCTTTGGGACCAGGGTCTGCGCCTCAGCCAGTCCACGCGCACTATCGCCGAATGCTGCCGGCTTCAGGATCAGAACGTCGAGCTGAATATCAGCCTGCTGGACCTGCGCTTTTTGTACGGCGATTTGAATTTATTCAATGACCTGCAAGAGCGCGCGGCACAGTTCTACAAGCGCTCGGGAGAAAAACTCGCGCAGGCGCTTGCGGAACTGACTCGCGCGCGACATGCGAAGTACAACGAGACCATCTATCATCTCGAGCCAAATATCAAGGAAACGCCGGGCGGCCTCCGTGACCTTCAATTCCTTCGCTGGCTGACGCAGTTGATTCCAGCGCACGAAGCCATTCGGGAATCGCTCGCCGGTCTCGGAGCCGCGCGGTCTCTCTTGTTTGCGCTGCGCGTTTTTTTGCATGAGAAATCCGGCCGCGATAACAATCTGCTGAGCTTCGAGATGCAGGACGACGCGGCCCGCGATTTGGCCGGCGGTCTCGATCCTGGCGAATGGATGCGGTTCTATTTTTACTGCGCTCGCGACGTCTGGCAAGCGGCGGCCCGTGCATTGGAGTATACGGAATCGCTCGACTCCTCGCTGCTTCGCCATTTCCGGGACCGGCGGTCGCGGCTCTCCACCACCGAGTACACGGTTTCGCGCAATCGCATTTTTCTCCGTAATATCGCGGAAAGCACCTATTCGCCTTCTTCGGTGCTCAGGTTGTTCACGTTCGTTGCACGTCACGGAATTCGACTCTCCTGGGACGCGCAGCGCCGGCTGCGTGTGGAGGCCGCCGGTCTCGCCGGGAAGTTCGCGGCATCACCCGCGACATGGACGTCCTGGAACGATCTACTCAGCCAGCCCCATGCGGGATTGGCCTTGCGCGAGATGCAGGAAGCCGGAATTCTGACGGCGTCGATTCCTGAATGGCGATCCATCGACAGCCTCGTGGTGCGCGATTTTTATCACCGGTATACCGTCGATGAACATACTCTGATTGCGGTCGAGGTGATCGACCGCCTGGCGACTCGCGAGAACGGAACATCGAAACGGCTTCAGGAATTGCTGCGAGAAGTGGAAGACATCGCCATTCTCCGGTTTGCACTGCTGTTGCACGATATCGGAAAAGGTACAAAGCCGGGTGATCATGTCACCGGCTCACTCGAAACTGCCCTGGCGATTGCCGCTCGAATCGGCATGCCGCGCAGCCATGAGGAAATTGCGCTATTGCTGATCGAGCATCATCTGGATCTCTCGTCGGTGATGAATGGCCGCGATCTCGCCGATCCGGCAACGGCCCGCTATCTGGCATCGCGGGCACGGACTCTTGAATATCTGCGCTATCTTACGCTGCTGACTTACGCGGACATCAGCGCGGTTAATCCGACAGCTATGACGCCCTGGCGCTTCGAACAACTCTGGCGCGCCTACGGCGCCGGACAGCAACAACTGACGCGCGAACTGGAGAGCGACCGTATTCACGACGTGCAAGCTCTGCCTCCTGAAGACCGTACACCAGAGGTTGCCAAATTTCTGGAAGGCTTTCCTACCCGGTATCTGCGCACGCACACCCGTGAAGAAATCGCGCGTCACCAATCTCTAGTGCGCCGGGCCGAGGAATACGGAGCCGCTGTCGAAGTAACTCAACAGAAAGGCTCATTTCTGGCGACGGTGCTGGCGAACGACCGGCCTGGATTATTTGCGTCTATATGCGGCGCGCTTGCCAGCTTCGGTCTAAATATTGTGAAGGCGGAAGCCTTTGCGAATGCATCTGGTCTCGCGCTAGATCAATTCCGATTTACCGATCCGCTTCACACGCTAGAACTAAACCCCACCGAAACAGATCACCTTCGAAAAATCGTTGAACGGGTTGTGCTCGGCGCTGAGGACGTTAAGGTTCTGCTGAAGCGAAGGCGACAGCCTCCGCGCCAGGGTCACGCAGCGCGCCTGGCGCCGATTGTTCGTTTTAACAACGAAGTGTCCGGCGTCGCCACTCTTGTCGAATTTGTTGGCGAAGACCGGCCCGGTTTGCTATATGATTTGGCCGCCGCGTTTTCCGAAGCCGGATGCGATATCGAGCTGGTGCTCATTGATACCGAAGCACAGAAGGCCATCGACGTGTTCTACGTCACGCGCGCCGGCGCGAAGCTCGCGGGAGCGTTGGAGGAACAGTTAAAATGGTCCCTGACGCAAGCCGCGAGCAGTGTTAACGATGCGCGGGGCTTCCCAGCGTAACTGGCGGCAATCCATTCCGCGCCGCTTCATCTGATGTGTCTCTGGCGTAATTCCACGAGGTAAGCTCAAAGCAGGCTTCCGCTCCTCCTACGTTTTAAATTTGAGAACACATGATCGCGTTCGACGCAGCTCATAAGGCGGTTCATTATCCGCCGGATCGGCGATTTCGGATCTGGGTCAAGCCGTCGTTTATTATGACTGCCGTTTGCCTCGCGCTTATTCCGTTAGTGCTGGCGTGGGGGCAAGCTGCGGTTTTCGGATTGCCGTATCTTCCGCCAACGCCAGAATTCAATGCGGCCACTTTCACTGGCATCCACGGTTTTCCATGGTGGCTTCGTTGGGCGCATTTCTTCAACTTTGTTTTTTTGATGATGCTGGTCCGCAGTGGACTGTCTATTTTGATGGATCATCCGCGCCTCTATTTCAACAACGACTGTACGCCGGGCTCGGAGTGGATTCGTTTCACGCCGTTGCATGTGCCGACCGACCGCATTTGGACCGCGAAAGACGATGCGCGGTACATCTCGCCGATATTTGGGTTACCGGGCTACCGGCACACGGTCGGTGTGGCGCGGTCGTGGCATTTTATCGATGTTTATGGGTTTATTATCACAGGCCTGATTTTTATTCCGTTGCTTTTTGTGTCGGGACAATGGGCCAGACTGGTTCCAACGTCCTGGACAATCCTGCCTCAGGCCTGGGCGGCCTTCGTCCATTACGCGAACTTCCATTTTCCGCCCGAACCGAACGGCTTTTATGCCTATAACCCTCTTCAGCAGTTGTCTTATTTCTTCGTTGTCTTCGTGTTTGCGCCCATTTCGATTGTCGCGGGCGCGGCGATGTCGCCCGCAATGGTGAATCGCTTTCCGTGGTTTCCTCGGATATTTGGCGGAAGGCAAGGCGCCCGCTCTATTCACTTCCTGATGATGCTCTGCTGGGTTGGATTCCTCATCGTTCACGTCACTCTGGTTGCCTTGACCGGGTTTGAGCGAAATATGAACCACATCGTTCTGGGGACGGACAATTTGGGGCCGCTGGGAATGGTTCTCGGCTTTGTGGGGCTTGCCGTGGTGATTGCTTCGTGGATCGCCGCTCATTACATCTCGTGGAGGTTGCCGCGCCTTCTCCAGCATGTTCAGAAAGCGATCTCGCTGCCCATCCGCCTGGTCACTCTCAATCGCCTCCATCCAAGGGAGCGGTATACGAAAGACCAGATCTCGCCACATTTCTGGCCGAACGGTAAGGTGCCGCAACGCGACGATTGGAAACAAATGGCGGCGAGCGATTTCCGCGATTTCAAGCTTAAGGTGGGCGGCTTGGTCGAAAATCCGGTGGAGTTGTCGTTATCGGAAATCCAGGCGTTGGGGGAGAACGAGCAAATCACGATGCATCATTGCATCCAGGGCTGGTCTGGCATTGCCCAGTGGAATGGCCTGCCCATGAAGACGCTGATCGATCTGGTGAAACCCAAACCGTCCGCCAAGGCCGTTGCCTTTTTTTCCTTTGGCGAAGCCCTGTACGGCGGCGGATATTACGACACCCAGAGCCTCGATAATGTGCTGAAACCGGAGTGCCTGCTTGCTACTGGAATGAATGGCGCGCCGCTCGCAACCGTGTATGGCGCGCCCCTTCGGCTGCGCGTGGAAAACCAACTGGGATACAAGATGGTCAAGTGGATCGAGCGAATTGAATTCATCGAATCGGAAAAGGTTCTCGGTGAAGGCGAGGGCGGGTCGAATGAAGACCATGAATATTTTGACTTGCTGCCGAATATCTGATGCCCTCTGAACTAAGATCCGGTCTCCGATCCTCCGGAACCGAGCACATTTTCAAGCTGGTGGATCGTCTTCGTCTGACCTGGCTGTTGAAGCGCTTTCCTCCGCGGCTCGTACATGCGCTTTATGTGTTCGTAAATGGATTTATCACCATTGCATTGTTGTCGTTGCTTGCAGTCCTCACCGGCACTACTTTTGTGTTTCCGTCCTTAGGGCCGACGGCGTATCTCTTCTTTTTCTCGCCGCTTGCTGAATCGGCTAGTCCGAAAAATGCCATTCTGGGGCACGCCATCGGCTTGGCATGTGGCTATGGCGCCTTCCGATTTTCCGCTCTAACGTACGGCCCCGCAAACTTTCATCACGGTGTTTACTGGCCAAGAATATTGGCGGCGGCGCTATCTCTGGCATTCACCGGAGCTTTCATGGTCTTGCTGCGGATCAATCACCCACCGGCGGGCGCCACTACGCTCATCGTCTCTCTGGGAATTCTCTCGATGCCACGCAACCTGACGATCATTGAGGTTGCGGTGGTGTTGCTGACCGTCCAGGCCTTTCTGATAAACCGACTGGCGGGACTGCCATACCCAGTCTGGAGCGGCAAGTCCCCGGTCCGGTCAACATGACCAACCGAAGTTCGTCAGCATGAGCGTTGAAACCGCTTCCTCGCGGTCAGCTTTACCGAGCCACGACCGCAAGGGAGTGGTTAAAGGTCTGTTCTTCTATTTCTCCACGTCCAACGTTACCGACACGGTTGCATGCACTTCGAGCGTTCCCGTTTCCACCGGGGTGGGAGCAGGCATCGCCTGTCTGGCCATTGCGAACATCGGCTGCATCGGTCGCGGGTTGCCTCCTTCCACGGTTTCAGCGGACGCAACGCCGACCACTTTTACGTTCAGTGCCTGCGCGATGGCTTCTGCGTTGGCTCGTGCCTGCCTCGTCGCCTCGGCGATCACTCTGGCTCGCACAGCTTGATCGTTCTTTAGCGTAAACGCGATGCTGTTGATGTTATTGGAGCCTGCGTGTCCCGCGCCATCGATCACTTTGCCAACCAGGCTCAGATCGTTCAGTATCACTTCCACTGTGTTGCTCGCCTGGTATCCGGTAATCTCCGGACTATGGCCCTGCTCATATTTATATTGCGGGCTTACGGAGTAATTGGACGTCTTGATTTCTCCGTTGGACGCTACAATTTTCTTCAATGCGTCAAGCACCGTAGTCGTCTGAGTCGCGTTTTTCTGCATGGCCTCTTCCGCCGTGGCGGCATCGGTAATCACGCCCACCGAAAGCCGGGCCTGGTCGGGTTTGGCGGTTAACGTCGCCTCTCCCGTGGCGCGCACGATCTGACGGCGCATCGCCGGTCGCGCATCCTGCGCCTGCGCTAAAAATGGCAAGGCGATCGATGTCAACAGCAGTAGTTTCAGAGACATAAAGTTTTCACTTTCCAGGGACGCGACTCGCCCCTCACGAGTTCCGGTATATCAGGTTAGTACGGCTTAACGGCGAAGGGGAACGCTGACCGGCCGAGCGGCTTCCGCCACAAATAGAACCAGCGCGATCCAAACGATACCCGCCAGAAACAGATGTAGAATCTGCATCCAGACCGGAGCAAGCAGCGCGAGGTTCAGCACGCCGGCGCAGAGTTGGACGAAGGTTACGATGACCACTGTCATAGCGAGGCCGCGCATTTTCGGACGCTCCGTGTTGCGTAGCGCGAACAAAGCGACGGCCGCGAAGAGCAGGCCTGAAATCGCCGCGACAAACGGGTGGAACATTCGCAGCCGGATCAAGAAGCTAGCCGTCGACGAAAAGTCCTGCCTGATGCCGGCGCTCAACGTTGCCGACGGAAAAGCCGTGTCGCCGAGGGCCGCGATCGTGCCGGTAACACACACGAACATCGCCAGCGGAAGAGTGGCCCAGAACGGCCACGGAACTTCCCGCAAATGAAGCGGTCTTTCCGACCCGCCGGCGAACCACGCAGTTAGGACGAGCGCCGCTAGCAGCAGGAGCGTGTTTGCCAAATGCGCGGACAAATAGATCGTGTGTCCGATGGAGGCGTTCTGGCCGACATTGAAAAGAACTAACCCCGCCCCCAGCAGCGCTTCGATGAACAAAAACGCCACCGACGCGCCGGCAAGCTTTCTAACGCGGTCGCCTCGCGGGAACAAGAGGAATGCCCACAGGCACAGGCCAACCACAAGAAAGACGGATAACCCGCTCGTCAGCCTGTGGCTGTACTCGATCATCGTCTCAATTTGCGGCGCCTTCGGAACTACCTGGCCGTTGCATAGAGGCCAATGGTCGCCGCAGCCAGCGCCCGATCCGCTCGCTCGCACATAAGCGCCCCACAAAACGACCAGTATGTTGTAGGCCAGCACGCCCCAGGCGAATCGCCGAAACCCGTCCAGCGACCGTATAGTTCGGCCCCAAACTGGACTTCGTTGTACCGTGGAACTCACAGTTCTCAGCGTAGCGCGAAACGCCTGGTGGGTTCGTTTGTTCGGGAAACGTGCGGCGGCTGGAGACGCGAAGCTGGACCGTCGGCAAGAATTCGTTCCACAGCGCACAAGGCGAATCCCACAAACGGACACCTGCGGCCTTCGCGATCGGCGGGTCGTTCCGCAAACCTATTTATTTTCAATTGGTTACAATTCATGCGAGACTGGCGCCGAAAGTGCTTCTGAAGGGGTGTCTCATGGATATTCCTCGTGGAAAAGAAGTCGCCCGCCGTCGGACCATTAAGCGCATCGCTTACATTGTTTTGGCGGTAGCTGTCCTCGGCGGCGGCACTGTGTTCGCTCTCCGTCTGAAACCTGCATCGCCTGAGGTCGATGGCTCGACCCTCTGGCCCGGCCAGGTAAAGCGCGGTCCGATGATCAGAGACGTGCGCGGGCTCGGAACGCTTATCCCGGAAGAGATTGTGTGGATACCAGCGGCCGCCGACTCACGCGTTGATAGTATTGAGCACCGGGCGGGGGACACGGTTGGCGCCAACGAAGTCATCCTGCGATTGAGCAACCCGGACATGGAATTGGCGGCTCACGATGCCGAATGGAAATGGAAGCAGGCGCAGGCCACGCTTGCCGATCTGAAAGTGAAGCTTGAAAGCGGCAAACTGGACCAGCGCGCCACGCTTGCCGATCTCGAATCGCAATACAACCAGGCGAAACTGACTGCGGATCGCGACTTGGAGCTGACTCGTCTAGGTCTGAAATCCGAGCTTGAGACCAAGCTTTCGGTCGCGCAGGCGGATTCGCTTTCGAAGCGGCTCGCGCTGCAAAAGCAGCGGCTGGAAATCAATGACGACTCCATCAAAGCGCAGATTGAGGAGCAGCAGGTTGCCGTCGACTCGGCGCGCGCCCAATATGACCTCAAGCAAAAACAGGTAGACCAGTTGGCGATGCGCGCCGGCGTCGATGGCGTCGTGCAGGAAGTCGACGTCGAAGTCGGCCAGCGCGTCACTCCCGGCACAATCCTCGCCAAAGTTGCGAATCCCAGGAAGTTGAAAGCTGAGCTGAACATTCCCGAAACCCAGATGAGCGACATTGCCATCAACCAACAGGCCGAGATCGATACGCGAAACGGCATCGTGCCAGCGCATGTCATTCGCATCTATCCTGCCGCCCAGAACGGCACCGTGACAGTGGATTGCAAGCTGGACGGCCCCCTTCCTCCGGGCTCCCGCCGCCCTGGGTTGAGCGTCGATGGAACCGTTCAGCTAGAGCGATTGCCCGATGTAGTCCAGATCGGCCGGCCGGTGTTCGGACAGCCCAATTCCACGGTCGGACTGTTTAAGATCGCACCCGACGGCAGAAGCGCTACTCACGTCAATGTGAAATTTGGGGCCGCTTCGGTAAACACCATTCAGGTGTTGAGCGGTCTAAAAGTGGGTGATTGGGCGATCCTTTCAGACATGTCGCAGTGGGATTCGCAGCAGCACATCCGGTTAAGCCCGGCGCCCGCGATGCCGGTTGGAGGTCAATAGAATGGTATCGCCCTTTTTCGCACAAACTGGAACGGAAGCACCCAATCGGACGTATTAGGAAAGAAGCCGCACTGGAGGAAAAGCACGCATGAGCACAGCAGGCATGAACGCAGCAGAGCCCCTTATTCATCTGGACAATGTGACGAAGGTGTTTGTCACCGACGAGGTGGAGACCCACGCTCTGGCGGGGATACACATCGATCTCAAACGGGGTGAATACGTCTCGATTTCCGGCCCATCGGGTTGCGGAAAATCCACCCTGCTGGCCATTCTTGGCCTGCTCGATTCGCCAAGCAGCGGCACTTATGTGTTGAACAGCAGGCCCGTGCAGAATCTGAAGTTAAGCGAGCGCGCGCGCATCCGGAATCGCGAGATCGGCTTTATCTTTCAGGCATTTAACCTGATTGGCGACCTTACGGTTTACGAAAACGTGGAACTCCCGCTGACGTATCGCG
>Ga0134128_10007226_pt1 | contig 13424 bp, 11 predicted proteins | sample KB31754_FD_96462 | JGI IMG/M metagenome (GOLD analysis project Ga0134128, IMG submission 96462) | Terrestrial soil microbial communities with excess Nitrogen fertilizer from Kellogg Biological Station, Michigan, USA - KB3-175-4 | ecosystem: Environmental > Terrestrial > Soil > Unclassified ... | reverse complement strand
GGCTTCAGGAACCGGGACAACTTCAAGACTGCCATCTACTTCCATTGCGGCGGACTGAATCTTTACCCGGCTTCAGCTACCCACAAAAAACTCGGATGAATCTAAATTTTGTGTTTGAGGCACATCATGCAACCAAGGAGAGATGAAATGAGAATAGTTCTTTTCGCCCTCCTTTTTTTCCTGTTGATTACGAGTTGTTCGCAGCATGAAGAAAAAGTCGATGCACCGAAAGATGAGAGTAGCGTCAAAATGCATATCGGAAAAATGTCTGAGTTGAATTCTGGGTATACTTCTTCGATGGCGGATTGGCACCGCTTTCTGAAATGCTGGAGCAGTTCGGTTGAAGCTGTGAATCAATCGACCGAAGAAGGCACTTCATTCGAAAGAGATGGGGCGCGCGACGTAAATTTGAACAACACGGCCATGAATTTGCAACTCATTGAGAAACGAGAAGCGTCGCTTAAGCTGAAATTTCCTGCATCTTATCGAGACTTTTTTGCAGTAACGAGAGGGGTATGGCTCGTTAAGTCTTTGGGCGCTTCAGAGAACGTTAGTTTTCCCTCGAATTTTCTAAACGCCGATGAAGTCGGATTGTTTCGGGAAGTTGATAAGTCGAATTGGGAATCGTGGCATCGGGCGATGGGCAAGGAGAGGCCGCCAATAGTGCCGCCGGACATATATTATCGTTACGGATACTCGGAAAATAGAAGCGAAAAGCAAGATGACGCTCAATTCCGGTGGGAGTATATTGAAAATATGATTAAAGTTGGCGAGCTTGAGCAGGGGGCGGTTATTTTGCTGAATCCAAACGAGATTACGCAGGACGGAGAATGGGAGGCATGGTTGTTATCTCCAAAATCTGGGGCAAACAGGTACCGGTCATTCGCAGAGTTAATGCAAATTCTCGTTTATCAGAGTGTAAAAAAGAGTGGTAAAGCATTTGTTCCGAGCGACACGTTAAATTCCACTTGCGCTAAATATTTAAACACTGTCGCAACGGTGCCCCGTCTGCAGTTCGCGAATTAAATTGGGGGCGATCTGATGTCCGCAAACCCAAACCGGCTGCCCCGAAACGAGTTTTTCAAAAAACGACATCGAAACCGCGTGTGATCCGCTGGGTTTTACTTTTAAGCGCTGTCTGTTCATTCGGTGTGAATGAGGGCTTGATCTTTTTCTCAAATTTGGGATATATTCCCAAATATGGAAAAAGAGACCGCCAATCAGGAAAAACCTGATGCCCTGGATAGCCGCCTGGCGCAACGCCTGGCGGCTCTGCGTACCGAACGCAACTGGTCGCTCGATGAGCTGGCGCAGGCCACCGGCATCAGCCGCGCCACGCTGTCACGCCTGGAGCGTGGCGAAACCAGCCCCACTGCCAGCCTGCTGGGCAAGCTGTGCTCGACCTACGGCATCACCATGTCGCGCCTGTTGGGCGAGCTGGAACAGCAAAGCGCGAAACTGATTCCCCTCAAGACACAGCAAGTCTGGGTCGACCCGGAAACGGGGTTCCGGCGCCGCCTGGTATCGCCGCCTGCGCGCGACTTCCGTGTCGAAATGATCGAGGGTGTGTTGCCCGCCGGTGCGGTGATCGTCTATGAAGAGGCGTCCGTGCGGGGCATGGAACAGCATATGTGGATGCTCGAAGGCGTGCTCGACTATACCGTTGACGGTATCGAATATCGCCTGCATCCCGGTGATTGCCTGCGCTTCCATCTGTTTGGTGGCACGCGCTTTTTCTGCCCCGGCCCTGCTGCCGCCCGTTACCTTGTCCTGCTATGCGAACCATGATCTCCGAACCGCTCGTCTCTTACGATATTATCGAAATCGATGGCGTCGGCCTGGCGCAGCACCTCGATGCGCTGGCCGAAGTCTTGCTCGACTCTGTGCAGCACGGCGCGAGCGTGGGCTTTGTGATGCCTTATACGTTCGAAGAAGCGCGGCGTTTCTGGCAAGGTATCCAGGCGCAGTGGGAGCCCGGTGCGCGTCGCCTGCTGGTCTTGCGCAATGAAGAAGGCGCCGTGGTCGGTACCGTGCAATTGCTGCTCAAGGCACCCGATAATGGCAGCCACCGTGCCGAAGTGAGCAAGATGCTGGTTCATTCGTCGATGCGCCGACGCGGTTGCGGCCGGGCCCTGATGCTGGCCATCGAGGCCGTCGCGCGTGAAGAGGGCAAGACCCTGCTGGTGCTCGACACGCGTAGCGGCGACGCCGGCGAGCATTTGTATGGCACGCTCGGTTTCCAGCTGGCCGGGCGCTTGCCGGGCTTTGCGCGCGCGTCCGATGGCGGCTACGACGCAACGAGTTATATGTACAAGTTCCTCGCACCCCTGGCCGAGCCGGTGGGCCGGATTACGGTCAAGCCGGAAGACCCGACCACGTCCGATGCATCGACCCTGATCAATGAATTGTCTGCGACGCTGGCGCTGATCACGGGCGACAGCGGCAGGGCATCATTCGATGTGGCTGACGTGCAGGGACCGGCTGCCTGTTTTGCCGTTGCACGCGACCGCATGGGCATTGCCGCAGGTTGCGGCGCCTTCCGTCCCTTGCCGGACGGTGTGGCGGAACTCAAGCGCATGTATGCCCGGCCGGGCCAGGTGGGCGTGGGCGGCGCGATATTGGCATTTCTGGAAGGGCAGGCGCGCAAGCTGGGTTATCGGGAGTTGTGGCTGGAGACGCGCATTGCCAATACGCGCGCGATGCGGTTTTATGAAAAGCATGGCTACCGGCGGCGCGAGGCGTTCGGCAAATACGTGGGCAACCCAGAGGCAGTCTGCTACGAAAAAAGTCTTTAATTTCTTTTTGGAAACATTGGATTCGCTCCAGTTTTCCTTCGTTTTATCGTCATGGCAGGCGCTTCATCGCACTCCCGCACTGGAGGCTTGAGGCGCCGTTAGGATGGTCCCGTACTTATCGAGGGAGCCATCCATGCAAACGCAGCAACCCGTCGTCCTGAAAAATATCGGCAAGATCTACCGCCTCGGTGCGGTGGACGTGCCCGCCCTGACCGACATCAATCTCGAAATCCGGCCCGGACGCTTCACTGTCATTGCCGGCGCCTCGGGCAGCGGCAAGACCACCTTGCTGAACCTGATCGGCTGCATCGACCGGCCCGACAGCGGTGAACTGATTGTGGCCGGTGCGCGCGTGCGCGACATGAGCGACGACGCCTTGTCCGACTTCCGCTCGCGCCACCTCGGCTTCATCTTCCAGAACTTCAATCTCTTGCCGGTCTTGACCGCCTACGAGAACGTCGAATATCCCTTGTTGCTGGCCCAGGTGCCGGCGGCCAAAAGGAAGGAACGCGTGCGCGCCTTGCTCGATGCGGTAGGTCTGTCCGATCGTGCGCAAAACCGGCCTTCGCAATTGTCGGGTGGGCAGCGCCAGCGGGTTGCCATCGCGCGTGCGTTGGCCATCGAACCGCAATTGGTGCTGGCTGACGAGCCCACCGCCAACCTCGACAGCCATACCGGCGCCGCCATCATCGCGCTGATGCGCAAGATGCAGCGCGAACATCATGTGTCGTTCGTGTTTTCTTCGCATGACCCGCAAGTGCTGGCCGAGGCCGACGATGCCGTGCATATCCGCGATGGCCGCATTACGTCGATAGAGCGTCATGACGATGTCGCCGTACTGGAGGCCGTACAATGAAAACCTTTTCCCTGGCCCTGCGCAACCTGCTGCGCAACCGCCGTCGTTCACTGACCACCTTGCTCGCCATGATCGTGGGTGCCGGCGCCATCCTGGTCTTCGGCGGCTACAGCCGCGACATCACCTATGGCTTGCAAACCGGTTACGTGCAGCGCAGCGGCCATTTGCAGATCCAGCATAAGGATTATTTCCTTTACGGCAGCGGCAACCCGACCGCCTACGGCATTGCCGGCTATGACAAGATCATCGCTGCCATCAAGGCAGACCCGGAACTCTCGCCCATGCTGACCGTGGTCACGCCGACGCTGCAATTGGGCGGCATTGCCGGCAATTTCGCCGCCGGTGTGTCGCGCACCGTGCTTGGCACCGGTGTGGTGGTGGAAAACCAGAATGTCATGCGCAAATGGAATGACTACCAGTTCCCACGCCGCAATAATGGCGAAGGTCCGCTGACCGGCACGGCGGAAGACGCCGTGGTGATCGGCAACGGTGTGGCGCGGGTGCTGCAATTGTGTGCGCCACTACAAGTCAAGGATTGCCAGAATGCGCACATTGTCAAGTCCGACGAGGCCGGCAAGGCGGCGCCGGACGATATCGCGGCATTGTCGGCGCAGGAAACGCCTGCCGATGCGAAATCAGACGGCACGCGCATCGAAATGCTGGCTGCCAATGCGCATGGCGCACCGAATGTCGCCAGCCTGAACGTGGTCAAGGCGGAAGACCAGGGCGTGAAGGAATTCGACGACCTGTTCATCGGCATGCATCTGGAACAGGCGCAGCGCCTGGTATATGGCGGTGCGGCGCCGCAGGTGACAGCCATCGTGCTGCAATTGCAGCACACCGGCCAGATGCCGGCCGCGCGCGCCAGGCTTGAACAACTGCTGGCAAGCAGCTTCAAGGACCAGCCGCTGGAGATCCAGGAATTCACTACCTTGAATCCGTTCTACGGCCAGAGCATCGGCATGTTCGCCGCCTTGTTCAGCTTCATTGCAGTCTTGATCGGTGCCATCGTGCTGTTCACGGTCGGCAATACCATGAGCATGGCAGTGGTGGAGCGCACGGTGGAAATCGGTACCTTGCGCGCCATCGGCTTGCGCCGCAACGGCATACGGCGCCTGTTCATCTGTGAAGGCTTGCTGCTTGGCGTGATCGGTGCGGCGCTTGGCGTGTTGATCGCGCTCGGCATTGCCTACACGATCAACCATGCCGGACTGACCTGGCTGCCGCCGGGGCGAGTCGAGCCGGTACCGCTGACCGTGCGTGTCTGGGGCGAGACGCGCCTGATCGTGGGGACTGCCATCGGCTTGATGGTGGTGGCGATCCTCTCGGCCTTCCTGCCGGCCTCGCGCGCAGCCAAGATGAATATCGTTGACGCCTTGCGTCATGTTTGAGGAGCCGCCATGCGCATCCACCACTTCGCATTGATCTTGTTGTTCATGGGCGCCGTCGCGCAGGCAGCGCCCTCGGCCCAGGAAATTCTTGCGGCGAGCGACGCCGTGCGCAATCCGGACAAGCCGTTTTCACTCACCAATACCCTGACCGAATTCCGCGACGGCAAACAGACTGACGGCAACACGCTGATGATTTATGCCAAGGCGGAGAAGGCCGGCGGGCAATACCAGAACCTGATCCGCTTCGTGGCCCCGGCACGCGACGCCAACAAGTTGATGCTCAAGGCCGGCAATGACCTGTGGTTCTACGACCCGTCATCCAAGGCAAGCATCCGCATCTCGCCGCAGCAGCGCCTCCTGGGGCAGGCGGCCAATGGCGACGTGGTGACCGTCAACCTGGCCAAGGACTACAGTGCCCAATTGCTGGGGGAGGAAGACGTGACCGACGGCGACCGGCAGACACGCCATTGCTACAAGCTGGCCCTGGCCGCAACGTCGCCGGACGTGACCTACCACCACATCGAAATGTGGATCGACACCGGCAACAGCCATCCGGTCAAGTCGCGCTTCTATACCGAGAGCAACCGCCTGTTGAAGACAGCCTACTACCGGCACTTCGAGACGCAACTCGGCGTGGTGCGGCCGACCGAAACCGTCATCATCGACGGGCTTGATCCCAAATGGGTGACGGTCATGCGCTTCACCGATTATGCCTGGCGCGACATTCCCGACACCTGGATGCAGCGCGACTACCTGGCCAGGTTCAAGCCCGAATGAAAAAGCTTCTGTTCTCGGGATTGCTGGCGGCACTGCCGGTATTGGCGCAGGCCGCGCCGCCGGCCGCACAGCCAGATGAAGAACTCGATGCCCTGAACGTGGCGGATCAGGCGCCGGTGCAGGTCGAGCAGGCTGCCGACTGGCGTTCCTTCGTCGAGACGGCGTATGGCAATACGCAACAACGCTATGGCTTGCCGGGTTACCAAAGCGGGCGCATTTCCATCGATACCGCGCTTGACAAAACGCTCGCGCCCGGCTGGCGCCTGGTGTTTGCCGACCGGCTTGATTGGAATTGGCAGGGCGAAGCGCCGGACCAGGCCAAGATCAATACCTTGAAGGAGCTTTACCTCAGCTGGCATGTGTCGCAGGAGCAGATTGTCGACTTCGGCCGCATCAATACGCGCTACGGCGTGGCCACCGGTTACAACCCGACCGACTATTTCCGTGATGACGCGGTGCGCTCGATTGTCTCGGTCAACCCGTCGAGCTTGCGCAACAACCGGCTGGGCTCGGTGATGCTGCGCGGGCAAACCTTGTGGGATGGCGGGTCGTTGACGGCGATGTTGTCACCCAAGCTCGATTCGACGCCGAGCGGCGAACCATTCAATGTCGATCTTGGGGCAACGAACCACGTGAACCGCTACCTGCTGGCGGCAAGCCAGCAGTTTTCCGATACCTTCAACCCGCAGGTGCTGCTCTATGGCGAACAGGGCAAATCGCCGCAGGTTGGGCTGGACCTGACGCGCCTCTTAGGCGACGCCACGGTTGCTTTCGTCGAATGGTCGGGCGGGCGCAGCGCTTCGCAATATGCACAAGCCTTTGGCGGGCCGGAGCAGGATACGTTTCGCAATCGCGTTACCGCCGGTTTGACCTACACCACGGAAAACAAGATTTCCCTGACGCTCGAAGCCGAGTACGACGGTGCGGCAATGGACAAGGCGAACTGGAACGCGTTGCCGCAGCAAGGCATTGCGCGCTATCTGCAATACCGCGACAGTGTCCAGGCAGCGCAGGACCTGCCGACCAAGGAAGCCTTGTTTGCCTATGCCAGTTGGCAAGATGCCAGCGTCACGCACCTCGACCTGACTGCCTTGATGCGGCAAGACCTGAGCGACCAGAGCCGGCTTTCCTGGGCAGAGGCGCGTTATCACTGGGAGCATGCCGACCTGGCTTTGCAATGGCAGCGCTATGGCGGCAAGCCGTGGAGTGATTTTGGTGTTTTACCCGGCAGGACTTCATGGCAGGCCGTGGCCACGTATTATTTTTGACTGCAACTTCTGACAGTTTTTTCGCAGAGGCGGTATATTTGATGCTCTTCAAAAAGGGGAGGCGTCATGGCGGCAAAGAACCATATCCGTATCGGCATCGGCGGCTGGACCTTCGAGCCCTGGCGCGGCACGTTTTATCCGGAAAAACTGGCGCAGAAACGCGAGCTGGAATATGCCAGCAGCAAGCTCAGTTCGATCGAAGTCAACGGTACCTATTACGGTTCGCAAAAGCCCGAAACCTTTGCCAAGTGGCATGACGAGACGCCCGACGACTTTGTTTTTGCATTGAAGGGCCCGCGCTTTGCCACCAACCGGCGCGTGCTGGCTGAAGCGGGTAATTCGGTTGAAAGCTTTCTCAACAGCGGCGTGCTCGAATTGAAGGACAAGCTCGGTCCGATCAATTGGCAATTCATGGGCACCAAGAAGTTCGACCCGGTCGATTTCGAAGCCTTCCTCAAGCTCTTGCCCAAATCGATTGAAGGGCGCAAGCTGCGCCATGCTGTCGAAGTGCGCAATGAAACCTTCAAGTGCGCCGAATTCATCGCCATGGCGCGCGAATACGGCGTGGCCGTGATCATCGGCGCCGATTCGGAATACCCGCAAATCAATGACCTGACTGCCCCCTTTGTCTATGCCCGCATCATGGGCACGGTGGAAGGGGAAGCCAACGGCTATTCGAAGAAAGCGCTCGATACCTGGGCCAAGCGGGCGCAGGCATGGCAACAGGGCGAGGCAGCCGGGCTTGATGAAATTTCGCCTGAATCGAAACCGAAAGGCAAGGATGTCTTTCTCTACGTGATCAGCGGCTTCAAGGAACGCAACCCGCATGCGGCAATGGAATTGATCAAGCGCGTTGCTCCTGCTAAATAACTTGTTGTCAACAGGCGAAAATACGCTGAACCATGGCACCGGCACGGTGTCGGAAAAGTAGGGCCGCAATTCTCAACGCAATTTTCGGCGCAGTGTTCGATCTTGCGAGTTGCGGTATTGCTATTCCGACTTATCCGTCACAAGGAGGCTATGACCATGAACCTGCCAGACAAGATACAGGCTAAGAAACAGCCCGAAAGGGACGAACTGCGGCACGAGACTGCCCGTGAACAGGCGCTGGACAGTGCCAGCGAAATGTCCTTTCCGGCCAGCGACCCGATTGCCTTTTCCAATATCACACGCCTGGAGACGGCGCCGGATATGTCAGACGCAGCGGGCGAGCACCCGATGGGCGTGCCCGCCCAAACCGAAACCGGGCATCCGCTTGACCAGTTGCGCATTGCGGCACTCGTCACCGACGGATTTGAACAATCCGAATTGCTCGAGCCCAAGAAAGCCCTGGAAGCAGCCGGGGCCCGTGTTGACGTGATTTCCGACCACCAGGGTACCGTGCAAGGCTACCGCCATCTGGAAAAGGGTGTGAGCGTGAAGGTGGACAAGGCGTTTGAAAACCTGCGTGTCGAAGACTATGCCGGCGTGTTGTTGCCGGGCGGCGTTGCCAATGGCGACGCCATGCGCATGCAGGAAGTGGCGCAAGACTTCGTGCGCCGGATGGACCGCGCGAAGAAGCCGATTGCCGCCATCTGCCACGGCGGCTGGCTGTTGATTTCGTCGGGTGTGGCCGCCGAGCGCACGCTGACCAGCTGGCCCAGCATGAAGGATGATTTTGAAAATGCCGGCAGCACCTGGATCGATGAAGAAGTGGTGCGTGACGACAACCTGGTTTCGTCGCGCAAGCCGGACGACATTCCTGCCTTCAACGATGCCTTCATTGCGTTGCTGCGTTCGGAAAAGGCCAATGCGATGCTGGCTCGCTAAGCCCGCATCGCAGCAGGGCGCAGCTTATACCGCTATGCCGCTGGCTTGGTCGGATAGATCGTCACGCCCTGGACCACGCGGTTGACCGTGCCGGCGGCGTTGGGGCTGTCCGGCGTGATGCCGAGCTGGAGTGACTGCATCAAGGCCAGTGATTGCGCGAACACCACAAACGGCAGGCACAGCGCGAGGTCGCCGGCCTCCTTCATGCCGTCGACGAGCAAATGGTCGGGGTGCCCGGTTGCGGCATCGTCAATCGCACTGAGTGCGACGATGCGGCCGGCCACGGCGTCGTTGCGCAATTCCTTGAGGATGTCGAGGTCGTAGCGGCGCGTATCGGCGTCGTTCGAGATCATGAGCACCACCAGCGTCTGGTGATTGACGATGGTCTTGGGGCCGTGGCGGAAACCGAGCGAGGTATCCGACGTGGCGATGATCCTGCCGTCGGTCAATTCCAGCATCTTGAGCGCGGCTTCGCGCGCCAGGCCCTTGAACACGCCACTGCCGAGATAGATCACCCGTTCGAACCCGCCTCGTGCCAGTGCCTGCAGCATCGGTGCCGCATCGTCCAGTGCCTGGTCTGCGGCGCTGCAAGCGGACTTGATCTGTTGTGCCTCGCGTGGCAAGACATGAAACGACAGGGCGGCCGCCAGCAGCATCGATGAAAAGCTCGATGTCATGGCAAATCCTTTGTCATTGGTTTCGTCGGGCAGCACGATCACTTTGGCATTGGCCATGGTGCGGCAACGCAGCGCCAGACTGCCTTCGCGATTGCAGGTGACGACCAGATGATGGCATTGCGCCACGAATTGCTGGCAGATTTCGGCCGCTGCGACGCTTTCCGGGCTATTGCCGGAACGGGCAAAGGACACCAGGAGGGTCGGTATGTCGCGATACAAATAGCCTTCAGGACGTGCCACGAGGTCGGTGGTCGACACTGCTTCGACCCAGCGCCCCAGTTGTTGCGACATGGCCGGTGCCAGGCATTCGCCGATGAAGGCGGAAGTGCCGGCACCCGTGAGTACGATGCGCAGGCGTTGGTTGTCGAGCAGGGGCGAGATGAATGCGTCGATTTCTGCACCGCATTCGGCCACCAGCGAATGGACTTGCTGCCAGACTTTGGGTTGCTGGACAATTTCCTTGCTGGTCCAGCCGGCGCCGGCCGCCTCGAGTTCGGCATCGGTGAGTGTAAAGTGGTGCTTGGGTTGCATGGTATTCACGGTGTTTCTATGAGTTGTTCGGTATGGAAGTGCTGTCATGAATCGTCTATTCCGGTTGCAGCGCCAGGAGCAGGGCAGCGGTCAATGCCAGGGCAATGCCTGCCGCCTTGTAGGGGCCCGGCGCGCTATGCGACAGGGCCAGCGCGATGATCGAAGTCAATAGCGGTGCGCCGGCATTGACCAGTGGCGAGACCACGATGGCTTTGCCGTACCGGAAGGCATAGACCAGCATCAAGGCGCCGACCGCATTGAGGATCTGGATGGCGGCGGCAAGCCAGGGACCGCCCAGGCCGAGGTAGACCGGCTTGGAGAAATCAGTCAGCCAGAACGCCGCCGGGATGAACACCAGCCCCGTGAGCATCATGTAGAAGAAGATGCTTTCGGCGTCCATGGTGGCATTGGCCAGCTTGATGTAGTAAGCCTGGAAACCCCATGCCGCCATGATGCCCAGCGAGAGCAGGAACCAAGTGCCATAGCTGTGCGTGGCGCCGTCCGGCGAATAGTCGAACAGAGGCAGGGACAGCACCGCCAGCACGATGCCGGCCATGCCGAGCTTGCCGGTGCGCTCGCCGAGGAAGAGGAACGACAGCACGATGGTAATGGCCGGCGAGAGCGAGATGATGGGAAAGATCAGGTAGGTCGGGCCCATCGTGACGGCCTTGAACAAGACCATCTGCCCGCCTGCGCCCAGGAGGCCGACGGCGCAACCCAGCAGCACCGAACGGCGGTCGCGCTTCAATTGCCAGTTCGCCTTTTTCATCGCCCAGATGGCCGGGGCGATCATGGTGAAGGCCCAGACTACGTAGGTCAGCGTATCGGGAAAACCGTTGTCGCTCGGTGCGCCGGTGAATGCTCCCCAGATACCCCACATGACGGTGGTCAGCAGGGTATAGACGAGCCAGTTGGGTGCTTTCATGCCTTGTTCATCCTCGTGTTCTTGAATGATGCCGTTACCATTTGATGCTCATGCCGGCCGTGTAGCTGCGGCCATAGGCGACGAAGCCATAGATCGCGTCGGGTCGGCCGAGGTCGGAGCGATAGACCGAGTTGGTCAGGTTCTTGCCTTCGAGGTAGATCTTGAATTGCTTGTTGAACTCGTAGGACGCCTGCGCCGTGACCCAGGTGAAGGCATCAATATAGCTGGCCCAGCCCGGCACTTCGGTGGTGGTGTTCGACAGGTAGCGCGCGGTATGGTCCCAGGAGATGTTGGCGCTATAGGGACCAGATTCGTAGAGACCACCGAGTGCGATGGTGGTCGGGGTCACGCCCGGAATGGTGCTGTTGTGGGTCAGTTGCGCGGTGACACCGAAGCCGTTGTCGAACAGGTGTTGCAGGCCCAGCTCGATACCGTTGACGTCGCCGGTGGCGCCATTGACGGGCTGCTGGATCGCATACAGGTGGCCTGCCACGCCGATGTTGACGCCGTCGGTGGTCTGGGTCGTGATGTCGTCGCGGATGCGTTTGCCGAACAGGGCCAGCGTGAGGGCGGACTTTGGCTTGTAATACCATTCCAGCGAGATATCGCCTTGCGTGGCGCGGATCGGTTTCAGTGCCGCGTTGCCGGAATAGTACAGTTCATAGATGCGGTTGATGGTGCCGTCGGTCACGGTCGGTGCAAGCTGGTTCAGTGCCGGCCGGGCCAGGGTTTCCGCTGCGCCAAGGCGCAATTGCAATGCCGGGGTCAGCCACAGGCTGTAGTTGGCCGAGGGCAGCGGCTGCACGTAGGAGCCATAGGCGGTGGTCGGTTGCGGCGTGCTGTAGGTCACCTGCGGCGCAGAAGTTGCCACGTCCGGTGTCGGGTCGTAGATCGACAGGATATTGTCGACTGCCGTGGAAGCGGTGGTCTTGGTCCGCACGATGCGCAGCCCGATGTTGCCTGACCAGTTTTCGCCGCCGAATGCGCCTTCCACATAGGCCGCCGTGGTCTGTTCGGTCACCGCGTAGGAATTGACGGCATTGAATTGCGGCAGGGTCTCGGAAAAATCATAGAGCGTGCCGGCCGGCACGCCGGGCTGGGTGTTCGGCGTGCCGTTCAATTTCTTCAGGGCATTCAGATAAGCCGGGATATTGAACGAGGCAAATGTGGTGGGGAAGCTGCCGCCTGCGCCCTGCATGAAATTGGGCAGGGTCTTGGGCGAAACCACGCCGCCGCCGAGCGAGCCGAAGGTGATGCTGCTGCCATAGAGATTGCCGTACTGGTTTGAGCCGCCGGTCCAGTCGTTGCTGATGTCGTTGCGCGTCTTGACCCGGCGTGTGTCGGAGAGGCCGAAGTCGATGCGTTCGAGCCAGCCGTCATGGAACTGGTAGCTGCCGTCGACGGTGCCGCCGGTGACGGTGTCGCGCACGCTGTAGCCGGACAAGCCGACATAGTGCGGGTTCCAATAGCTGTCGCCAAGCTGGCCCGCTGCCAGTGCGGTGGCATAGTTGCGGCCATCAGGCAGGGTGACGGCGAGGTTGGGCAGCGCATTGTTGTTGTCTTGCCAGGTCAGCGTATTGTTGCCGCCCAGGCCGGCCACGACGAAGGTGTCGGTGCCGCCTTCGGGCCGCACGGCGCGTGATTGATAAAGGTCGCCCTTGATGCGCAAGTCGCTGTTGGGCTTCCAGGTGGCGTTGACGCCGTAGAGCGAGGTGTTGACCACACGGTCTTGCGTGACGTTGGCGATTTCCGGGACGAAATTGCTGACCGTCATGCCGGTGATCAAGCCTTTCGTGACCGTGACGTTGGACCAGTTGCCGGTGTAGTCGGGGTAATAGGCTTCGGTGTAGCCGACCTGCGGGTCATTCAAGTGGGTGTACAGGCCGTCGACCGCCACGGTCAGGGCGGATGAAGGGCGCCATTCCCAGGTGGCCGACACTGCATCGCGCTTCTTGTCGTCCTGGATCGAACCGAAGGCGATACAGCAATGCGCCACCACGTTCTGCCCACCGTCAACCGGCCAGGTGCCGGGGTTGTAGATGTCGTAGGTGTTGTAGTTCATGCTGTCGGTACGCAGTTTTGTATCCGACAGCACCGCGCCGATCAGGAAGCCCATCTTCTTGTCTTCCGTGGTGTTGCTGTAGACCGCGGAAATCTTCTCGCCCTTGAGGCGCGACATGTCGTTGTAGCTGCCTTCGGCACGCACGGCAGAGTGTTCGCCCGGATTGTCGAGCGGGCGTGCCGTGCGCAGATTGACCGTGCCACCGATACTGCCTTCAATGGCTGAGGCCTGGGCCGACTTGAGCACGTCGGCGCCGGAAATCACGTCGGCCGGCAGCACGTCGAAGGCAAAGTCGCGGCCGTCGTCGTCGGTGGCGAGAATACGGTTGTTCAG
>Ga0134128_10007225_pt1 | contig 13424 bp, 12 predicted proteins | sample KB31754_FD_96462 | JGI IMG/M metagenome (GOLD analysis project Ga0134128, IMG submission 96462) | Terrestrial soil microbial communities with excess Nitrogen fertilizer from Kellogg Biological Station, Michigan, USA - KB3-175-4 | ecosystem: Environmental > Terrestrial > Soil > Unclassified ... | reverse complement strand
TCTCCTACGTGCCGCTGTTCATGTTCGCGGTGCTGTTCGGCCTGTCGATGGACTACGAGGTGTTCCTCGTGAGCCAGATCGAGGAGCACGTGCATGCGGGCGAGGACAACCGCAGCTCGGTGGTGTCGGGGCTGGTCACGAGCGCGCGCGTGATCACGGCGGCGGCGCTGATCATGGTGTTCGTGTTCGGCAGCTTCGTGCTCAACGGCGACCCGACGATCAAGCAGTTCGGGATCGGCTTGGCGGTCGCCGTTGTGCTCGACGCGACGGTCGTGCGCTGCCTGCTGGTGCCGGCGCTGATGCTGCTGATGGGCAGGGTCAACTGGTGGATGCCCCAGTGGCTGGAGCGGGTCGTGCCGCACGTGAGCATCGAGGGCGCGGAGTTCTTTCAGGCGCGCGACGGCGCGGGGCGGGGCAGCGGCGGTCCGCTGGCGGCGGGCGCCGGTGCGGCCGCGGCCGCCAAGCCGGACGCCTGAGCGACCCCCGCGCCGACGCTCCATCCCGGAGCGCAGAGGCTCAGAGCACGATCTGCGTGCAGATGAAGTTCGCGGCCAGCCGCTCGCCGCGAAACACCTGCACCTGCCATACGTGCGTGCGCGAGCCGATGTGCAGCGGCTCGCCGAGCGCCGTCAGCTCGTCGCCGTCCTGCGCGGAGGCGAGCACGTTGACCTTCAGCTCGACCGTCGTGAAGCCCTTTCCCTCGGGCAGGTGGCGCATGGTGCCCCATGCCGCGACGGTGTCGGCGAAGGCGACCCATGCGCCCCCGTGCACGTAGCCCATCGGGTGCAGATGGCGCTTGTCGACGCGCATGCGCCCGCGCACGTGCTCGTCGGTGATCTCGGTGAGCTCGATGTCCAGGTTGCCGGGAAACGTGCCGGGCAGAAGCTCGCTGCTGAGCTGCGGGGTTATCGCTTGGTTGGTCTGGCCCATCGGCGCAGGAGTCTCGCAGAGGACGCGGGCGATGCGAGGCGCGCGCGACGCGGCGGCTGCCGGCGGCCTGGCTTAGAGCTGGCGCCGAGCGGGCATGATCAGGTGGATGCTGCGATTCCTGCTCAAGCACACGCCGGTCAGGCGCCTGGCGCGCGGCGTGCCCGTCGTCGGGCTGCTGTCGGCGGCTGAGGTCGCCAAACTGGCCAAGGGCCATCTTGCGAAGCTGGCGCCGGCCGAGCGCCGCCGGCTGCTCGCGCTTGCGGCCAAGGCGCGCGGCGGTACGGGCGCGCTGAGCGGAGCCGAGCGCAAGGAGCTGGGCCGGCTCGTGGCCAAGCTCGAGCCGCGCGCGTTCGTCGGCTCGGCGGCCGATCACTTCAGCCCGGTGCCCGTGCCCAAGCGCCTGCTGTACGGGCGTCGGCGCGCGCGGACGCGCTCGGCGGCGGGCAAGCGCCCCTGAGCGCGCGGTCGCACCCGCGGTCAATGGTCAGGCGCGCGACGCGGGACGGGTGAGCTCAGCCGTCGACGATCAGGCTGTCGAGCGGTCCGCGCAGCGCCATCGAGCGCCGCGACACGCCGGGCAGCTCCCGCAGGCGATGCGTGAGCGCGTCGCCGCGTTCCAGGCGACGGCGCTGCTCCTCGGCGATCGGCCGCCACAGCTGGTCGATCACGTCGGTCGGGTCCGCGCAGACTGCCTCGCGCGGGCGCTCCAGGTGCTCTGACCAGAGTCGCAGCCGAGTGTCCCGCACTACGGCGGGGTCGCACGTGACGACGTTCATCTCGGTGTCATTGAACAGCGAGTGCTCGTTGAGGTTGGCCGATCCGAGCGTCAGCCAGGCGTCGTCGACGACGCCGACCTTCGCGTGCACGTACACGGGACCGCTCAGTTCGCCGGTCCGTGCGGAGACGGTCGTGGCGAGGAAGCGCCCGGCGCCGTCGTCGGCGCGCACGAGAGCCGCGAGCTGACCGCGCGTGCTGTCGGCGCCGTTGTTGGGCTTGGCCGGCAGCAGCACGACGACGCGAAAGCGCTCGCTCGGCGGCCGGCGAAGCTTGGCGGCGAGCAGCTCGACGATCTGCGCGGACCAGAGGAACTGGCTCTCCAGGTAGACGAGCTCGCGTGCCGAGCGCAGCGCGCGCGTGTAGGACTCGAGGATGCGAAAGTCGCCGTGCGCCAGCGCGCCGTAGACCTTCTCCGGCACCGTGCGCACGACCTGCAGCTCGACGCCGCCGGCCGCCGGCGGCGGCGTGGGCGTGGGCGTGGCGACGCTCTGGCCGGTCGTCTCGCGCCAGCGCACGGCGAAATGCGCGGCCACGTCGGCGACGGCCGGGCCGCGGATGCGGCTGGCGACGTCGTGCCAGCCCAGGCGGCTGCGCATCTCATGGTCGCTGCTGTCGAAGCGGTCGCCACCGAGCGAGGTGAGGTCGATGCCGCCGACGAACGCGACCTCGTCGTCGACGATCACGAGCTTCTCGTGGTGGCAGTGCATCGGGCGCTCGTGCGTGTCGAGCGCGCACTGCACGCGCGTCCCGCCGACGAGCTGCTCGCGCACCCTGCGCACGGCCGAACGGTCGGGCGAAAAGAGCGGCAGCGGCGAGCCCGCCCACAACAGCACGCGGACGTCGACTCGCTCGGCCAGCTCGCCGAGCAGGTCGCGCAGGCGCACGGCGCGCGCGTCGCGCGTCAGGCCGAACCCGGCGGTGACGTGCCAGCCGGCGATGTGGACGTGCGAGCGAGCCGCGGTGAGCGCCTCGGCGATGCGCGGCAGGGCCTGCTGGCCGTCGATCAGCACGTCGAACGCGTTGCCGGCGCGCGGCGGCGGATCGCCGGCGGCCCACAGCGAGCCGCTTGCCGGAGGGTCGAGCTGATCGAGCAGCCCTGCGCGTTTGAGGCGAATGCGATGATGCGCGCCGACCGCGAGCTCGATGGCCTGGCCGGTCCATCGGTCGATGCGTTCGACTGGTCGGAAGCTCACGGGCGCGAGCCTAACCCGGGCATGCGCTTGCGGCGCCGCCGGCCTGTGCGAAGGGCTAGCATCCGCGCCGTGCGCCAAGCCCCCTCAGTGTGTGTGATCGGAGCCGGAGTCAGCGGACTGACCGCCTGCAAGGCGCTGTCGGACTTCGGCGTGCCGCACACGTGCTTCGAGGCCTCCGACGAGGTCGGCGGCAACTGGTACTTCCGCAACCCCAACGGGGTCTCCTCGGCGTACCGCTCGCTGCACATCGACATCTCCAAGCCCTCGATCTCCTTTCGTGACTTTCCAATGCCCGATCGCTACCCCGATTACCCGCACCACTCGCATATCTTCGAGTGGCTTCGCGACTACGCGGACGCGTTCAACGTGCGCGAGGCGATCCGCTTCAACACGCGCGTGCAGCACGCGGAGCGGGGCCAGGGGGGCGGGTGGCGGATCACGTTGCAGGACGGCGCACGGGAGACGTTCGACGCGCTGCTGGTGTGCAACGGGCATCACTGGAACCCGCGCTTCCCGGACTTCCCGGGCAGCTTCGACGGCCCCCAGGTGCATTCTCACGACTACATCGACCCGAGCACACCGCTGGACCTGCAGGGCAAGCGCGTGCTGGTCGTCGGCATCGGCAACAGCGCGGTCGACATCGTCTCCGAGCTGGCGCGCAAGACGATGTGCGAGACGGTGTTCTTGTCGACGCGCTCGGGCGCCTATGTGATTCCCAAGTACATCTTCGGCAAGCCCGCCGATCAGGTCGTCAAGACGAACCCACGGATCCCCGTGACCCTGCAGCGGCGGCTGGGCAGCGTCCTGCCGCGGATCTTCTCCGGCCGCATGGAGGACTTCGGCCTGCCCACGCCCAACCACAAGTTCCTCGACGCCCATCCGACCGTGTCCAGCGAGCTGCTCGGACGCCTCGGCGCGGGCGACGCCGTCGCCAAGGGCGACGTCGCCGAGCTGCTGGGCGACCGCGTGCGCTTCGCCGACGGCAGCGTGGAGCAGGTCGACGCGATCATCTACGCCACGGGCTACAACGTCAGCTTTCCGTTCTTTGACCCGGAGTTCATCTCGGCGCCGGAAAACGTGCTGCCGCTGTACAAGCGCATGCTCAAGCCGGGAGTCGACGATCTGGCGTTCATCGGCCTCGGTCAGCCGATTCCGACGATCTTCCCGTTCTCCGAGCTGCAGTCCAAGCTGGCCGCGCGCTGGCTCAGCGGCGACTGGGCGCCGCCGCCGCCGGCGGAGATGGAGCAGGAGATTCGCCGCGACGAGGCGTTTCACACGGGGCATTTCACGAACAAGCCGCGGCACACGATGCAGCTGGAGTGGTACGGCTTCGAGCACGAGCTGAAGACGCGCTCGATCCCGGCGGGGCAGGCGCGTGCGCGCGCCGGCGCGCCGACCGGGCTGGCGGCCGCCGGCCGTGCTGCGGCGCTGCAGGACGCGGCGCTGGCCACATGAGCGCGATCTCATTCGACAGCGCCGGCGCGCGTTGCGCCGGCATGCACTTGACAGGTCAGGGAACCGCGTTCGCGGGGGAGGACGGCCGTCGTCCCTGCGTGGTCATGGCGCACGGGTTCGCGGGGACGATGGACTCCGGCCTGATCCCCTTCGCCGAGCGCTTCGCCGACGCGGGCCTGGACGCCCTGGTGTTCGACTACCGGCACTTCGGCGCGAGCGAGGGCGAGCCCCGTCAGCTGCTGAGCATCCGTCGCCAGCTCGAGGACTATGCGGCGGCGATCGCGTTCGCGCGCACGCTGGAAGACGTCGATCCCGAGCGGATCGTCGTGTGGGGCTCGTCCTACTCGGGCGGCCACGTCGTGCCGGTCGCCGTCGCCGACGGCGAGGTCGCGGCGGTGATCTCCCAGGTGCCGGCGATGGACGGAGTGGCGACGATGATCAATGCGGCGCGCAAGTCCGGCGTGGCGGGCATGGCGAAGCTGACGGCGAGGGCGCTCGGCGACCTGCTCGCTTCGCTGCGTGGGCGCGAACCGCTGACGGCGCCGGCGGTCGGTGAGCCGGGAAGCGTCGCCTTCATGACCACGCCAGACGCCGAGCCGGGCATGCGCGCGGTCGCCGGGCCGTCGTGGCGAAACGAGGTCGCGGCTAGGATCGCGCTGCAGGCAGGCTCCTACAGACCGGGCATGCAGGCTGACCGACTTCCCTGCCCGATCCTCGTGCAGATCGCCGACCGCGACTCGGTGGCGCCGCCGCAGGCCGCGCAGGACGCCGCGTGGCGGGCCACCGGTCGCGCCGAGGTGCGCATCTACCCGATCGGCCACTTCGACATCTACACGGGCCAGCCGTTCGAGCAGGCGATCGCAGACCAGCTGCACTTCCTGCGCCGCCACGTCGGCGCGCGGGCGCAAGGGCGCGCAGTCGCCCAAGCGCGCTGAGAGGAGGTGGCCGTGAGGACGACGCCTATTTCCGTTGGGCTGACGCGGCCGGGCGCTTGCGCGTCGCTGCGCGCTTGCGTTTGCCGAGCGCGACCCGCTCGATCTCGGCGAGCGCGTCGCCCATGTAGATCGCCAGGCGCTGCAGGTGGGGCAGCGTGTCACGGGCGCCCGTGAGGCCGAAGTTGAGCGTGCCGGCATAGCTGACGCAGGTGATGTTGAGCGCGTTGCCGTGCAGCAGCAGCGACAGGGGAGAGAGGGAGTCCAGGCGCGAGCCGTTGAGATAGAGCGGCTCGGTCGGACCAGGCACGTTCGATATGCCGACGTTGAACGGAATCGGCGAGTGCCCGGCCAGGCCCGCCATCAAACCCGCGATGTAGGGACCGTTGATCAGCAGCGTGTAGGACGTGCGCGCCTCGGACGGCAGGCCGCTGAGGTGCTGCTTGGCCTCGATCGTGGAGCGCGTGATCGCGCGCAGGCGCTCGACTGGGTTGGCCACATTGGTTCCCAGCTCGGCGACCATGATGCCGATGGCGGTTCCCATCGACTGGTCGTCGGCCTCGCGCAGGTTCACCGGGATGCCGGCGGTGAGGGGCCGGTCGGGGATCCGTGCGTGCTCGCCGAGATAGCGGCGCAGGGCGCTGCCGCTGAGGTAGAGGACGATGTCGTTGAGCGTGCAGTCGGCGGCCTTGGCCAGGCGCTTGATGCGTGCGAGCTCGTACTGCTGAGTGGCGAAGCGCCGCTGCCCGCCGAGGCTTCCGCCGAGCGCCGAGCTGGGCGCACGGTAGGGCGCCTGCAGTGCGCGGTCGTCGATCGCCGCGACGGCCAGGTCGAACGCGGCGCGCGAAAGCCCGCCGGCGGCCGCTGCGGCGCCTCGCACGATGCTGAGCGGTCGCGCGAGCACCCCGACACCGTCCCGCTCGCCGGCGTGGTGAGGGCGCTCGCCTGCGCCGACGGTCCAGAACGCTGCCATGCCGCGCCGGTCGGGGTCCGTGGAGAGCGCGCGCATGATCAGCCGCATCCCGCTGACGCCGTCGATCAGCGAGTGGTGGATCTTGCTGTACATGGCGAACCGATTGCCTTCCAGCCCCTCGATCAGGTGCACCTCCCACAGCGGGCGGTGCAGATCGAGCTGATGGCTGTGCAGGCGTGAGACGAGGATCCCGAGCTCGCGCTGCCCGCCCGGGTGCGGAAGCGCCGAATGGCGGATGTGGTAATCGAGGTCGACGTCGCGCGTCTCGCGCATGAACGGCGCCTTGGCGCCGAGCAGCGGGGCCTCGACGAGCTTCAGATTCCAGGGTGGGGGGATCGCTCGAGCCTCGCGCATCCGCTCGAACTCCTGCTTGAGGTAGTCCGCGGGCGCGTCGTCGGGCAGCGTGAACTCGAACAGCCCGCCGACGTGCATGGGCGTGTCGCGTGACTCAAGCGCCAGCCAGACGGCATCGAGTGGGGGAATCTGCCTCATCGCCAGCCGTTCGCCTCTCCCGTGTCTCGTGGTCGCGCCGCGTGCGCAACGGCACAAGCCTAGCCCGTCGCGCTCAGGCGACGGTGATCGAGCCGGCCAGCCGCGCCGCCGACTGCGGGTCGTGCGAGGGCAGGTACACAGTCGCATGCTTGGCGCAGTGAGCCAGGACCATCTCGAGCGTCGCCACGTGAGCCTTCGGGTCCGGTCCGATCGCGTCGGCACGGCGGGCGTGCAGCTGCTCGAGGCTGTCCGTGACGTCGCCTGCCAGCATCACGTGGCGGCCCGAGTCATCCACGCAGACCACCGAGATGTGGCCGGGCGTGTGCCCCGGCGTCGCGACGGCGATAATGCGACCGTCGTCTGTGAGCGCGCGGCTGTGCGGGAACTCGCCGAAGCGGCCGCCGTCGAGCGCGAACGGCTGCGGCGCGAAGCCGCGCGGAAGCGGCTGGCGCAGGATGCGACGCATCACGCGCGGAAATGCGCCGGCGGCGAAGCGAAGCTCCGCCTCGCCGATCAGCACGGGCGCGCGGACGTGGACGAGGCCGTCGACGTGATCGCCGTGATGGTGCGTGAGCACGACTTTGGCGACGTCGTCAAGCGACAGGTCAACGGCTTTCAGAGCCGCCGGCAGCTCCTGCTCGCGCGTGACCTCGAAGCGCGCAAACGGGACGTTGCGCGCGGTCGCCGTCTCGCCGCTGTCGACGAGCACGACGCGCCCGTCGTGCTCGATCGCCCAGCAATGGATCGGCAGCGGGTCCGACCACGCGTCCGCCAGAAACAGGTCGAGCTGGCGCCGCGCGCCGGCGCTGGGAAAGAGGAACTTGTGCTTGACGCGCACATGTCCGGTCGTCAGGGCGTGGATGACCATCGATCGCCGACCCTACTCTGCCCGTAGCCCGGAGCACGCTTTCGCCAGCGCCGGGCCTGCGCCAGGATCGCGCTACCAGGTGCCGCTGTTGCAGCCCCCGCCCGTGCCGGTGCAAGAACGTGCGACGACGCCGTTTTTGCTCGTGACCGTAAAGGTGTCGCTCGTGGTTGGCGAGGTGGCGGTGACGGCATAGTCGCTGGAAGCGGCTGACGACGCTGCGCTGAGGTATGCCTGCGTCGTGCTGGCGGCGATCGGGATCGTTTTCTCGAGTTCGTTCAGCTTCGTCGCGTCGAGGCCGCTGTAGATTCCGTTGTTGCCGGCCGCGTATGCCTCGGCGGTCGTCTGCGCGGTACGGGCCAGCTCCTTTGCCGAAGCGTCGTTGGCCTTGCCCTTCTGGTTCACGAACGAGGGGATGGCGATCGCGGCGAGCACGCCGATGATCAGGCTCACGACCAGCAGCTCGATCAGCGTGAAGCCCTGCTCGCTGCTGGCGCGCCTTGACTGCATAGCGCCCGCATCGTCAGGCGCGACCCATCCCTTGACAGGTGTTGCAGGCTTGGGGAGCTCTGCAAGGGATGCTGCGGCTCTATCTGTCAAGCGATAAGCGCGCGGGACGAGCGACCGGCCCGTTTCGCTCGGGGGGCGACGCGGTCCCCCTCGCCGTCCCCGCGCTTTTCGGGGCAGATCGCCTGGTCAGCGCCGGAGGTCGAGTGTGGTGACGCGGGCCATTGACTTGACGCCAGATTTGGGTAGGTTTGACATGTTGCAGATCGGTGGGCCCTGTCGTGGAAGACGGGCATTCTCGACGGGCGCGCCTTCATACGAGCGGAGGGGCTGATGATGAGGGCTCGGCGAGCGGTGGCGATGGGCGTTCCCGACGGCGGCGCTTGGGCGGCCGTCGCCGGTCACGACGGCAGGCTCGCGTGGGTCCGCCCGCTGCTGGCCGCGGCATGTGCCGTCGCTGTGGCCGCCCTGGCGCTCATCTCGCTTTCGGCGCCGGCTGGGCGCAATGCGCCCGTGCCGGCGTCGCGCGCGGCCCTGCAGGGCAAGTCTGTCGCTGGCCTGTCGGCGGGGCTGGCGGCGGCCGCCTCGGCGAGCATCGGTGCGTCCGAGCGCGCCTACTGGCCCGCTCGCCGCGGCGATTCGCTGCTGACCAGGGGCGGCGGCATTCACAGCGCATTCACCGCCGCCGGCGCTCGTCTGCAGGTGGCGCAGGGAACGCTTGGTCTGTCGCTTGCCGGTCTGGGGCGTGGCCGGCGCATCGAGCGCGTGACCGCCGTCGAGCCTACGCGAGCGGCGGCTCATGTCCTCTACAGGTACGGCTCGATCAGCGAGTCCTATGCCAACGGGCCCTATGGATTGGAGCAGGCGTTCACATTGTCGCGGCGCCCAAGCGCGGGCGCCGGATCGCTCGTGCTGGCGCTCGGGATGCGAGGATCGCTGATCGCCGAGCGGGCCGGAGCGCAGATCCTGTTCAGGACGCGCTCCGGCGCGACGGCGCTGCGCTACGGCCAGCTCAGCGCATTCGACGCGACGGGTCGTCGGCTGCCCGCGCTCATGCAGCTTCGCGACGGGAGGCTCGAGCTCAGGATCGACGACGGCGGTGCGCGCTATCCGCTGCGGATCGACCCGTTCGTCCAGCAGGGTTCCAAGCTGACGGGCGGCGGCGAGAGCGGCAAAGGCCTGTTCGGCTTTCGCGTGGCGTTGTCGGCGGACGGGAGCACCGCGCTGGTTGGTGGCTCGGCGGACAACAGTCACGTTGGCGCCGCGTGGGTGTTCACGCGCTCGGGCGCGACGTGGACGCAGCAGGGCGAAAAGTTGACGGGCGGCGAAGAGAGCGGCAAAGCCGAATTCGGCAAGGGCGTGGCGCTGTCGGGCGACGGCGACACGGCGCTGATCGGCGGCCTGCTGGACAACGGCGGAGCTGGCGCGGCGTGGGTCTTCACGCGCGAAGGGGAAACGTGGAGTCAGCAGGGCGCCAAGCTGACCGGAAGCGGGGAGGTCGGGGAAGGGCGCTTTGCCTTCAGCGTGGCGCTGTCGGGCGACGGCGACACGGCGCTGATCGGCGGCGGCGGCGACGACGGCGAAGTCGGCGCGGCCTGGGTCTTTACGCGCTCGGGCTCGACCTGGGAACAGCAGGGCGAAAAGCTGACCGGCGGCGGCGAGGTCGGCAAAGGCCACTTCGGCTTCAGCGTGGCCCTCTCGGGGGACGGCGACAACGCGCTCGTCGGGGGCCTCACAGACAACGGCGAAGTCGGCGCCGCATGGGTCTTCACGCGCTCGGGCTCGACGTGGACGCAGCAGGGCGAAAAGCTGACAGGCGACGAAGAGAGCGGCAAAGCCGAATTCGGTGAGAGCGTGGCGCTATCGGGCGACGGTGGCACGGCGCTGATCGGCGGCTACGCCGATAACGCGGAGGTCGGCGCAGCGTGGGTGTTCACGCGCGAAGGAGAAGCTTGGAGCCAGCAGGGCCCCAAGCTGACCGGAGGCGGAGAGGTCGGGGAAGGACGCTTCTCCTTCAGCGTCGGCCTGTCCGCGGACGGCGACACGGCGCTGATCGGCGGCGGCGGCGACAACGGCGGGGTGGGGGCGGTGTGGGTGTTCACGCGCTCGGGCTCGACCTGGACCCAGCAGGGCGAAAAGCTGACGGGCGGCGGCCTGGTCGGCGAAGCCCATTTCGGTTTCAGCGTGGCCCTCTCGGCGGACGCGAGCACCGGCTTGGTCGGCGGCCCGGCCGACAAAACCGAACTCGGTGCGGCATGGGTGTTCGTGAATCCGCCGCTGATCGCGCCGACGGTCGTGACCGGAGCCGCGACGTCGATCACGCAAAGCTCGGCGACGTTGAACGCGACGGTCAACCCGAACAATCAGACGGTGAGCGACTGCCACTTCGATTATGGCACCTCGACGCTCTACGGGGCCAGCGTGCCGTGCGCGACGCTGCCCGGATCGGGGATGAGCCCCGTGGCCGTGTCCGCGGCGCTGACGGGTCTGAGCGCGAACACCACCTACCACTTCCAGATCGTCGCGACGAACCCCTCGGGTACGAGCGCCGGCGCCGATCAGACGTTCACTACCGCCGAGCCGCCGGAATACGGCAGATGCGTGAAACTCGCAAAAGGCGTGAAAGGCAAGTACGCGACGGCCACCTGCACTTCGCCGGCGACGGCCGAAAAATTTGCCTTCGAATGGGAACCCGGGCCGGGGCCGAAAGCGAAGTTCAGGACGAGCATCAAGGCGCTGACATTGGCCACGCTGGAAACCGTCACCAAAACACTGGTCGTGTGCACAGGCCAGACGAGCACGGGTGAATACACCGGACGCAAAACGGTGGGCAACGTCGTCATCACGTTCAGCGGATGCGAAATGGGCGGCGTCAAATGCACGGGCGCGGGCGCCGAAGAAGGCGAAGTGGTTACGAACACGCTGCAAGGTGTTCTGGGAATCGAAAAAACGTCGACCGAAGGCCCCGTCAAAGACAAGATCGCCCAGGACCTGTTCCCGGTTGGAGAAGAAGGACCGCTCATGGAGTTCAGCTGCGGTCCCACCCCGGTATCGGTGATCGGCTCGGTGCTCAATCCGGTCAAAAGCAACAAAATGCTTGCGACGGCCACGGTGAAAAATGCGGCGACTGCCGGCAAGCAGAAACCAGAAAAATTCGAAGAACTGCCAAGGGACGTGCTCGAAACCTCGATCGGCGAAGCCGCGTTCGTTCAGTCCGGCCTGAAACTGACGACGATCCAGACCAGCGAAGAAAAGATCGAGATCAACAGCGTCGTCTAGCGCCGCTGACCCCAACCTTGGGCACGGGGGAAGCAGGCGCCCCCCGTGGACCCCTCACACGTTCGTCAAGCCCAGCAGCGGACTCGAACCGCTGACCCCAACCTTGCACACGGGGGAAGCAGGCTCCCCCCGTGGACCCCTCACACGTTCGTCAAGCCCAGCAGCGGACTCGAACCGCTGACCCCTTCCTTACCATGGAAGTGCTCTACCAACTGAGCTAGCTGGGCGGGAAACGGCACTGTACCGCGCCGGCGAGCCCGGATGGCGTCGCGGCGCCATCGGGGCGGAGCGCACGCGGTCTGCGGCGATCAAGCGTCTGGCGTGACGGTGGTCACCGGCAGGCCCATGCCGGTGATCTTGCTCGGCAGGTCCAGTTTGAGCCAATGCGAGATTTTGCTGGGCAGCGTGGAGATGATCACCTCGTCGAAGCCGCGCAGGTTGATCGCGTCTTCGATTGCGGCGATCGGATCGGGCGAGCCGACGATGCCCTCGACGGGCGCGCCGGCGGCGTCGCTGAGCAGGGGCTTGGCGCGGTCGATGACCGCCTGCGCCTCGCCGCCGCCCTGGTCCTCGGGATCGACGACCTTGTGCAGGCCCGGAGCGGCGTTGGGCACGAGCAGCGTAAAGGACGCCTTGCCGCGTTGGGCGCGCTCGCGCACGGCATCGAGCAGCGGTTGTGTGGCCGCTGTCTTGTGGGCCACGACAAGCACCCTTGCGGCGCCGTCAGAAGACTCCATGGCACAACTCCCTTCTGGCTGGGTTGGCCCGATCATGCCATCCCCGAGCGACGGCCGCCCGAGCGCCCGCGCCGCCGCGCCCGTTTGATCGGCTGTCGCGCTCTCTACCCGGCATTCACGTCGTTTCTCGCGCGCGCCTGCGGCTAGGCTGCTCGCGTGCGCGTGCGCGTGACAGAGGAGTCCTTCGACGTGCTGCTCTCGCCCTGGCAGAAGGTGCTCGGACTGATGAAAGACATCCATGTTGCGCGCGCCGACGTCAGCGGGGTTGGCGTGATCGCCGATCCGATCGCCGAGGTCGCGGGCAGTGGGCTGAAAGCCGGCCTGCGCCTGCCGGGCCTCTATTACGTCGCGCGCACGATTCGCCTGGACCGCGCCTTCATCGTGCGCCGCGGCGTGCCGGCTCTGTCGCTGGACGTGCGCAATCACGAGCCGCTGCGCAGCGTGCTTGTCAGCACGCCCGACGCGCACGAGCTCGCGCAGAGGCTGCGCGCAGGAGGCGGCCCATGATCGATTTCACGGTCGAGACCGAGATTGCGCGCTCGCCGGCAGACGTGTTCGCCTACGTCACCGACCCGGCGAAGCTCGCGAGCTGGCAGACGAACACAGTCTCGGCCGTGCTGGAAGGCGGCGGACCGCTGCGCGTCGGATCGCGCCTGCGCGAGGTTCACCGTGGCCCGGGCGGCAAGCAGCTCGAATCGCTCGTCGAGGTCAGCGAGCTGCAGCCCGACCGGCTGTTCTCGCTGCGCATGCTCCAAGGACCGCTGCCGGTCGACGCGCGGATCTCGCTGGAGGCGAGCCAGCACGGCACGCGCATGCGCTTCAACGTGCACGGCGAGCCGAGCGGTCCGCTGCGCTTTCTGCAGCCGCTCATGCGCCTGGCGCTGAAACGACAGTTCCGCGAGCATTGCACGACGCTCAAGCGCGTGCTCGAGCAGCGACCGAGCGGCGGCGCGTATACGCGGGGCTTGCTCGGTGTCGCCACGGCGATTGACTAACCCCACGCTGATCGCCGCCATTTCAGATGCGCTCACACCGGTCGCACGCGCTCCCGTCGTCGGCGTCTATCGCTTCGGGCTTGGCGCGGGAGGCATACTGAGTCGGGGATGTCGCAGGAGAACGTGGAGCTCGTACGGCGTGCGCACGAAGCGCTGAACGACGGGGACATGGATGCGCTGGTCGCGCTATGCGACGTGGAGTTCCGGCTGGATATGTCCGATCGCGTCTTCAACCCTGCTGTCTACGAGGGCCACGCTGGAATCGTGCGCTTCTATTCGGAGGTTCGCG
>Ga0134128_10007224_pt1 | contig 13424 bp, 12 predicted proteins | sample KB31754_FD_96462 | JGI IMG/M metagenome (GOLD analysis project Ga0134128, IMG submission 96462) | Terrestrial soil microbial communities with excess Nitrogen fertilizer from Kellogg Biological Station, Michigan, USA - KB3-175-4 | ecosystem: Environmental > Terrestrial > Soil > Unclassified ... | reverse complement strand
GGACGGCGGCACCGCCCGCCTGATTCGCAACCACGGCACAGACAAGGCCGAGGAACTGTCATCGAAAACCGCCAGCATCGTGCTGACCGCCGGCGAAACGACGCGGCTGGAAACGCCTGGCGGCGGTGGATTTGGCAATCCGGCGAGGCGCGATCCCGTGGCACTGGCGCGAGATCTGCGGGACGGGAAGATATCCCGCGAACGCGCCGAACGTGACTACGGCGCCGCGCTGGTTGCTCGGGCGGAAACGCCTGGCTGATATATCCGACTTCCAAAGGAAGTCGGATGGTCTTGGTTTGCAGCGCGGCCGCAAGCCTTGCCCCGTGGGACAACCCCTGCGCGCGGCACACCCGTAATCCTGCGGATTCCGGGCATGCCGACCGACATTTCGATTTCCCGCGCCACGCATCCATCCTGGCAGCTGGACTTGACGGCTGGCGTTCCTCTTGCCTCCCTTGCCGAACACCTCGCGCCATCCCGCGCGACCCGCTGCGGAGACTCTTGCCATGCATGTCGGCGCCTCGATCTTCTTTACCGACTATTCGATCTCGCCGGCAGAACTCGCGCGGGCGATGGAGGAACGAGGGTTCGAATCACTTTGGGCGGCGGAGCATTCGCATATTCCATTGAGCCGCAAATCACCTTGGGGCGGCGGTGGTGAGCTGCCCAAGCAGTACTACGACGTGATGGACCCGTTTGTGACCCTGGCGGTGGCCGCTGCTGTTACAACGAAGCTCAAGGTCGCCACCGGCGTCTGTCTGGTGAACCAGCGTGACCCAATTCAGACGGCAAAGCTGGTCGCATCGATCGACCAGACATCCAACGGCCGTTTCCTGTTCGGGATCGGCAACGGCTGGAATCAGGACGAAATGGAAAATCATGGCACCGTTTTCGCCACCCGCCACAAGCTGGTGCGCGAGCGGATCGAGGCGATGAAGGCGATCTGGACACAGGACGTGGCCGAGTACCATGGGGAGTTCGTCAACTTCGACAGGATGAATGCCTGGCCGAAGCCGGTGCAGAAGCCGCATCCCCCGATCATCCTCGGCGGCGCCTATCCCTACGCGGCTCGCCGCGCTGTGCGCTATGGTGACGGATGGATCCCGCTGGCGGGCCGGCCAGGGCAGTACGGCGATGTCTTCGACTATGTGCCGAAATTCCGCGACATGCTACGCGAGGCGGGGCGCGATCCGGCAGCGTTTCCGGTATCGCTGTTCAGCTCAACGCAGAACCCCGATACATTGCTCCGCTATCAGGAACTTGGCCTCGTGCGCATCGTTGTCAGCCTTCCCGCAGCAAAGGCCGATGTGGTACTGCCGATCCTCGACCGCTGGGCCGAGGTGATACGGACGATGTAGCGGCGACTGTCATTCGGCGCGGATCGTGTCCACGGTCACGAGAAACGACCGTTGCCATCACTCCGCCCGGATCAATCCCCGCTCGCTCGGCGCATCAATGAAGGCGAGTACCTCCGCGATCAGCGGATCGGCGCCATGGCGCACCCGCGTCTCCTGCAGGCGCTGTGCGAACACTCCCTGATGACGGAACAGGTCGCGGAATGCGGTATGCAGGCGCTGAATCTGCGCTTTGTCGAACCCGCGCCGCTTCAGCCCGATCACGTTCAGGCCCGCCAAGCGCGCGCGGTTACCGATGACGCTGCCGAACGGGATCACGTCACCCTCGACGCCTGACACGCCGCCGATCATGGCCGCGCGTCCGATCCGCACAAATTGGTGGATCGCCGCGGCACCACCAATCACCGCATGGTCGGCGATGCTGACATGGCCGCCCATCACCACATTATTTGCGACGATGACATGATCGCCCAGTGTGCAGTCATGCGCGACATGGGCAACGGCCATCAGCATGCAATCCGCGCCGACTTTGGTGACGCCCTTGCCGGTGACGGTGCCGCGATGAATCGTGCAGTGTTCGCGGATCTGAGTCCGCGCACCAATCTCGCAGCGCGTCGGTTCGTTCTTGTATTTCAAATCCTGCGGCGCCAAGCCGACCGTGCAGAACGGGTACAGGACCACGCCCGCGCCGATCCTTGTGCGGCCGTCCACGACGACATGCGACACCAGCCGCGCACCATCCTCGACAACCACATCCGGACCAACGGTGCAGAACGGTCCGATCTGGACGTCTCGGCCGAGTTCAGCCTTGCGGTCCACCAGCGCCGTGGGATGAATGGTCGTCCCGGCCGCTTCCGGCATGATCAGGTCGGGCGTTGCATCCATGCGGGCGAAGTTCCGTTTCAGAAATGGGCCGGATGACAGAATGGCAAACTATGATCGGGTGAGGGACACACCAACTCAATCATTGTTGCCCGATGTTTCCCTATCCGTCGGCAAGGTGTTGTTTCGTATGAAATTTTGGCGGGATTACGGCGGCCGGGACATCCTGCTCAGACGGGAACCGCCCGGTCCATGATCATGGCGGCATAGGTTGCTTCAGCCACCGATGTGCCATCGACGCGGGCTATGGCATGGAACTTCCAGACGTTGCCGCGGTTCCGTTCCTTCACCACATGAATGCGGACCTGATCGCCCGGCACAACGGGACGTCGGAACTTCGCCCCTTCGATGGACATGAAATAGACGACCTTGCCGGCCGCCTCCGGCCCCAGCGTCTTCACCACCAGCACAGCCGCAGTCTGCGCCATGCTTTCGATGATCAGCACGCCGGGCATCACCGGATGGTTGGGAAAATGGCCGGCAAAGAACGACTCGTTGATCGAGACGTTCTTGACGCCGATAGCCGAAACATTGGGCACGAGGTCGACGATCTTGTCGATCAGCAGGAACGGATAGCGATGTGGGATCGCCTGCATCACGCTCAAGATATCGACCAGGTCCACCGATGCGCCCTGCCCGGCGGCGTGGGTCTGCGGCTGCGGTGTTGTATCCATGGCGTTCAACCGGGCTCCTTAGAGCGTTTCCCAATCTCCCTGTCACGCACCAGGCGACGCAGTATCGCGACCTCGCGGAAGAACGATTTCACCGGCTGCGCCGGGCTGCCGACCATGTCGGCCCCGGCGGGAACATCGGCGATCACACCCGCCTGAGCACCTATCCTGGCCTGCTTGCCAATCCGCACGTGCCCGGTCAACCCGGATTGACCGCCGAGCATGACGTAGTCCTCCAGGACCGATGAACCGGAGATACCCGCCTGGGCCACGACCACGCAGCCGCGACCCAATCGCACGTTGTGGCCAATCTGCACCAGGTTGTCGAGGCGTGAGCCCGCACCGATCACAGTATCGTCCAGCGCGCCACGGTCGATCGTCGTGTTCGCACCGATCTCCACGTCATCCTCGACGATCACCCGGCCGAGCTGCGGCACACTGTGGAACCCCGCAAGAGTGATCGCGAAGCCGAACCCGTCCTGCCCGATCCGCGCCCCGGGATACACGCACACCCGTTCCCCCAACAGCGCGTGCGTCACGCTCACATGCGGTCCGATGCGGCAGTCCGCGCCAAGGACGACACCCGGCCCGATGAACGCCAACGGGGCGATGCGGCACCGCGGTCCCACCTCGGCGTTCGCATCAATCACGGCCAGCGGACCAATTTCGGAGGTGGGGTCGATCCGCGCGTCCGGCGCGACCACGGCAGAGGAATGAATGCCCGCCACCGGCGGCGGCAGTGGATGGAACAGCGCGGCAACCTTTGCCCAGGCGACATTCGGCTCATGGCTGACAATCGCGACGGAGCCGGCCGGCACGCGCGCTGCCATGTCGGGATGCACGATCACCGCGCCGGCCCGGGTGTTCGCCAGTGCATCCGCGAGCTTGCGGCGATCGAGGAAGAAGCTGACCTCATCCTGCGTGGCCCCCCGCAGAGGCGCCACGCCGTGAAGCATCAGCCGGCGCGGCGGTGCCTCAGCCTCCGCTGCATCCACCACCGCCGCCAGCGTGTGCGGGCCCGTCCGCCGGAAGAAGCGGGGATCGCCTGGCATAGACGACGCGGTCATTGCCGAATGGTCCATCCGGACTCATCCCATCAATGCTTTTGCGCGGGCTTCGCCGAAGCAGGAGGGGCGGGTTTCGTGTGCGCCGGAGGCGTCGATGCCGCACTTCCCGCCGAAGAGCCGGTGGAGGCACCGGCAGGCACACTCGCTGGGGTCGCCTTGCCCGAGTCCGTCTTGCCCGCCGGCGCCTTCATCGCCAGCGGCGAAATACCGTCCGGCGGGATCACCACTGTGGGCAGCACCTTGTTGAGGACCTCCCCGACCTGCGGCGTCAAATCGAAATCGGCCGTCGTGCCCAAAATCTGCGCGCGATTCAGTACCAGGTTCACGCCGCGGGAAATCGCGACCTGCTGTGCCACCTGCTCCAGCGTCCGGTTGATCTGCTCCAGTACGTACTGGCCGGCTTCCTGGATAATCCGGTTCCGCTCGCCGAATTTGCGCCGCGATTCGGTGATGCGGTCCTGTAGTTCCCGCTCCTTGTTGCGGATCTGCTCTGGCGACAGCTTGGCGCGCTCGTTCGCCAGGGCCTGTCCCAGATCCCGCAGCGCCACCTGCTCCTTCTGTGCATCCTCGTTGAGTTTCTTGCGGCGGGCGGAGAGTTCCTTGTCAGCCTCCTGATAGGCGGTGGACACACGCAGCACGTCCGGAACCGACAGAATGCCGATGACCGAGGCCGGGGTCGGCGGCCCTTTGGGCAGGGTTGGCACCTCGGGCGCCGGCGGCAACTGCACCTGAAGCTGCTGCAGCGGCACCTGCCCCTGCTCCCCCACCGGTGGAAAGGCCTCGGGCGCAAGCGGCGGCTGGACCGCCTGCGGGCCGGGATGCGGCGCCGGTTTGGCCGCCGGTGCTGCCGGCCGGGTCGGGCCCGGCACAAACCACTCCGGGCTCTTCTGCTGCGCCGAGGCGGGCAACGAGACCGCGCCGAACACGAGCGCCGCCAGCCCCAGGGCAGGCGGGAAAAGCACCAAACGCGCGCGAGACGCGTGAATCCGTGAATGCAACACTAGAACCTCGTACCGAAACCGAAGCGGAATATCTGCGTCTGATCGTGGGGCTGCTTTATCACGAAGGGCGCCAGATCGACGTTTATCAAGCCGAACGCGGTCTGCCAGGAAATGCCGACGCCGGCGCCCAGGCGCGGCGCGCCGGACTCCGAAATCTGACATGGTTGTCCGTTGGCTTCCACACAGGTGCCGAAATTCTTGAACCCGGCCTCCGTTAAGCCGCCGATATCAACGAACGCCCGTCCGGTCAGCCCCAGATCAGGAGAAACGGGCAGCGGGAACCGCAGTTCCGTCGTCTGCGTCCAGATGAACCGGCCACCCAGCGGATCGCCGGAAATGGTGTCGTGCGGTCCGGCGCCGCCGGTCTCGAACCCGCGCAGGTTTTCACCGCCCAGGAAGAAGCGGTCGATAATCTGTTCCTTGCCGCCGAGGTTCCACAGATAGCCGGTGCTGGCGCCGATCTTGATGCCCCAGTCAGGATTTCCCAACAGCCGTTCGAGCGAGATGTAGTAGGAGCCGTTGATATTGCCGCGCAGAAAGTCGACGTCACCGCCAAGGCCGGCGACATCCGTTCCGGCTTCGATGATGTAGCCCCGGTGCGGCGTGATGCGGCTATCACGGTGATCCAGGCTGATGGTCTGGCTGACCTGGGACAGTATCGTCGTGCCCGACTCGTTGGTAATGAACGGGCTTGCACCGACCGCGACATTGAACACATCCCGGCTGACGAGCGAGTAGCTCCACACCTGTCGCAGGTGTTCGTTGAAGTCGTAGCCCAGACGGAGCGCAAAGCCGTCGCGCCGCTCATCGTACGGCTCGGTGCCGAGATAGTTGGTCTGGATCAGGAAGATGTCGGCGCCGGCCACCAGGTTGCGATCCAGGAAATACGGATCGGTGATCGACAGGCTGATCGAGCTTCGCTTCTGCGCGATGATACCATTGGCGCTCGCGGCGATGCCGGTTCCGATCAGGTTCCGCTCCGACAAGCCGATGTCCAGCAACGCGCCCGCATCCGTCGAGAAACCGCCGCCAAATGTCAGTTCGCCGGTGGCCTTTTCCGCAACATTCGTCTGCAGCACCGCCCTGTCGGGCGCGGAACCAGGCTCCGTCTTGATGTCAACCGAATTGAAATAACCCAGATCCTCCAGGCGCTGGCGGGAGCGGCGGACAGCTTCGGCATTGTAGGGATCGCCTTCGGCCAGCCGGAATTCGCGGCGGATGACCTTGTCCTTGGTGCGCGTGTTGCCGTTGATGTTGATCCGCTCGACATAGACGCGCGGCCCTTCGCCGACGTCGAACGCCAGGTCGATGATGTGCTTCGGCGTTTCGCGCGTCACCTTGGGTTTGACATCGACAAACGCATAGCCGCGGTCGTGCACAGCTTCCTCGATCGCATCGGCGGTGCGGCCGACGGCATCGCCATCATACCAGTCACCGGATTCGATCTGCAGCACCGGCCGCAGGCTTTCGCCATTCAGGTTGCGCAGTTGCGAGTTGATCTCGACCTTGCCGACCCGGTAGCGCTCCCCTTCGTTCACCACGAAAGTCAGGAAAAATCCCGACCGGTCCGGTGCCAGTTCGGCCTTCGCCTGCTTGATCTCGATATCGGCATAACCGTTCTTCAAATAGAACCGCCGCAGCAGTTCCTTGTCGAAGTTCAGCCGGTCCGGGTCGTACTGATCGCTGGAGGAGAGGAACCGCCACCAGCGCTCTTCCCGGCTGTTGATCACCTCACTCAGGCGGCCCTCGCTGAACGCGTTGTTGCCGACAAAGGTGATCTTGCTGATCAGCGTCGTCGCACCGTCGTTGATCTGGAAGACCACATCGACCCGGTTCTGATCCAGGCGGATGATCTTCGGATCCACCGTCGCATCATAGTGGCCGCGCTTGGCGTACATATCCAGGATGCGCTGACGGTCGGCCTCAACCAGCGACGGCGTATAGACCGCGCGCGGCCGGGTCTGCACTTCCTGCCTGAGCTGGTCGTCGGTCAGCGTGTGGTTCCCCTCGAACGCCACGCGACTCACCAGCGGATTCTCGATGACATGCACAACCAGCGTGTCACCGTCCCGGGTCAGGCGAACATCCTGGAACAGGCCGGTCGCGTAGAGGGTTTTCAGGCTGCGATCCAGCCGGTCCGCATCGAACGTATCGCCGGGCCGCACCAGCAGATAGGAAAGGATAGTGCCGCTTTCGATGCGCTGATTGCCGTCAACCTTGATGGATTGGATCGTCCCCGTCGCGCGGATCGCCGCCGCGCGTGGCGCGGCCTGACGCGGGGCGGTGGGACGTTGGGCAAAAGCGGTTCCAGCTAGCAGCCCGGCAACCAGCAGAGGCATCAGGCAGGCGGCGGCACGCCGCACAGCTCGCATCGGTATCAAACGGCTGGTCCCCCCAACTCAGGCACGACTCGGGGGTCGCGCCGGATACGGCCTGGAATCGCAGGCGCCGGACAATAGCCACCGGCTCCGGCGGATACCAGACCACGCCCGAGTCAACCCGATTCGGTCATGGTCCGATAACTTCTTGTTCCAGAGCGCGATTCACCGTCTCCGGCGATTCCACCTGCGGCGATCGGTCCTATGTGACGCAACCAAAGAGGGCGCGCAAGGATCGAACCGTGGATGCGGGGAAACGGCTTAGAGTCTGTTCGATGCAGATAGAAGCACCGAACAGACTCTAACTCTTTGTTTGATCGCGTGATTCACATCTCCGGCGATTCCGCCTGCGACGATCACGCTCTAGCCGATCAGGCCTGCCACCCAGCGGAACAGCCCGATATTCGCCAAGTCGTTCCAGGTCGCAAAGAGGAACAGGCCTGCCAGGACGGCGATTCCTGCCCGGAAGCCGTATTCCTGTGCGCGCGCCGGCAGCGGACGGCCGCGCACGGCCTCGGCCGCATAGAAAAGCAGATGTCCCCCATCCAGCACCGGAATCGGGAACAGATTGATCAGCCCCAAATTCACCGACAGCACCGCGATGAACGAAATCAGGCTGGCGATTCCCAGTTCGGCCACCTGACCGGACAACTGCGCGATCCGCAGCGGCCCACCGAGTTCGTCGGTGCCCCGCTCCCCGGCGATCATCTGCGCCAGGCCGCTGAACGTGTCGGCCGTGATGGTCCAGGTCTGCTGCACCCCGCCCCACAATGCCACGGGCAAGGACACAGGGCGGTACTCGGTCTGTCCGCCGCGGATGCCCAGCAGGCCGATCTTCCGGCCGTGTGACTCCACGGACTGGGTCAGCACCGAAAGCTGGCGAGTCTCGTTGCCGCGCAGCACCGTCATCGCCAGCCGCACCTCGGGATGACTGGAGATGATCCGCTGGATATCCTCAAAGGTCTTGGTGGGCTCGCCGCCGATCGCCTCGATCCGGTCGTTCGCGACCAGCCCGGCTTTGGCCGCGGCACTGTCCGGCAGCACTTCACCGACCACCGGCAGGACGATCGGCCGGCCGATCGCGGCGAACAGGAATCCAAACAGCACCATGGCGAGGATGAAATTCGCGATCGGGCCTGCCGCGACGATGATCGCGCGGGAGGCGAGCGACTTTTCATGGAAGGTGCGGCCGGGGAGCCAGGAGGCGCGGACCTCCGGCGTCACGTCTTCCGGCCGCTCCTGCCCGTGCAGCTTGACGTAACCGCCAAGCGGCAGCCAGGCGACGCGCCATTTCGTACCGACCCGATCTTTCCACTCGAAGATCGAGCGGCCGAAGCCGATGGAAAATGCCTCCACATGCACGCCGCGCCAGCGCGCCGCGAGGTAGTGGCCGAGCTCATGGATGAACACCAGGACGCCAAGCACCACGACGAAGGCGATGACGGTGCGGAGCAGGTCGGGAAACGCATGCAGCACGGTCGGATTCTCTCACTCTCGTCCTGCGCCGGCAGGCAGCGCGGATTGGCTCTCGGACGGGCTTGCGGCCAAAGAGCTTGCGGCCAAAGAGGGCGTGGCCAAAAGGGGCGTGGACAAGCGGGATATGGTCACGGAGGACCCTGGATCTGTCATACGGCGGTCTTCATGTGGTGAGTGCGGCTGTCAGCCGTCTCGCGGATCGCCGAGCGGCCTCGTCCAGGGCGGTCACGTCTTCAAGTGTGTCGGCGCGCGGCGTGCCCATCTGCTCCAAGACTTGCTCCACCGTGCGGGCGATTTCAAGAAAACCGATCTGGCGTTGCAGGAAGGCTTCAACGCCGACCTCGTTCGCCGCATTCAGGATCGCGGGCGTTCCCCCGCCGGCCTTCAGGGCATCGCGCGCCAGCCGCAACGAGGGAAACCGCTCCAGGTCCGGCTCGCTGAACTCCAGCCGGCTGACGGCGGCAAGGTCGAGCCGCGGCGACGGCGTCGCCATGCGTGCCGGCCACGCGAGCGCGTGGGCGATTGGGATGCGCATATCCGGGGAGCCGAGTTGCGCCAGCACCGAACCGTCGTGGTAGTAGACCAGCCCGTGGATCACCGACTGGGGATGCACGAGCACCCCGATCGCGCTTTCGCGCAGGTTGAACAGCCGGGCTGCCTCGATCACCTCCAGCCCCTTGTTCATCATGGTCGCCGAATCGATGCTGATTTTGGCGCCCATCGACCAGATAGGATGGCGCAGCGCCGCATCCGGCGTCACGCGGGCCATTTCCTCGAGGCTGGCGGTGCGGAACGGACCGCCCGACGCGGTCAGGACGATCTTCTCGACCGCGCCGTGGTTGCCGTCGGCCATCGACTGGAAGATCGCATTGTGCTCGGAATCGACCGGCAGCAAGGTCGCGCCCGCTTCGCGCACGGCGCGGAGCATCACCTCCCCGGCGCAGACGAGTGCTTCCTTGTTGGCCAGCGCCACCACCGCGCCGCGCCGCACTGCTGCCAGGGTGGCGGCAAGTCCGGCCGCACCGGTGATCGCCGCCATGGTCCAGTCCGCCGGCATCGCGGCCGCTTCCACCACGGCCTGCGAGCCAGCCGCCGAGGTGATGCCGGTTCCCGCCAGGGCCTGACGCAAGGCCGGCAGGCCGTCCGGATCGGCCACCACTGCATGGGCTGCCCGCAGCATGACGGCCTGTTCGGCCAGCAGCCTGATATTGCGGCCGGCCACCAGCGCGCGTACCTGGAACCGGTCCGGTGCCGCCGCGAGAAGTTCGACGGTCTGTGTGCCGACGCTGCCTGTGCTGCCCAGCACAGTTACCGATCGTGGATCGGCCTGATGCCCAACGCGGCCGGAGATGTCCCTGGGTGTCATGCGATCGCACCGGCGATCAGGGCGTGGCCGCTCAAGGCCGCAAGCCAAAAAGCGCGAACCGCGCTTTCGAGCACGGGTCTGCCCCGGCACCCGCGAAGATCCGGCGGATCAGCAATCTGGTCCGCCCGCTCGCCAGCCATGCAGTCAGGGTGCGCCGCCTGCGGGTCGATCATCGCCAAAGAACTACTCCAGGTCCCAGTGCCAACGCCAGCACCGCCGCGACCGGCGCCACCGCAAGCAGCGCGTCGAGCCGATCCAGCAGCCCACCATGGCCAGGGATCAGGCGGCCGGAATCCTTGACGCCAAAGTGGCGTTTCAGGCGGCTTTCGAAAAGGTCCCCCGCCTGGCCGATCACGGCGATACCGGCTGCCAGGACGACGGCGTACCACCACGCAACGGCCAGCGGATCGAGCGCAGCGGTAATGCCGCCGAACACCGCAGCGGCGACAACCCCGCCGATCGCCCCCGACCAGGTCTTGCCCGGAGAGATCACCGGCGCGAGCTTCGGGCCGCCCAGCGCGCGTCCGGCGACATAGGCGCCGCTATCTGCCACCCAGACCGCGCCCAGCAAAAACAGGAGATTGGCCAGACCCGCGCCGGCATCGGCACGCAGCCACAGCAGGGCGATCGCCGGAACCGCGACATAGATCACGCCGAACGCCTGCTCGGCCCGCCGCGCGGGAACCGATTCGGTTCGGCGAGCAAGAAGCGCGGCAGCCGCCGCCGCTACCGGCACGGCGACAAGGCCGGCCGGGGTTTCGCCCACGGCTGCCAGCACTACCGGGACCGTCGCCGCGACAATGACAATTCCGCGAGTCCACGCAGCCGACGCAGCGCCACACAGCGCCGCCCACTCCCAGGCCAGTCCGACCACCGCCAGCACGACCAGGACGGCGAACACCGGTCCGCCCAGCCACACGCATACCAACGCGCAGGGAATGAGCACCGCCGCCGATGCGCCGCGCTGGCGAAGATCGCGCCAGCGCGCAGCCCCCCGGGCAGAAGCGGATTCGGCCGGCCGCGCCGCGATATCAGCCTGGACGGGCGCCAAATCGCCGCTCCCGCCGCGCGAAGTCGGCGAGCGCCGCGGCGAAATGCTCCGCCCCGAAATCCGGCCAAAGCACATCCATGAAGACCAGTTCGGCATAGGCCGCCTGCCAGAGCAGGAAATTCGACAGCCGGCGCTCACCCGAGGTGCGGATGATCAGGTCCGGATCGGGCATGCCCGCCGTCGCCAGGAACCGCGCGAACGCCGTCTCATCCACTCGGTGGGGGTCCAGTTGGCCGTCGCGTACCTCCTCCGCCATCGCACGTGCCGCCGCGGCGATCTCTGCCCGGGCACCGTAGGACAAGGCGATCGTCAAGTTGAGCCGGACATTCGGCTCGGTCTGTTGTTCCGCCGCCGCCAGGTCGCTCTGGATATCGGGATCGAAGCGACCGCGGTCGCCTATGAAGCGCAACCGCACGCCCTGCGCCTTCAACTCGGCGATCTCGGTCCTGAGATACTGCCGCAGCAGCCCAGTCAGGTCCATGACCTCTCCGGCCGGGCGGCGCCAGTTCTCGCTGCTGAACGCATAGATCGTCAGCCAGGAAACGCCGCTGCGCATTGCCGCCTCGATGGTGCGGCGCACCGCACGGGCGCCCTCCCGGTGGCCGGCGATCCGCGGCAGGTGCCGGGACGCTGCCCAGCGTCCGTTGCCGTCCATGATGATGGCGACATGTGCGGGCGGCGGCGCATCCGAACTGTCGGCAGCCGGCCGGCTGCGCGTATCGAGGATCGATTGAGTCATCACCGGCATGGACGGATTCGGCGCCTTCAGACCTGCCTGATATCTTTTTCCTTGTCCGCCAGGGCTTCGTCCACCTTTTTAACGTACTGGTCGGTCAGTTTCTGGATGGCGTCGGACCAGTCCTTGGCGAGGTCCTCACCGATCTCGTGCTTTTTCTCGTGGGTCTTGACCTGCTCCATGCCGTCCCGGCGCACGCCGCGCACCGCGACCTTCGCGCCTTCGGCATATTTATGCGCCATTTTCGCCAGTTCGTTCCGTCGCTCGGTGGTAAGCTGCGGGATCGGTACACGCACCAGCATGCCGTCGGCCGCCGGGTTCAGGCCGAGGCCGGCATCGCGGATCGCCTTCTCCACGGCGGAAACCATGGACTTGTCCCAGACCTGCACGGTCAGCATGCGCGCTTCGGGCGCACCCACGGTGCCAACCTGATTGAGCGGCATCTCGGTCCCGTAGGCATGCACCTTCACCGGTTCCAGCAGACCCGGATGCGCCCGCCCAGTGCGCAGGCCGGCGAATTCACGCTTCAAGGTATCCATTGCGCCGTCCATCCGGCGCCCAAGCTCCTGCTTCAGAACGTTGACATCCGGGGCCGCCATCGGAAGTGCCTCCCTATTGGGGTTCGATAATCCGGGTGAACTTTCCCTCGCCCCGCATCACCTGCGCAAAGGCGCCCGGAGCGTGGATGTTGAAGACCAAGATCGGCAGACGGTTTTCGCGTGCCAGCGAGATCGCCGCCGCATCCATCACGCCAAGGTCGTTGGCCAGCACGTCCAGATAGGTAAGCTGCTCATATCGTGTTGCGTTCGGCACCTTGCGCGGGTCGGCCGAGTAGACCCCGTCGACCTGGGTGCCCTTCAGCAGCGCATTGCAGCCCATTTCCGCCGCGCGCAACGCCGCCGCGGTGTCGGTGGTGAAGAACGGATTGCCGGTTCCGGCGGCGAAGATCACCACCCTGCCCTTCTCCATGTGCCGTTCGGCCCGCCGCCTGATGTAGGGTTCGCAGACGGACGACATGGGAATGGCCGACTGGACGCGGGTCGGCACGCCCTGCTGCTCCAGCGCGGACTGCATCGCGAGCGCGTTCATCACGGTCGCCAGCATGCCCATGTAGTCAGCCTGGGCGCGATCCATGCCCGCGGCAGCGCCGGAGACACCACGAAAGATGTTACCGCCGCCGATCACCACCGAGACCTGGACGCCCATGGCGGCGACCGCGCCGATATCCGTGGCGATGGTTTTCACCATGCCGGTATCGAGCCCGTACTCCCGCCTGCCCATCAGCGCCTCCCCCGACAGCTTCAGGAGAACCCGCTTGTAGAGCGGTTCCGCGCGATCGGCGGCCAGTTTGAAGGACATGATGCGGATCCGATGAAATGCGGCGGCACCCTAATGGCGGCGCCCATCGCTCACAAGACGAGACAGGCAATCCGCGCGGCGT
>Ga0134128_10007221_pt1 | contig 13426 bp, 10 predicted proteins | sample KB31754_FD_96462 | JGI IMG/M metagenome (GOLD analysis project Ga0134128, IMG submission 96462) | Terrestrial soil microbial communities with excess Nitrogen fertilizer from Kellogg Biological Station, Michigan, USA - KB3-175-4 | ecosystem: Environmental > Terrestrial > Soil > Unclassified ... | reverse complement strand
CTGGGTGCCGCGCTCGGCCAGCAACAGCTCGAGGGCATCGGCGTCCTGAGCTTCCTGCACGCCATCACCTCCTTCTTCCGCCTACCAAGTACGAAGGAGTTGGTCGCTAAGTTGACGACGGCGCCAGGCAACCGCTCAGGACGACCGGCGATCAGGGATTCCCCACCTGCGGCATCACCTCGGCGGCGAGCCGCTCCATCTGCTCGAGCTGGTCGACCACAGCGGTGAACAGGATCATTTCCGCTCCCGCCGAGGCAACGGCGCTGGCCTCGCGGATGCAATCCGCCGGCGTTCCCCCGACGGCCGCGGCCTCGATCGACGGGACGCGGCGCCCGTAGATCCGCGCCATGGCGTCGTTGACCCGCTCGCGTCCGCGCTCGGCGTCATCGTCGACCACGATGTAAATCCGCTTGGCGATCGGGAACGAGCCCGGGTCCCGGCCCGTTTCGTCGAGCGCCTGGCGCACGATCTTGACCTGGTCGACGAAGGCGGCGGTCGTGGACGAGCCGGCTCCAAAGAACCCGTCGCCCAGCCGGACCGCCCGCCGCAGCGACGGCTCGGCGCTCGCGCCGAACCAGACCGGCGGATGCGGCTTGGTGAACGGCTTCGGCTCCATGGCCGCGTCGCTGAGCTGCCAGAACTCGCCATCGAAAGTGACTCGCGGCTGCGTCCACAGCGCCTTCATCAGCTCAAGGCCCTCGGTGAACCGCGCGACATAGCGGTCCGGAGTCAGGCCGAAGGCCGCCCACGGCCGGGCCTTGCCTCCGGTTCCGATGCCGACCTCCAGCCGGCCCCGGCTCAGCTGATCCAGCGAGCTCAGGGCCTTGGCCAGATGCACCGGGCTGTGCAGCGGCGTGACGAAGACCGTGCAGCCCAGGCGGATCCGGTTCGTGCACGCGGCGGCGAAGGTCATCGCCTCGATCGGCGCCAGCTGCGCGCCCGAGCCCAGCACGGCTTCCATCGTCCACGCGCTGTCGAAGCCAAGCTCCTCGGCGCGCTCCATGTAGGCGCGGAACTGCCCGGGATCGAACTCGCCATCGGCAACGAACTGGGGTATCGCGATCGCGAAGCGCATAACCGGCATCGTAGCCCGGCCGCCGACCAGACTCCGGTGCGTCGCGCAGCGTGATCGGTCGACAGCAGTCAGCCGACCGCTAGGTTTGCTGGATGAGCGACCCTAGCGACCGGCCACCGAGGCGCAAGCTGCTGCGCGTGCTGGCCGAAGATCTCGACCCGTGCCAGCGGTCGACGCTGGCGAGCTGGCTGGCGTTCACGGCCACGTTCGGCGCGGTGCGGGGAGTCACCTACAGCATCAGGACCAACCGGGGCCCGTTCCGCAACCTCAGCGTCGGCGGCGCGCACCTGCACCACTATCTCTGGGGGATCGCACTCCTGGCTGGCGTCGGCGCGGTAGCGGTGCGCGGCAACGAGAATCAGCGCTCGCATCCCGCCGTCTCGGTCAGCTACGGCGCCGGCATGGCTCTGATCATCGACGAGTTCGCCCTGCTGCTCGACCTCAAGGACGTGTACTGGGCGCGCGAAGGACGGATCTCGGTCGACCTGGGCGTGGGCGGGATCGCGGCGGTCGGCTCCTACTTCGCCGCGCTCCCGCTGGCCCGCGCCCTGCGCCGCGAACTCCGCCGTTAGACACCAGCCTCCCCGAGGCTGGTGTGGCCAGTGTGACTAAAGTTACGCCCGGGTGCCGAAGCGGTCGCGAGCGGCTCAAGACCGCAGGCAGCCGAGAACTCCTGCGACTCGATCCCCATCGCGACATTGCCCCTGGTCATGAAGTTCGCCAGCGCGATGTACGAGGTCAGTTCCACCATCGCGGCCGGGCCGATCGCCGTCAGGATCCGCTCAGACATCTCGTCGGTCACTGTCGGCGGGGTCACCGTCATCGCCTCGGCGTAGTCCATTACGTCCCGCTCCAGCGGCGTGAAGACGTCCGACTCGCGCCAGCGGGGCACCTCTCGGGCCTTGGCCAGGTCGAGTCCCTGGTCGCGGGCGCCGAAGTAGCCGAGGTCCAGGCAGAAGCTGCAGCCGACCATGGCCGCGACCGCCATGTGGGCGAACGACTTCAGGCTCTCGTCGCACTGATTCCACTTCTGGACCTTGCGGCCGACGCTGAAACTGAAATTCAGCACCTTGCGGTTGTGCCACACCACCTCGGCCGGCTCCGGCACCGCACCGAACATCCGGCGCGACATCCACTTCACCAGCGCGCCGTAGACCCCGGTCAGTTCGGTCTTCGGGATTCTGGTCCTGCTCATGGTTCCTCCATCAGCTACTCGCCTTCATACATGCAGACACCGGCCGCAGGCTTGGCGTGACAGGTCAAGAGCAAAAATCATGAGCCTCAGGGAGAAAGCTTGGCGGACGCAAATCTTTCCCCCTGAAAAGGCTGTAAACGGGCATCATCAACAACCTCTAGCGGTGCGCGGACGTGACCTTATTGCTGCGGCGGGACAAAGAACTAAACTGTCAGCCGGTGAGTTTCGCAGCTGAACCAGCAGGTCAGCGCGGTCATACGGCGGCTGGACGCCGGGGCCGTGAGCGAATCCTGCGAGCATCGATGGACCTGATCACCGAGGTCGGGCTCGAGCGCGTGCGCATCGCGGAGATCGCCCGGCGGGTCGATATGAGTTCTGGCCAGGTGATGTACTACTTCGCCACGAAGGAGCAGATCCTGCTGGGAACCCTGGCCTGGTGCGAGCAATCAGAGACCGCGAACCGTCGGGTGGAGTTGCCCACGGTTCCCCCCGGGTGGCCGCGGCTGCGGCAGTTCGTGGACCTGTATCTGCCGACCACGCTGAACGACCCGGTGTGGATCATGTGGATGGAGGCCTGGGCTCGTGCGCCGCACAGTAAAGAGGTCACCGACTTTCTCGACGAGCTGATGCAGCCGTGGCGTGGTGACCTGGCCGATGTCGTTGAGCAGGGAATCTCCGTGGGAAGCTTTGGGCGGCCTCGGTCGGCGGCGGGCTTCTCCACGCGGTTCTGCGCCTTGCTAGACGGGCTCGCGATCTTTCGGCTGCGGCAGAACCCGGAACTGTCGTCCGGCGAGCTGGTGGAGATGGCGATGCTGACTGCCCGGGCCGAACTAGGTCGCAAGTCCGTGATGAGCAGCGGCTGGCCAGGGGCGGGGACGGGATCGGGGCCCGAGTTCTAGGGTTCCTGGGCGGCGTCGGCGTCCGGACGTGAAATCGGGCCGCTCGTCCCACGGGGGTGAACGAGCGACCCGAGCAGACAGTGCGGGGGCATAACCTGCCTGCATATGGTCTTGAGATTTTTTTAGAGTACTGCTCTATAGACTGGTTCGCAAGTAGCGATTCACAAGTTGAGCGTAGGATTAATCACTTGGCAAAACGGCCGAATTTGCTTAAGTGAGGCTGAGTCAGGCGGTCGTTGCGCGTGGATTTTCCTGGGGAGGTGCGCTTCACATGAATCGTGATCTGACGAAAATTGCGAATGTCGAACCGGCATGGGGGTCGCTCCGGCCGTGATCCTGATCGACGGCGACGAAAGCCTGGCCGAACTCGACCAAGCCCTCTAACGCCTGATCAAGCCCGGTAGGGCGCGGCTATCGCCTCACCAATCCCGCGGGCCGTCGCCACTGCCGTACCCAGTTGAGCCGCCGCGCCGGCGCCCGCCCCAGAACGGCCCGCCCCCGCGCCCGCCCAACCGGATCGGACCGCGCACCCGCCGCCAGACAAACAGTCCTACGGCGACGACCACCAGGCCGATCACGATGATCGGCCCGAACGTCGGAATGTGCCACAGGTAGCGAACCAGTCGCGCGATCTCGTGCCAGATGAACAACCGCACGATGAAATGCCCCAGCCCGCCCCCGCCCAAGGCGACGCCGCCGCCCAAGGCCAGGTGGTGGGCTGACAATCCGGCCACGATGGCCGATCCACGCGCATACATAACACCTCCATCGTGCCACGCCCCACCCACCACCTCGTCCACCTGCGCCGCAACCCCGGCTCAGGTCCCGCCTTGGCCGCCTGCGTGCTGCGTACCGCCTGCTCGCCTGCGTGTGTCACCTGCGTCACACAGTCCTCAGCCAACTCAGAGGTCGCAGGCGCACCATCGTGGTCACCTTCTCGTCCCGGTGAATATGCGCTTTCACCGGATTTTTTCCAGGTGAATATGCAGATTCACCGGCTTAGGCTGGCCGCTAGCCTCGGCGGTCGGCGGCGGTCTGGATTCACGGGAGCGGTTGTTGTGGCGCAATTGACGTTGGTTGCTGATGCGTTTGCCGGGAACGTGGCGCCGCTGGCGGCTGGATTTGGGGTTCGGGCGCCGCGGGCGGCGGACGCGGACGAAATAGGCCAGCTCTACTTCGACTGTCAGGTGCCTGGTGCCGACCTGGCCGGCAGCCGTGAGGCGATTGAGGAGGTCAGGGCGTTTTTCCGCGGCGGGTTCGGTGAGTTCTGGTCGGCCGCCAGCGGGGTGGTCGAAACCGGCGGGCGGCTGGTCGCCGCTCTGCTGGCCGTGCACCGGGCTCCGTGGGATGACACGCCCGATTGCCCGTTCATCACCGACTTGTTCACCGAGCCGCAGCATCGTCGGCACGGGTTGGCCCGAGGGCTGCTTCTTCGCTGCCTGACTGAGGCCAGCGCAACGACCAGGCCCAGGGTCGCATTGCGCGCCGACAGCGAGAACGTTCCGGCTATGCGGCTGTACGAGAGCCTCGGGTTCCGCCGCTACGACAGCTAGCGGCGGGCGGGGCTAGCGGCGGGCGGGGCTAGCGGCGGGCGGGGCTAGCGGCGGCCCGTCCAAATGCGGGGACCGTCAGCAGGCGTGCGGCTCGAGGACTACCTCGGCCAGCCTGGCCTGGACGCCTTCGCGGTCGGGATGGCCGATCTCGTCGAAGATCGCGAGGGCCTGGCGCCAGGCTTCGCAGGCGGTCTCGGTCTGGCCCGTGGCCTGCCAGACGTCGCCCAGGCTGACGAGAGCGTCGGCCTCGTTGTACCGGTCCGCGCGCTCCTGGTAGCGCTCCTTGGCGCGCTGGTAGCAGCTGATCGCGCGGCGGTCGTCGCCGAGCTTGTGGTGGATGTAGCCGAGGCTGTCCCAGGTGGCCGCTTCCCAGCTCCGCTCGTCGAGCTCGCGGGTGGCGCGCAGGGCTCGATGGCAGTAGGTAAGCGCTTGCTGGTAGTTGCCGATCAGCGCGTGGGCGTAGCCGATGTCGTTGAGCACGAGGGCCTGGCCGGCCCGGTGCCCGGAGAGCCGGAACAGGTCGTGGGCGCGCAGGGAGTACTTGAGCGCGTCTTCCGGGCGATTTCTCCGGCCGGCGAGCACGGTCATGCTGGACAGGATCACGGCCTGGTTGGCCGGATCGTCGATCAGCTGGAACTGTCGCAGCGCCTGCCTGAACAATTCATCGGCCTCGTCGATGCGGCCGGCCATCTGGTAGCCGGAGGCCAGGCGGTGCAGCAGATGCGCCTCACCGGCCAGGTCACCGACGCGGCGAGCGGCGTCCAGGCCCATTCGCTGGACCATCAGCTGCTCGTTCCAGGAGCCGTTGCGCAGGAGGAACATGCTCTGGGCCCAGGCGAGCTGCCAGGTGACGGTGTCAAACCCCGCCTCCGCGGCCAGATGCACGGCCGCGAGCAAGGTCGCGTGCTCGGTGGCGAACCAATTCTGCGCGTCGCGCGCACTCGACAGCGCCGTGAGCGTGACGCCGTCGGGAGGCGGAGGCAGGCGCAGCGAGTTGAAGTACGGCTCCATCAGGACGACCGCGCTGTGGGAGGTGTGCAGGTAGTGCCCGAGCATCCGGCTCAGGGCCTGCCGGCAGGTCTCCTCGGTGTCGTGCTCGGTCAGCAGCTCCATCGCGTACGCCCGCAGCAGGTCATGGATCGAGTACCAGAACGGCCGGTACTCGGTCAGCAGGTTCGCCCTGGTCAGTTCGGCTAGAAGCACCCTGATCCGGTCGACCTCCAGGCCCGCCAGGCTGGCGATCGCCGGGGCGGTGATGTCGCACCCTGGGTACAGGCCGAGAAGCCGGAACAGGCCGGCGCCCTCGGGGGACAGGGCGTGGTAGGACCACGAGAACACGGCTCGCACGTCGGTCGCGTGATCGCCGCCGTCGAACGGGTCGAGCGCGCAGCCCGCCTCCCGCAGTTCCGTGGCGACGGCGGCGAGCGGGAAGCCGGGGGTTGTGGCGGCCCTGGCCGCGGCGATGGACAGCGCGAGCGGGAGGCGCGCGCAGCCGGTGACGATCTCCTCGACGGCGAGCGGGTCGCTGGCGATCCTGGCCTTGCCCAGGCGGCGGGCGAGCAGATCCCTGGCCTCGTCGTCGCACAGCAGGTCAAGCGCGAGCGGCCGGGCGCCGTCGGTCGCCACCAGTCCGGTCAGCTGGTGCCTGCTGGTCACGATGGCCAGGCAGCCGGGGGAGCCGGGCAGCAGCGGACGGACCTGGTCGGCGTCGCGGGCGTTGTCGATCACCACGAGTGCTCGCAGTCCGGCCAGCAGGCTGCGGTACAGGGCGGCCTGCGCCTGGAGGCCGTCGGGGATCTGGGCCGGCGGGACACCGAGGGCGTCGAGGAAGCCGCGTACCGCCGTCGCCGGACTCACGGCGGCGCCGTCGGGACCGAACCCGTGCAGGTTCACGAACAGCTGCCCGTCCGGATAATGCTTGGCGACCTGGTGGGCCCAGTACACAGCTAGCGCGGTCTTGCCGACGCCGGCGGTGCCCGAGACCGCCGAGATAGTCACCGTGCCGTCAGTCGCGCCTTCCTCGCGGATCGTCTCCAGCGCGAGGAGTTCTGCGCTCCGGCCGGCGAATCCGGCCACCGACGAAGGCAGCTGCGCGGGCGTCAGCCAGGATGACCGCGCGGACGCCGGGGCTGCCCTCGAGGCTGAGGCCGCAGCCGGATCCGGGGCGTGAAGCTGGGCCGCCATGTCCAGCGACGGATCCTGGCGCAGGATGGAGATCTCCATGTCTCGCAGGAGCTGGCTGGGCTCCAGGCCCAGCTTGTCGTCCAACTCGCGCCGTAGCCGGCCGAAGGTGGCCAGGGCGTCCGCCTGCCGGCCGCATCGGTACAGGGCCAGCATCAGCTGGGCGCGGATCTGCTCATCGAGCGGATGCTCGGCGGCTAGTTCCTCGAGCTCGGGCAGCAGCTGGGCGTGCTCGCCGATCGCCAGTCTGGCCTGGGTCAGGGCCCGCTTGATGGTCAGCTGCAGGACGTCGAGCCGCTCGGCCTGGCCCTCGAGCCAGACCAGCCCGGTCACGTTCGCCAGCGACCGCCCGCGCCAGAGTCCGGCGGCCTCCTTCAGCTGCTGAACGCCTTCCGCCGGGTTATCGGCCAGCGTGCTCTGACGCAAGAGCCGCTCGGCGACCTGGACGTCGGTGCCACTGTCGCCCAGCTCGAGTACGTACCCGGGCGGCCGGGCCACGATCACCGATTTCCCGGGCAGGACGTGGCGCAGGTAGGAGACATGGCTCTGGAGGGTATTGGCCGCCGTTGACGGCACTGAAGCTCCCCAGACGGCATCAACTAGCTGGTCGGTCCCGACGACCTCGCCAGCCCGCAGCGCCAGCGTGGCCAGCACCGCTCGACGGCGGAGTCCAGGCACCGTCTTGGGGGCGCCATCCACCATGACGTCGACCGGTCCAAGCAGGCGTACCTGCACGACAAACCCCCGTTTTTCTTGACAGAAAATATTACCCCGGTTACTTCCACGGCCCGCAGGCTCCTCTGGTTCGGGCTGACTCGCGATCGTGTCGCGGAACCGTTCCAGAGCTCGCTGGCTGCGGTTTCAGCGCCGCATCAGCGTCGTTTCAGCTGGTCCGGTCATAGTGAGGTGCTTCCTACCAAGCGGGCTGGCGCCGCGCTCGACGCCGACAAGGAAAGATGAATGCCGAATTCTCGACGTCGACGTCACGCGCGGCGCCTCACCCGTGTGCTCGCGGCGTCGCTGCTGCCGCTTGCGGGCCTTTTTGCCGGTCTTGTTCCGGCACTGGCCATCCCGGGGTACGCGGGGGCGATGACTAGCTGCCGGAACTGGACCGGCACGCCCCCTGTCACTAATCCGCCCGATTCCGAGGGCGCCGAACTGCACTCGGTAGCCGTGCTGTCCGCCTGCAACGTCTGGACGGTGGGCGAGACCTTTGGCCCCGGCCCGGACCAGGCCCTGATCGAGCATTGGAACGGTTCGTCTTGGAAGGTGATGCCGATCACGCAGCCGGCCGACGCGGACTTTGACCTGACTTCTATACAGGCGCTTTCGCCCAGTGACATCTGGGCGGTCGGTCACATCTTCGGCACCAGCGTCGACACGCTCGCGCTGCACTGGGACGGGAAATCCTGGACCCAGACCCCGAGCCTGAACCCGCAACCGACAAGCGAGTTCACCGGGGTCCGAGCGGTTTCGACCAACAACGTCTGGGCGGTGGGCATTGCGGCCGCGGACGGTGGTGATGACCAGACGCTCATCGAGCACTGGAACGGCACCGTCTGGAAGGTGACTAAAGCCTCCTTCCCCGGCGATCTCCTGGCTGTGGGCGCGTCCGGCCGCCACGGCGTCTGGGCGGTCGGGCAGGTTTTCACCGGCCATCGGGACGAGACGCTGACCTTGCATTGGGACGGCCACAGTTGGGTGCGGAAGATGAGCCCGAGTCCCGGATCCACTGGCGACGCGCTGAACTCGGTGGTGGCCCTGTCGGCCAGCAACGTCTGGGCGGTCGGCTTCGCCTCGAATGACAGTGGCACGGTCTCGAACAACCCGGGCACCCAGACGCTGATCCTGCACTGGAACGGCCGTAAGTGGTGGAGGGTGAAGAGCCCGAGCCCGGGCGGCTTCGGGAAGGACGACGAGCTCTCCGGCGTCGCCGCGATCTCCGCGAGCAACATCGTCGCGGTCGGCACCGCCTTCGTCTCGAACCAGACGATCATCGTCCAATGGAACGGCAGGTCATGGGTGCGCACGCCGAGCCCCAGGAAGGGCGTGGAGACCCAGTTGCTGGCGGTGGGCGCTAGCTCGGCGGCCAACGTGTGGGCGGTCGGCGACTTCTCCTCCGGTGGCTCGAACCAGGTCTTCGCGACGCGATTCGCCTCGGCGGGCGCCAGAGCCAAGGCGGCAGGATTCTGAAGCTGAGGTCGGTGTTGCGGCCGTGATAAGCGGACCTGGGGTCGATCCCTGGCTTACCCCCAATCCCCCAGCCAGGGGCCGGCCCCAGGTCTTGTTCGCTCTGGAGTGATCATTTAACGTGTTCGGTGGCTTGCTAGTGAACAATGGCGAAAACGAAGCAGGCCATCGTCCTCCTGGAGGCTCCTTTATGGTCGGAAGACCCTTTCTCATCGCTGGCGCTGCCAGCGTGCTGCTGGCCGCTCCGCTGATCGCGGGGCCGGGGCTGGCGAGCGCTTCAACGCAGCACGGCCAAGCCAATCCAAGTTTCCCGCCGAAGGCCGTCCGCATCGCTGAGACGAACGCGACCTTCAACTCGATCGAGGCGAGGATCGCCGCGGGCACGTCTCTCCGCCTCCGCTTCCCCGACCCGACCGCACAGACCGACATCATCGACTACGGCGTCCACGACCTGTGGAAGACCGGCATCGACGGCTCCGGCGTGACCGTTGCCTACATCGTCACTAACCCGGACCCGAACCTCGTCGCGTCGATGGCTAACTACGACGCGCAGATGAACCTGCCTCCGGTCGACATCACCGACATGGCGCTGCCGGCCCCGACCGACCCGGCCTTTGTCTGCCAGGTCGAGTGCAGCGCGGGCGAAGACCAGCTGGACGCCGAGGCGATCCATTCGATGGCGCCGTTCGCCAAGATCATCTTCGTGCACCCGTCCGTGCCTGAGACCATCGGGATGCAGGGCTGGCCGCAGGTTGCCCAGGCCATCAAGATGATCGCCGACGAGCACCTGGCCGACATCATCTCGGTGAGCCTCGGCGACGGCGAGACCGCGTTCATCAACGACCCGACCAACCCGACCGCCAGCCAGACCGCGGCTGTTCACTCGCTCGACCCGGCGTTCCTGGACGCGGCCGTGCACCACATCCCGGTCATGTTCGCCTCAGGTGACTGCGGCCCGACCGATCCGCCGGTGCTCGGCGACACCGGTCAGTGCACTCCGGCGACTGGCGTCACCGCTGATCACCCGTCCGACAACCCGTGGATCACCTCCGTCGGCGGCACGATCCCCAACACTGGCCTGAACACCACGGCCGGGCGTAACGCTCCGGACGCGCTGTGGATCGCGCGGAACCAGACGAGTTCCGACGCCGAGGGCGCCGGAATCTCCACCGTCTACCCGCAGCCGTCGTGGCAGGCCGGGATCCCGGCTCTGGCTGGTCAGACCGGCCGCGCCGAGCCCGACATCTCGATGGACGCCACCGACGGCACCTCGCAGGCCTCGCCGACCTTCGCGGGCATCATGGCGCTGGCCACGCAGCTACGGCACGCTCGCCTGGGCTTCGTCAACTCCGCGCTGGCGGCGCTCGGGCCGCAGGGTACGGCGGCGGGCATCGTCGACGTTCCGGCCGGCTTCACCAACAGCGCCTTCGGCGTGACCGGATTCTCCACCGGACCTGGCTACGACCTCGCGTCGGGCTGGGGCACCATCTTCGCTCCGACCTTCGTGCCGGCTCTGGTCGCCCAGATCGACAAGATGCACGGAGCGGACCGGACCAGCCGGCAGGCTCACAAGCTGCTGCTCGCCCTTGGCCGTAAGATCAGCGCCTCGCCTCGCAAGGCGGTCGTCGGTCAGACGGTCACGATCAGCGGCAACGGCTTCATCCCTGGCCGTACGCCGAACGGCACGACCGTCAAGGATGGCTTCGGTGTCTTCCTGCCGTTGCCTGGCCAGTTCGGGGTGACCAGCGGGCCGTTCGCTGACCCGAACTCGACGGTGCCCGGTCAGACCTGGGACGACGTGTCGGCCACCATCTCCGGCCCGGGCAACACGGCGGCGCAGCCGCTGTCGGTCAACGGGCCGGACGGCAACGGCGTCGTCACCGCCACCATCGACACGACCGGCTGGGCCGTCGGCACCTACAAGGTGACGTTCACCGGCCGCCTGATCACCCAAACGGTGCAGTTCACCGTGAAGAACCCTAAGTAGCACCTAGCTCGCGGTGACTGAGCGACCCGCCGGGGACTCCCCGGCGGGTCGCTCGTTTTGGTCCTGGCCGCCTGTCCCCGCGTTGATGACGCCGCGAAATCGTGGTTGGGTGGAATGGCTGACTTAACGGGGAAGGGACAACATCGGTATGTGCGGAATTGTTGGCTGGGTTGATTTCTCCCGGGATCTCACTGCCGAGCGCGCGGTTGTCGAGGCAATGACCGCAACAATGGCCTGCCGTGGACCGGACGCCGACGGGGTCTGGACCTCCAAGCACGCGCTGATCGGGCACCGGCGGCTGGCCGTCGTCGACCTGCCTGGTGGGGTTCAGCCGATGAGCGACGCCACTGTGGGGGCGTCCAGGGGGTCGTCCCCCGGGGCCAGCACCGCGGTGCTGACGTTCAGCGGGGAGATCTACAACTTCCGCGAGCTGCGCCGTGAACTTGAGGGATTCGGGCATGTGTTCGCGACCAAGTCAGACACCGAGGTGCTGCTACGGGCCTGGTTGCACTGGGGGGTGGACTGCCTTCCAAGGCTGAACGGCATGTTCGCGTTCGCGATCTGGGACGTGGCCCGCCAGGAGCTGTTCCTGGTCAGGGACCGGCTCGGGGTGAAGCCGCTGTGCTTCGTGCCGACACCGGACGGCGTGCTGTTCGGATCTGAGCCGAAGGCGATCCTGGCGCATCCGGAGTTCCGGGCCGAGCTCGACGCCGAGGGAATCTCAGAGCTGCTCGCTCCGCCCGGGACCCGTACCCCGGGTCATGGCGTCTACCGGGGCTTGCGCGAAGTGCGGCCCGGTTACCTGGTGCGTATCAACCGAGCCGGGCTGACCACGCGGGCCTACTGGGAGCTGGAAGCCCGCCCGCACACCGACGATGAGGCGGCCACCGTCGCCCGCGTGCGGGACCTGATGCTCGACATCGTCGACCGCCAGCTGATCGCGGATGTGCCGCTGTGCACCCTGCTGTCGGGCGGCCTGGATTCCAGCGCCATCACCGCGCTGGCCGCCCGGGCGCTTGCGCGCGACGGACGGGGCAAGCTCTCCACCTTCTCGGTCGACTTCCCGGCCAGCCAGGACGGCTTCGAGCCCGACATGTGGCGCCCCAGCCACGACGAGCCGTTCGCTCAGCTGGTAGCCCAGCACTCCGCCACCAAGCACACCACGATCATGCTGAACGCGGCTGAGCTGACCGAAGCGGTCGGCTTTCCGCGGCGGGCGCATGACCTGCCGACCTTTGGCGACATGTACACGTCCATGTACCTGCTCTTCCGGGATCTGCGGGAGCACTCCACGGTCGCTCTGTCCGGCGAGTCGGCCGACGAGGTGTTCGGCGGCTACGCCTGGTATCACAACCAGGCGATGCTCAACGCGCCGACGTTCCCATGGGCCTTGGGGTCCTGGGCGCAGGCGCTGCGTCCCGAGGTGGACGCCCAGGTCCGGCTGGACGAGCGGGGCGCGCAGCGATATGCCGATGCCCAGGCCGAGGTGCCCCTGCTCGCGGGCGAGGATGCGGCCGAGCGCCGGATCAGGGAGGTGCTCTATCACGGCCTCACCCGCTGGCTGCCGCTGCTGCTCGACCGGAAGGACCGGCTGAGCATGATCGTCGGCCTGGAGGTGCGGGTCCCGTTCTGTGACCACCGGCTGGTGCAGTACGTGTGGAACGTTCCCTGGAGCCTTAAGAACCTCGACGGCATCGAGAAGGGCCTCCTGCGCCGGGCAGTGTCCGACGTGCTGCCACCCGAGGTGGCCAACCGCCGCAAGAGCATCTATCCGGCGAGCATGGACCCCGAATACGGCCGGCTGATGACGGCGCAGATGACTGACCTGCTCGCCCGGCCCAGCGAGCCGGTCTTCGACCTGTTCGACCGCGGCCGGCTGGCCGAGGCGTTCGCGGCTGACCCGTCATTCCCCGGGCTCATGGGCGTTCAGCCCAGCCCCTGGGCAGCGGCGGCCACCTTGATCGACCTCAACGCCTGGCTCACGGAGTACCACGTCGCGCTCGTCTGACCGGCTGCCCGTCGACGCCGGCGGCCAAGGCTTCGGACCGGCGTCGACTGGGCCGAGTCGTCGGCCGTCCTAGGCGCATACTTCCCGGTCCGCGCTCGTGACATTCGTCATAAGTTACCCGTGATCGGCGGCACTACAGGCGGGTGCCGCTGTCGCGGCATCGTCGATGTCATGACAGCCAACAATGATTCGGGCGGCGGGATCCGCCTGACCCACCTGACCAAGTCCTTCGGAGATGTCCAGGCCGTCCGCGACCTCAGCCTGCGCATCGCGCCGGGGGAGACCGTGGCGCTACTCGGCCCGAACGGGGCCGGGAAGTCCACGACGATCGAGATGGT
>Ga0134128_10007220_pt1 | contig 13426 bp, 12 predicted proteins | sample KB31754_FD_96462 | JGI IMG/M metagenome (GOLD analysis project Ga0134128, IMG submission 96462) | Terrestrial soil microbial communities with excess Nitrogen fertilizer from Kellogg Biological Station, Michigan, USA - KB3-175-4 | ecosystem: Environmental > Terrestrial > Soil > Unclassified ... | reverse complement strand
TCCATCGCATTCCCAAGCTGGAATACCTGCTGGGTGTGATCCTGGCCCGAAAGCATGATTACCAGGGCGCCGCCGAGCACATGCGCAACTACGTGCGCCTGGCTCCCCAATCCGCCGACGTTGCCCGGGTGAACGCGCAGATCGCAAACATTGAGAAGCTTTCTTCTGCTCAAGCGGCCACCCAGAAGTAAATAGCTGAAGCGGGAGTGCAAAATGATGCGCGCCCGGACCCCTTTTGCAATCCGACTCCAACCGGCGGTTCTGCTTCTCACCATCGCCTGTGGCTTCGCCGTCGGTGTGCAGGCTCAGGACTGCGCCATGTGCGCAACCTCCGAGGCGCTGCTGGCGACAGCCCCCAACTCATGGACCCTCCGCAAGCAGGTGAATGAAGTTCAGGTCCTGTTTACCGCCTCCCGCCACGGCCAATTTGTCTCCGGCCTCACCCAGGGTGACATCAGGGTGCGGGACAATGACAACCCCGCCACTATCGTGGATTTTCGCGGCCAGGAGAATCTGCCGCTGCGGGTTGTGCTGCTGGTGGATACCAGCGACTCCATCCGCGGACGCTTTCAGTTTGAAAAAGAGGCAGCCGCCCTATTCCTGCGCCAGACCCTGCGCGGCCCAACCGACCAGGCCATGGTTGCGGGCTTCAACAACAGCTTCCATCTGAGCCAGGATTTCAGCCACGATCCCCGCCTGCTCTCGGCTGGAATTGACCGCTTGTGGCCCGGCGGGGGAACCGCCATTTATGACGCGGTCGCACAGGCCTGTAGCATGTTGTCGCGCCCCGGCGAAGGCGTGGTGGCCCGGGTCCTGATCCTGGTTTCTGACGGCGACGACAATTCCAGCAAAAGTACCCTGCAGGCCGTGGTGGCGCGCGCCCAGCAAGCCGAAGTGACTATTTACACGGTCAGCACCAACTATCTGGGGAATTCTCCCGCTGACAGTAATCTCAAGCATTTGGCCCAGCCCACGGGCGGGCAAGCGTTGTTTCCGGGGAGCGCGCGCAAGCTGGCGCGCGCCTTTGACCGCATCAGCGAGGAATTGCGGCACCGCTATGCCGTGTCCTACCGTCCCCCGGAAATCGCCGCCAATGGCCGTTTTCACCGCATTCAGGTCTGGGCGCGCAAGTCCGGCAAGAAACTCAAGATACAGGCTCGCAAGGGCTACTACGCGCGTTAGCCCCGTTGCCTCAATCCGGGGACTGGTGCGCCGCTCGAGCCCATGGCACGGGCGGGCGCGGAGATTTATACTCGTGGAACCGCAGCTCACCTTACAAGCAAGGATTCCGACCATGGCTACCATGCCCAAAAGTGAAGGACAGCCCGGCAAGCTCAAGTACATTCCCTGGAAGTCAGTGGAACTGGAAGATCTCAACCCCTTGTTGCAGCGCCAGATGGTGGTGGGGGAGAAGATGATGCTGGCGCGTGTGCTGCTCAAAAAGGGCTGTGTGGTGCCGCTGCATAGCCACGAGAACGAGCAGATCACCTACATCCTGGAAGGCGCGCTGAAGTTCGAAATTGATGGCCGCGATATCGTGGTTCACGCCGGGGAAGTGCTCTGCATCCCTTCCAACATGCCACACAAAGCCATCGCGTTGGAAGACACGGTGGACCTGGATGTGTTTACGCCACCGCGCGCTGACTGGCTGGGCAAGACCGACCAGTACCTGCGCCGCTGATTCTCCGCGGCGGCTCGATTCCGGCAAAATGACAGCAGGGGCCAAAGTGCAAGCCGATATGAAGAGTGGCCATGCGTTGCGCTGCATCGCGTGCGGGGCGGAGTTCGGGCGCGCCGGCGCGGAATTCCGCTGCCCGCGCTGCGGCGATCTGCTGGAAGTGGTCTATCCCGCCTGGGCCGCGAGCGAAGCTCAAACCCTGGTGTGGGCCTCGCGCCTGAAGCAGACCTGGTGGGAGCGCAAGCTTTCGCGCCATGGCGAGGACGCCAGCGGTGTATGGCGCTTCCGCGAACTGCTGCCCCATCTGCCCGATTGGCGCGGCATCATCACTTTGCGCGAGGGCAATACGCCGGTCTTCGAGTTGCCGCGCTGTGCCCGCAGCGCCGGAGTGGACCTGCTTCTGGCTAAGCACCAGGGCATGAACCCGACCGGGTCCTTCAAGGACACGGGCATGACCGTGGCTATCTCCATAGCTCGCCAGGAGGGCTTTTCCTGGGTGGCCTGTGCCTCCACCGGCAACACTTCTGCTTCCATGGCCGCCTATGCCGCCCACGGCGGCCTGCGCAGTCTGGTGCTTATCCCCCAGGGCAAAATTTCCTGGGGCAAGCTTTCGCAGGCGCTGGACTATGGAGCCCTCACCTGCCAGCTGGGCACCGACTTCGATGGCTGCCTTCGTATTCTCACCGAACTGGTGCGGCGCCATCCCATTTACCTGCTCAATTCCATCAACCCTTATCGCCTGGAAGGGCAAAAGACGGCCGCCCTCGAACTGCTGGAGCAACTGGACTGGCAGGTTCCGGAGCACATCATTGTTCCCGGCGGCAACCTGGGCAACTGCTCGGCATTGGGTAAGGGTCTGGAAGAACTGCGCACCCTGGGTCTGATTGAATTTTTGCCCAAGCTTTCGGTCATCCAGGCGCAAGGCGCCAACGCGCTAGTGCGCACGCTGCGGGAGACGGGCGGCCAGCGCCTGGTGCCGGTGCAGGCGGAGACGGCAGCCACCGCCATTCGCATTGGCAATCCCGTGTCGTGGAAGAAGGCGGTCCGCGTTCTCCAGTCCACGGGCGGCCGCTGCGAGCAGGTGAGCGAGGCCGAGATTGCCATCGCCAAGGCCGAAATTGGCAGCGATGGCGTGGGCTGCGAGCCCGCTTCCGCCGTCACTCTCGCAGGACTTAAAAAGCTGGTGCGCCAGGGATTCGTGCACCACCATGAGCGCGTGGTGTTGATACTGACTGGGCATTTGCTCAAGGACCCGGAATACACCCTGAAGTTCCATCGGCGGGAGTTGCTGCCGGAGATTGCGGAAGATGAGCGCCGCCGTTTGGATCCTTACCGGCGCGCGCCGCTGGAAGTGGAGCCCAACGTGGAGTCTGTGCTGCGCGTGCTGGAAGAAGCGGAGAAGACTCATGCCACGGAATGAACCGGCAACTCCCGACGCCAGTGAACTCGTGTTTCCAGCGACTTCGGCCAACCTGGGTCCGGCCTTTGACGCGGCGGCGCTGGCTTTCTCGCTTTACCTGCGTGTTCGTGCGGACCGTGGCAGGGAATTTTCGGTTTCCGCCCAGGGCCGGGATGCCCATTTGTGCGGCGGCGGCGCTGACAATCTCATCCTGAAAACTTATCGCGAACTGCTGCAGGCGGCGGGCAAGCCGGCTGCGCCACTGCATCTGCTAGTGAACAACGAAATTCCCATCGGCAAAGGCTGCGGCTCCTCGGCAGCGGCGCGTCTGGCGGGTATTGCCCTGGCGGTGCGCGTCGGCGCCCTGGAATGGAGCGATGAGCAGATCATTGCTGAGGCTTCCCGGCGGGAAGGCCATCCTGATAATGCCGCTGCCTGCTGGCTCGGCGGTTTGGCCATCGCCCGCAACGCCCCTGCCGGCGACGGCACTCCCTCGGTGCAGGCCGTGCGAATCGCTGGCAGTTGTCCCTGGCCGCTGCTGCTCGCAATTCCGGAGGAGTTGCTCTCCACGGAAGAGGCGCGTCGCGTGCTGCCGGCTCAATATTCGCGGGCGGACGCCGTGTTCAATGTGCAGAATGCTCTTTTTCTGCTGGCGGCATTCAGCCAGCCCCGTGCCGACCTGCTGCGCTCCGCCTTACAGGACCGCATTCATGAGCCTTATCGCGCTCCCCTTTGCCCGCTGCTGCCCGCCCTGCGTGAGTTGGCGGACAGGGAAGGCGTGCTGGGCGCCGTGCTGAGCGGCGCCGGGCCCTCAGTGCTGTTGTTTCTCGATCCTGGAGTCAGCGTTTCCAGGACAGTTGACCGCGTCAGGAAACACTTGGTTCAGCGAGGCCTGAAGGCAGAACTGCTGACCACGTCGCTGGCGGAAAACGGCGCTTCCACCAGCCTGCATCGTCCAACTACGGCTCAGGTGCCTTAGCGGGGCTCCCGCAGTGCTATGCTGAGAAAGAGCAATAGCGATAGCAGTCAGTAATCAGCGCTTCGATCCTCGACGGCACCTGCACTGCCGTAGCCAGTTAAATCGTTGCCTGCTGAATGCTAAGTGCTGATTGCCAAGGGCTGATGATCCCATGCAACCTGAGATCAAAATCGTTGCTGAGGCCAACGAACTCAGCCGGGTTGCCGCCACTGAGTTCGAGCAGGCCGCCCGCAATGCGGTGCAGGCCCATGATCGGTTTACAGTCAGCCTTTCCGGCGGGTCCACGCCCCGCGGCCTCTATTCCCAACTGGCCCGCGATGCGCAAAGGCTGTCCTGGAACAAAATCTATTTGTTCTGGGGCGACGAGCGCCACGTCCCCCCCGATGACAAAGACAGCAACTACCGCATGGTGCGGGAGAGTCTGCTCTCCCGGGCCCCCATTCCGCCTGATCACGTGTTCCGCATGTCCGCTGAGGAGAGCGACGCGGCGCGGGTGGCCGATCAGTACGAGCAGACCATCCGGAACTTTTTTTCTTTGAAGCCAGGTGAACTCCCGCGCTTTGACCTGGTGCTGCTGGGGCTGGGGCCGGATGGGCACACCGCGTCGCTATTTCCCGATAGTCCCGCACTGCAGGAACACTCGCGCTTGGTGGTCGCCAATTGGGTGGAGAAATTCGGGCACTATCGGCTTACCTTGACCGCGCCCGTGCTCAACAATGCTGAGGAAGTAATGTTTCTGGTAAGCGGAGCGGAGAAAGCACCGGCCTTGCAGTCCGTGCTCTACAGCGATGCTCCCGCCGAGCAGTTTCCCGCCAAACTCATTCAACCGGTGAACGGTCGCCTGATTTGGCTGGTGGACCGGGCTGCCCTGCCGTCGAGTCAATCCAAGCGAGCCTGAACCCTAGCTTAAACGTGAAGTGCAGAGCCGGCGGATGGCGGCCCGCTGGTTATCTCTGACCAGCACGAATTCGAATCCGTGAGCGAACCCACGCAGGTTGCGGACCGCCGCATAAACGCGGACACCGTGCGCCACCTCCAGGTTCACGACTTCGCCTACTCGCAGTTGCTGCGACATAGTCGCCCCCAGCCCGCCTTCACTCAGGCTGTGGCAGCGTCCGGAAATAAGCACGGGAGGTGCGCTCTCCCAGTAAAGGATGGCGGTAACCGGCCGGTTGACTTCGAAACGGGGGAAACGGCGCCGGCTTGAGTATTGGACGAGACCTTGGTCAGTGTTGTTCAGCATCTCCCACTCCGGCCAGATTCTTCTGAGTGGACAAAGCACGCTGCGGATCGCCTCCGCCTCTCGCCTGTTGCCCTCTCCAAACTGTAGCTGCGGGAGTAAGCCTAGTAAACATCTGCGGCAGTTACGAACGTCCATTAGACCAGTGGCGTGACGTGTCCCAACGGACACTCGCATCCGCTGCGCTGGTAACCGAAGTTACATGCCGGGAAGCTCGCGACGGCGGTCGGGGCCGGGTTCGGGCAAGACGTCAGGGCCGGCGCCCGGTTCGGGCTCCGGATCGCCCACTGGCCCAGGGCCAGGATCGGGCTCCGGCGGAACCGGCAACCCAGGAAAAGGAGAAGGTGTACACAACCGAGTCATAAACCGAACAGATGGGTTCTGGGCGGTACGGGTTGGCGGCGAGGCGGCTCTCAGAAGGCGAGTTGCAGGCGGGACATCACCACGTTCTCGCTGTGCAAGGGAGCCAGGTTGGGCAGGGCCATGAAGAAGCTGGTGTGTTCATAGGCGTTCATAATTCTGGTGAAGCGATTGAGATACCAGTTGAGAGCTACGCCCCACTCGGTAGCCGCCGCCGCGGCTGTTTTGGGGTCGGCAAAAAGAGGGTACGCGCTTCCATCCACCCGCAACCGGCTATAACGGCCGGCTAATTCCCAGCCCCCCAGATGGCGGATGCCTTTCTGCGGCTCGAATGCGGCTCGTGGCCGCACCCCGGCGTAGCTGTTCTTTTCCCCCGTAAGCACGATGGAGGCGGTAGCCTGCCAGGCTTGGTTGCTCAATCGCCGGGCGCTCAGGCGATTACTTACCTCTTGCGCTGAGACGGTGTACTCGCCCATCAGCCCCAGCGGTCCCCGATAGTAGTAAGCCTGGGGCGAGAGCCGGGTGTGCCCGCCGTCGGCAGCTGAGCCGGCGGAATATTTGAAGAATGTATTCTGGCCAACCGTCTTGAAGCTAGGCAAAGCGCCATGCTCGCTGGCAAAGGAGGCGGCAATTCCCGCGCCCGCGCCGCGAAAGGCCTTGACTGATCGGGCGGAGAACGGGGTTAGGAATACTCGCGCCGCACCCTCGCTGCTGGCGCGCCATTGAAAATTCCCGTTCGATCCGTCAGTGGTTCCATTGAAATAACCCGCGGCATAAGAGATGGAATCGTGCACCAGCGAGCCACTGAGTTGAGCCCCTACTTCACGCAAGGGAACCAGGTCCGAGGCCAGGGAACGCTCGGCAAATGTGGCCTCACGGTCGGAACGCAGAGCCTCCAGCCCGATGGGAGTTTTGAACTTCCCCATCCGCGGCTTGGCAAACTGACTCGTCCTGATCTCAACGTAGGCTTCCTGAATCTGCGGATTGTTCCGGCCGAAATCTGGCATCAGGCGAAAATCCAGCGTCTTGAACAATGTGCCTTCCAACAGCGGGCGTATGCGGCGGAACAGGAGGATGTCCGGGCTTTGGTTTTTCAGGTTACTGGAAAAGAAACTGCCATCCGCCTGGATGTAGCCATGGATCCGCAATTGGGTGGTGGTGTCTTCGCTGGTAAGAAGCAGGCCATCGTGCCCGAAGGAAATCGTATGCAAAACGGCAGGGGTGGCGGGAGCGGCGGCAGACGCCGGCGAGCCACTTTGAGCCTCCAGGCTGACCGCTAAAAATAGCGCGACCAGGGCCGTTGCCAGCTGAATTGGAGGTTGCAAGTTCTCTCTCTTCGCTTATAGCAATTTGTAACCCAGCAGCAGGAGCGTGGTGCCCAGCACCGGGCGCAAGGCTTTTTCCGGCACCACGGCCGTCATTCTGCTGCCCAACCAGACTCCCGGAATCGAACCAATCAGAAGCGACTTGAGCAGAGAAAGGTTGATGCTTCCTATCCCCAGATGACCCACGGCAGCGACTCCAACCAGCAGGAGAGCGTGAACAATGTCGGAGCCCACGATCCGCCGCAAAGGCGTGCCCCGGTAGAGGATCACCAGCGAGGCAATGATGAGGCTGCCACTGCCCACTGAGGTGAGACTGACCAGGAATCCGACCACCAAGCCGGCAAGAGTTGTCAGCCAGGCTAGCCGGCGTACATTCTCTTCGGGTTGGCCGGCTGCGGCTTTGTGAGGTTTTCGGAAGCAGCGCCAAAACATGCTCAGGGCCACCGCTACCAGAGCAACACCCAGCATGCGGAGCACCAGCCGATCCGACCTGTCCGCGCCGCCGCTGGTGTGGAGGTGCGCCAGCAACGCCAGCCCCACCAGCGCCCCTGGGATGCTGCCCAGCGCCAGCCGTTTGACAATGGTGAAATCCACCGTCTGCTGCCGCCAATGAACCAAGGCGCCCGCAGCCTTGGTTATTGTGCTCCAGACCAGATCCGTGCCCACCGCCATCATGGGCGGTGCCCATCCCAGCACGATCAGCAAAGGTGTTAGCAACGCTCCCCCGCCGGTGCCGGTCACCCCAACCAAAAAGCCGACTATGAAGCCTAATATCGAAACTTTGAAATCCACGCCATCCTCACTCCCGCCGTTGTTCAGGGCGCGATGCGTAGCACCTGGGCTATATGCGCGCCAATAAAAGTAAAACCATCAGCTAACTTGGCATTATGAAAACCAGGCCATCTCCGTTGCCGCCGGGAACGATACTTAATGTTCGGCGGTCTGGCGGCCTCGATGTTTCTTTTTTTCCATTTCGTGCCCCACAACATCGCCGGCGATATTGGCCAGCGACGTGTTCTCCAGGATCTGGGCGGCGGCGTTGCGCACCTCCATGAAGACGCTGTACAGCTGGCGGTGCGGCTTGTCGCTGTCAATCAATTGCTGCAGCCCGGCGCCGTCGGCAAACGGCGCCAGGGGCCCGTCAATGGTGCGAATCACCTCGCTGAGGAAAATCTGGTTAGGCGGGCGCTTGAGTTGATAGCCGCCCTTGGCGCCGCGCACGCTCTCCACCATGCGCGCATTTTTCAGTTCCAGCAGAATCAGTTCCAGAAACTTTTCCGGCAGGTTCTCCTCGTAAGCAATGTCACGGATGCGGATGGCGCCCTGCCGATAGCGGCGGGCCAGCACCATCAGCGCCTGCAAAGCGTATAACCCTTTCTGCGATATCTTCATGAGCTTCCAGGCAGTGCCGCAAAGGCAATACTCTATCATGTCAGTATAGATAATCAAGATGAAAGACTTTGCAGCCCGGAGGCACTCGTTTTGCACTTCGTGTTTCAGGGAAAAATCAAGCTGAAAGCGCCGGGGTGATTGGCATCGCGGGAGAGAACCCACGCCCCTATGTAAAGATTTGCAGCGCCAAAACCCGGTGATCTTGCCGGTACAGGCGCCTCCCAGCACGGCTGGGCGCGGGTGACGCATCTTGTCACCCGTGTTACATTAGTTTCCGCAGCCCCTGCCCACTTCGCTGCATCAGAAACTAAATTGGCAATTCCGGTTTAGTACAATCAGAGGTCTATTTCCAGTTTCGTCGCCGGAGACTCTAGTTGCATGAATGTTTTGGAGATGCCCTTGCCGGCGGTCGGTGAAGAGCCGCTGCCAGCACCCGAGGAAAACATTACCCCGCAGGCTTCACCTTCCGATTCCGGGAGTTATTGGGATTGGGTTTTTTGCCTCGCCATTATCTGTGGCCTTGCCTTTCTGGTCTACGCCAGTCTGCACGATTCCCTGTTCCGGCCGGTGTGGCTGGCAGCGGAGCACCATCGCTGGGCCAAGCTGATGGTGCGCCCTAGTGTGCTGTGGATGACCATGGGCGCCAGTTTGCTCACCTTCCGTACCATCTTCTGGTTTCGCTATCGGCCATTCCCCTCGGCGGCCATGAGCGATGCGCCGCAATTGACGGTCATCATTCCCGCCTACAACGAAGGGCCGATGGTGCTGAAGTCGATTGAGTCAGTAGCCACGGCGCTATATCCGCACAACCGCCTGGAAATCTTTGCTGTGGACGATGGCAGCACCGACGACACCTGGATTCACATCCAGCGCGCCGCCGCCCGCTATCCCCATATGGTGACCACCTTCCGCCAGCCCAAGAACGCCGGCAAGCGCGCCGCCCTGGCGGTGGGCTTCGAGAGAGCGCGCGGCGAAGTGATCGTAACCCTGGACTCTGATAGCGTAATCGAGCCCAACGCGTTGCTGGCCATTACCGGCCCCTTCCGCAATCCCAAAATAGGCGCGGTGGCCGGGAAGGTGGAGGTCTATAACCGGCGCAGCGGCGTGATTCCCCGCATGCTGCACGTACAGTACATTCTCTCCTTCGACCTGATGCGGGCGGTGGAGTCTTCCTACGGCACCGTCTACTGCTGCCCGGGCGCGCTCACCGCCTACCGCACCTCCGTAGTGCGCCAGGTGCTGCCCGCTTGGATGGAGCAGAAATTCCTCGGCTCGCGCTGCACCTTCGGCGAGGACCGCGCCATGACCAACATGGTGCTTTCCAAGGGATACGATACGGTCTACCAGCGTACGGCGCGGGTGCGCACCGTGGTTCCGGAACACTACACCAAAATGTGCAAGATGTTCCTGCGCTGGGACCGCAGTTACGTCCGCGAAGAGATCAACTTCATGCGCATTGTGTGGAAACGCCCGCTGGTGCCGCGCATTATCTCAGTGTGGGAGCGCATTACCTCCAACTTGCGCTATCCCGTGAATTACCTCAGCATCGTTTTGCTGTCGGTGCTGGTTTACGGCCACCCGCGCATGATTGCGCGGCTGCTGCTGGCGATTGGCCTGGTGTCGCTCTTCAACATGATTTATTACCTGCGCAGCGAGCACTCCAAGGACTTCGTGTATGGCGTGCTCTACGGCTACTTTTCCTTCTTCCTGATGTTTTGGATTTTCCCCTACGCCGTGCTCACGGTGCGGGCCAGAGGCTGGCTGACGCGGTAGCTAAGTAGCTGATTGGCTGTCTGGCCGACTAGCTTCTGCCAGGTCGGGCCAGCCCGCGCAGCGGACGAAATAGTATGCCGAGGCCGAGCATACGCAAGGCAGAGCCCTGAGCGCAGCCGAAGGGCCAGGGCGAAGCCCTGGGGAGGGCGTGCCCGAGCTGACGCTGGAGCGCCGTAGGGGCAGCACAGAACTCTTCGTCACGGAAAAGAAAGCAGGTCCTTCGTTGCGCTTCCGCGCTTCGCTCGGTCGCGCATCTCAGGATGACAAAATTATTTTATGGTTGCGCGGCTGAAGCCGCAGCCTTCTGAAAGATATTCCGCCAGACCAATCGTTAGGCTTCAGTAGAAGCTGAATCAGCTAGCCAGCCAGTCAGCTACTCAGCTTCACTTCTTCCCGCGCCGCGTAGTGGGATTCCACATAGTCGTTGAGGATAGAGATGAATTCGGCGACGATCTTGTCGCCACGCAGGGTGGTCATCAGGCGGCCATCCACAAATACCGGCGCTTTGGGCTCTTCGAAGGTACCGGGCAGGGAAATACCGATGTGGGAGTGCTTGGATTCGCCCGGCCCGTTGACCACGCAGCCCATCACTGCCACCTTCAATTCTTCCACTCCAGGGTAGCGCTGCTTCCACACTGGCATCTGCTGGCGCAAGTAGGACTGGATCTGCTCCGCCATCTCCTGGAAGAAGGTGCTGGTGGTGCGTCCGCAACCCGGGCAGGCGGTCACCTGCGGGGTGAAGCTGCGAATGCCCAGCGATTGCAGAACCTGCTGCGCGACCAGGACTTCCTCCGTGCGGTCGCCTCCGGGCGCGGGCGTGAGTGAAACCCGGATGGTGTCGCCGATGCCTTCCTGCAAAAGCACGCCCAGTGCGGCGGTGGAGGCAACAATGCCCTTCATGCCCATGCCCGCCTCGGTCAGGCCGAGGTGCAGCGGATACTGGCAGCGCGCCGCCAGGCTGCGGTAAACGTCAATCAGGTCCTGCACGCCACTCACCTTGGCGCTCAGGATGATCTGGTCGCGCCGCAGGCCGTACTGCTCCGCTTTGGCGGCGGAATTCAGCGCGCTCACCACCATGGCTTCCATGGTGACATCGCGCGCGTCCTTGGGTTCATCCAGGCGGGAATTTTCGTCCATCATGCGAGTGAGCAGAGCCTGGTCGAGCGAGCCCCAGTTCACGCCGATGCGCACCGGTTTATCGTTCTCGACGGCGACTTCGACCATGGTGCGGAAGTTGTCGTCATCCTTGCGGCCCACGCTGACGTTGCCGGGATTAATACGGTATTTGGCCAGCGCCCGGGCACATTCTGGGAATTTCTTCAGCAGAAGATGGCCGTTGTAGTGGAAGTCGCCGATGATGGGCACGCGCGCGCCCTGCTTTTCCAAGCCCTCCACGATGTGGGGAACGGCGGCGGCAGCAGCCTCGTTGTTAACGGTCACGCGCACCAGTTCGGAGCCGGCTCGGGCCAGGGCGGCAACCTGCTTGATGGTGCCGGGGACATCGGCGGTATCGGTGTTGGTCATGGACTGGACCACGACCGGGGCGTCGCCGCCGACTCGCACGGCGCCGATGTTGCAGGTGTAAGTCTTTCTGCGCTGGGTAGTTGCCATCCCAAGGTTAGTTTAGCATGCGACCCAGAGGCTACGGCGAGAGTCAGGATGGAGGATCAAACCATCAGGTGGGGAGTGGGGATCAAGGACAGAGCAGCTCTGAGCGACAGAAAAACAGTCCTTCCTTCTCGCGCTCCCTCGCGAGGCTCGGTTGCGTTCGAGTCAGGATGACAGAAACTTAACTTCGAAACTTCGAAACCTGTGAAACTTTGAAAGCTTCCTTACGGCAGCCTTTGCGCTAATCCCGGCAGCGTCTTCACCAGATCGTTATAGATCACGACCACAAAGAACAGCACCAGGAAGAGGAACGCCATCTGGTAGACGCGCTCTTTCACATGCAGGCTGATGTCGCGGCCCATCAGGCTCTCGATAAACAGCATCAGGATGACTCCGCCATCCAGGATGGGAATGGGGAACAGGTTGAATATGCCCAGGTTCAGGCTAATGGCCGCTGTCAGCTGCAGCAGCGGTGACAGGCCCTGCCGCGCTGCCTCGCCGGAAGCCCGGGCAATGCCGATGGGGCCCTCCATCTGCCGCATGGAAACCTGGCGGCGTACCATCTTCTCCACCAACTCCAGGATCAGGGCGGAACTCTTCTTATTGTCCTGCCAGGACTGGCGTACAGCCGCAGGGAAAGGCAGTTGCGTGACTTCATCCGGCTCGCAGCTTATGCCGATGCGCCAGCGAGGTTCGTCCTCGCCCGGAACCGTCACCAGTTCCGGCCTGATGGTCAGGTTGAGCTGCTTACCCTCGCGCAGCACGGTAAAAGTTGCCGGCCCGCCTTTGTTGTCCTGCAGTATCTGGATGATTGCCGGCACCGAGCGCACCGCTGTGTTATCCACGGCGATGATCTTGTCGCCCAGTTTCACGCCCGCCTTATCGGCCGGCAGCCCATCCTCGAGCGAGGTCACAATATTGGGCTGATCTGGGACGAATCCTGCGCTGCCATACTCATCGGGCCCGGTAGGCTCGGGGACAATCGTCTTGGTAAAGGTTTGGTCGCCGCGCTGAAACTCAATCCGCACCGGCAGGTTGGGGTTGAGCACCATCTGGGGAATCACCTGCTCCCAGGTAGGATTGGAGGGGCCGTCATCTATGCGTGCGATTTTGTCGCCAGGCTGAATACCAACCTTCGCGGCCGGCGAATCCTTAATGACGTACCCGACTAGCGCCGGCTTGTTAGCCCATATCGGCCGCGAGAAGCTCACCATGTACACCCCGGTGAGCAGAGCAATGGCCAGGAAGATGTTCATGAACGGACCGGCAATGGCGATGATGAAGCGCTGCCAGCGGGGATGAGACAGGAACTCTCCGGGATCCCCGGTGCGCGGTTCCATGGGGTTCTCCCCCGACATGCGCACGTAACCACCCAGAGGTATCGCGCTGATGCGGTAGTCCGTATCCCCTTTGCGCCAACCCAGCAGCCGGGTCCCGAAGCCGATGGAGAACACCTCCACCCGCACCCCAAACATTTTGGCCGTGATGTAGTGCCCGAATTCATGAATCAGGATCATGAACCCCAGCACTGCTGCCGTGGCGAGCACCGCTAACAGGAAGCCGTTCATAGACTTAGGAAATTACTCTCCGTGGTAAATTGCGGAAGCGGTCCACGGCAATGGGGAGTTGCTGCGGGACAGGTACTGCACCCGTTTCTTGGCGGCGGTGCGTG
>Ga0134128_10007218_pt1 | contig 13428 bp, 9 predicted proteins | sample KB31754_FD_96462 | JGI IMG/M metagenome (GOLD analysis project Ga0134128, IMG submission 96462) | Terrestrial soil microbial communities with excess Nitrogen fertilizer from Kellogg Biological Station, Michigan, USA - KB3-175-4 | ecosystem: Environmental > Terrestrial > Soil > Unclassified ... | reverse complement strand
TTATCACATAGCTTAATGTTGTATAATAGAAAGTGTGTTATACAATACTAGATATTAATTATGATTTTGTACCCCTATATGATTGAAGATATAAACCAAGAGCTTATATATTATTCTCCTTTAAGCTTCATTACCATAATGTATTTCTCTTGTCAATTAGTTATAGTCACGAATATTTATCATGCATTTGTAACAAAAAGAAAATATTATTTCAAGAACTGTACTTAAGCTAATGGAAATAACTCTAGGACATACTCCAGACGCTGATGATGCCTTTATGTTCTATGGTATTACATCGGGTAAAGTAAAATCCTCAAATATTAAAATAAAAAAACATATCATACAAGATATAGAAACTCTCAACAGACATGCACTAAAGCATGAGCTAGACGTTACTGCAATTTCTGCCCACGCCTACGCGTATTTGAACAACTATGTTATATTGCGCAGCGGTGGAAGCTTCGGTTTAAGATATGGTCCTATAGTTATTTCAAAAAAGAGATTATCCCTTCCGCAATTAAGAAAATGTACAATTGCAATTCCTGGTAAAATGACATCAGCTAACTTATTATTGAATTTTGTATTAGGAAAATTCAAAGAAAAAGAAATACCTTTTCAGAATATTCCTAATGCAGTTCTAACCAACAAAGTGGATGCAGGTCTAGTTATTCACGAAGCACAAATTACATATGCGAATTCAAATCTTTATAATGTGCTTGATTTAGGAGAGTGGTGGAGTAATGAAACAGGTGGACTGCCTGTTCCATTAGGTATTAATGTGGCAAGTAGTAGCTCAATGACCCTAGAACAGATCAGACAATTCGACAACTTTTTTAGGAGTTCAATTTTGTATGGTCTTGAAAACTTTGATAATGCAATAGATTTTTCAATGAGATATAGCAGAGGTCAATCGAAAGATTTGATGACCAGATTCATCAAAATGTATGTGAATAATATAACCTTAGATATGGGAGCTAAAGGTGAAAAGTCAATCAAAAAGATGTTTGCATTGGCAAAGGAGAGAAACATATTATCGGTAGACAACGTACAGTTTGCTTAGCATTGTTATCATAAATCTATACTTTGCTATTTCATATTTAGCCAGGAGATTAGATACTTAGACAAACCTCGAATCAAAATTTTTTAATTGTATTAAAGAACGTATCTCTTTGAGCAGGCTCTCTCTTAATTTCCTTTATTAATTTCACTATCTCTTGAACAGATGTCTCTGAAGTTTTGCCCGCGGCCTTGAATATTTCCTCAGAAAAAGCTGTGCCGACCATGTCATTACCACCATAAGTTAATGCAACTTGCGCTAACTTCTTACTTAACGCAACCCAGTATACTGAGATATTATCAAGCACATTTGCTAGTAACAGTCTTGAGACGGCAATGACTCTTAAATCATATGTTGAAGGACTTTCTCTAGTGATCATACCACGCCTTTCTAACTCTGTATTATCTGGACTAAACTTTAAAGGAATAAAGGTAGTAAAACCTTTGGTCTTTTTATGAAGTTCTCTGATCTTCAAGACATGATCTACAATATGCTCTGGTCTTTCTATATGTCCAAAAAGCATTGTACAATTACTCTTTAATCCTAACTCATGCGCTTGGCGGGCAGTATATAACCATTCTTCGCCAGAACATTTTCCTTTTACGATTATACTTCTAGATTCTGGATCAAAAATCTCTGCTCCACCACCAGGAAGAGAGTCTAATCCAGCACTCTTTAGCCTGAGCAAGACCTCCTTAATCGAATTTTTGGTAAGTCTCGAAATAAAGAAAATTTCTGCAGGAGTCAATGCTTTAATTGTAGTATGCGGAAACTCTGCTTTTATTGCCCTGATCATATTCTCATAGTAATCAAGTCCTAGCTTTGGATGAAAGCCACCGACTATGTGAATTTCAGTTGCTCCCATCTGTTTTATTGCGATCCTTGCCCTTGCTAAGATCTGATCAGTAGTTAACGTGTATGCATCCAATTCATTACCCTTTCTATAAAATGCACATAATGAACAGCTAGCTGCACAAACATTCGTATAGTTCAGATAATAAGAAGAAACAAAGCTGACAGTATTTCCCTTAAGATCTTTTCGAACCTTGTCAGCTACAAGACCCAACAAAAATAGGTTCTCTTCATTTATTAACTGGACTCCATCATGGTATGACAATTCTTCACCTTCTAGCGCTTTTTCCAGAGCCGGGGTTCCCTTTGTGATACTTCTGAGCAACTGTTTAATGATATTTAAAATTACTATAAAATATGTGTTTGGAACTGCATTACAATATATAAGTGGAGTTTAATCTTAGACTCTATATTTGCGATATATGCATATGTCTGATCATAACTTTGTTGACTTTTTACTACTTAATATGAATATGCCTTCAGGCTAATTAGAACCCATGTAATTACTTGCAGTTATTATCTTGTTAACGTAAGGTCTGAAAGATGGTATCCGAAGAAAGTTGTAACGAATAAATAGCATTAATAATGCAGTAATTGTGCTAATATTGCAAAATACTCTCTTGGTAGGAGACCTGGTAAGTAGATCTGACGTCAGTGACGTATTGGATAATGCGTTGCATGGTAATCAGCTTGGATTAAATGAATGCATAAGGCTTATCAGGTCTGATGACGTTTGCTCGATAGGATTTGTTGGAAATATATTGAGACAGAGACTCTATGGGAATACTGCTACCTTTATCAATAATATTATCTTAAACTATACGAATGTTTGTATTACGTATTGCAAATTTTGCGCGTTCTATAGACCACCTAGACACATAGAGTCTTATACACTAAACCTAGATGAGATCATACAGCGTGTAGTGGTATCTAAAGAGCAGTTTGGTATAACACAGGTATTAATTCAAGGTGGTCATAATCCAAACTTAAAACTTGAATATTATGAAGAAATCTTCAAAGCAATTAAGGAGAAGTGTCCTGAAGTAGGGATTCATGGACTCTCAGCCTCTGAAATTGATATGATTGCAAAAGTTGAAAAAACTAGTATAGAAGAAGTTCTTTCCAGACTAAAGGTAGCAGGATTAGACTCTCTTCCTGGTGGTGGAGCTGAAATCCTCGATGATGATGTAAAAGCAGAAATTAGCCCACTTAAAATTAAAACTTACGAATGGTTTAAAATAATGGAGTATGCTCATAAGATTGGTTTAAAGTCTTCTGCTACAATGATGTATGGCACAGTTGAAACTGAAGAACAACTAGCACGACATATCATAAGAGTTGCACGATTGCAGGAAAAAACCAGGGGTTTTATGGCATTTATCCCTTGGAGTTTCGAACCGAATAAAACGCAGATGCAAAAAGAAGGGCTAATCAAGTATTCACCTGGAGGATTGCAACTTTTGAAAATGATAGCAATTGCAAGGATAATGTATTACGGTTTGATCGATCATCTTCAATCTTCTTGGTTAACAAATGGAATCGGTATGGCTCAGCTGGCATTAAATTTTGGTGCTGATGACTTTGGTGGTACATTGGTAGGTGAAGAGGTAGTAAGTGCAACTGGTGCCAGGTCTACTGAGCTAAGTACACATAAAATTATATCTGCCATTAAACAAATTGGCTTTAAAGTGGCGGAAAGGGATAATTTTTATCGTACTATAAAGTACTATTAATTACAATGTAGTAATACTCAGCTATTTAATAGGCGAGTGATTGAATTTGTTTAGAATCGGCTTATGACAAACCTTAATTCTTAGAATTGTATACTCACTTATCATGCCCACTGCTTCTCCAGAGGAAGAAGACGAAGAATATATAGAGGTAAAAATAAGTTATGTTGGTTTTGCAGATCAATTAGGGCTAGAAGGCATTGTTATCCTTAAATCATTTGATGGAAAGGAGTTTCCAATGCGTGCTTTTTCAGGTGAAGTGGCCAGGCACATTTCACGATTTCAGGAAGGTGATAAAAATACTATACCGACTATTTATAATCTAGTCGAAGAGATAGCAGTTATGCAAGATCTATTGCTTATGGAAGTTAGAGTATATCAGAGTGGTTCTGTTCTACGTGCAAATTTATATTTCAAGAGCAGAAAGGATTATTTAATATTAAGGAACTACCGTGCATCAGATTCAATTGCCTTATCAGCTTATTATGATGTACCAATCAAAGTAAGAAAGAATTTATTTGAAGAAACAATCGAACAATGATAATGGACAGAGCAGTTATGTTATTATTTCTGTAAGTTTATTTTGTGTTATTGCCTTTTTAATTTCCATTGCAATCCTTCGGCCAACACCTATAGGATGACCGTGATAATATTTGGCATAAGGACTTGTAGTAGCCAAGATAGGATTACCGGGAACACGGAGAGATACATCGTACACTACCAAATTTAAATCTAGAGTGACAATACTTTGTAATGAAATTGGACCAATGATCCCAGGCGGATACTCTTTCTTAACCGCGATACTGAATTTGTCTCCTATCTCAAACACCCTTTCAAGCAATGATTCGCGTATACTCGCCGGCGTATGACCGACTTCAATATTCTGTATCTCTACATTAATTTCAAGTTGCTCTCTTGCAGTTAATGAGGTGGTAAAGTCATGCAGGTTAGTTTGTAACCTTCTTTCGATTCCCAGAAACTCCATTTCATCAGTTATTGGAGAATAAAAAAAATTAAGGTTAAAGTAAGTTCCAATAATATATTCTTCTATGGTAGCCACTCTAAGATCTGCTTCACTAATTAGACCTTGCTCAATCTTTAAATTTGCTTTTCTCTTGTAATCTTCATATGATGATACAATAAAAAATGCTCTTTCCAATTTACGTCTTGCTTCCTGAACTTTGATTAGTGCTGGACCATCAATATCTGAAGGTCTTTTATAGATTCTGGGATGCTTGATTTTTGCCCTTTCAAGAAGATAGTACTGGTTTCTTATTGTGGTCCGTTCTTCTGCACGCAGCAATTGTCTGTTTCCGAAGATAGGGACCATTAAATTATTTTCAATATTGTCATAGCCTAGATAGGCAGTAAGAGCACGATTTGTAATCATGATCGTGTTAAATTGTAGTAATTTATTTTGATTTTCTCTATTGATAATATCAGAGAACTTATCAAGTAAAAGGATTTCATCGGTCAGTCGTTTAAATCGCTGATATGGAAGTTCTCTGCCTTTCTGACATATACAAATGGTTTTCATGTTCTCATCTTTAGCACCATCCATAATTTCCAATGCGGAATGGCTTCCTATTGTACCAATCGTAATATTATCTAAATCATATTGGTTGATAATGTTTGCAAGCTGCTTACTAATCATTTTTATCTAGCCCTCACAATGAACTGTAATACAAAAAGATTTCTAAATGAGGTTCTGTAAACTCCAGTTGACCTAAGCAATTTCAAAGACTATCAACATTGGTTGATTATTTATTCTCAGTAATATGGAATCTGATTATAATGTAAACCCATATTAGGATAGATTGCATAGATACATTCCTCCAAATAATATCATATTCAATGCACGTCTATAGTATAGGTAGACATATATGTACACTTGTGCTCTCTATGTGACTCTAAAGTCATAGTGATTGTAACATCAATGAATTTTTACGACTATGATTTTGCCAACAATTTCACTATAGGGTTTCATTACAATTGTAAATTTTCAAGATAGCGTTATCTTTTTTTTCCTTTGCTCTATTGCTAGCATTCCTATAAGATACAATATAATCATGGGTCCTGCAACGAACCACATAGTAATGCCACTACCATCAGGAGTTACTAAAGCACCAAAAAACACCAAAATAAAAACTGCATATCTAAAGTTAGTTCTCCAAAACTTGGCGTCTATTACGTCGGTCAATGCAATTGCATACATAACAATAGGAAGCTCAAAAGCAATTCCGAATGCTAGAAAGAACTGCAAAACAAATGAAATAAAGTCGTTGATGTTAAAGAATGTTACAACACCGATAGCCTGACCATATTTATAGAGAAAATTAAGGGTGTTAGGAATAACCAGAATATAAGAAAATAATACCCCAGCTGCAAACAAAGAAACAGTAGGAAGAAATACACTAAATATTCCAACTTTTTTTGTTCGTTTACCAATTGCAGGAGAAATAAAACCATATATTTGCTTGACAATTATCGGCATCGAGCCTATAATACCAATCAATAATGAAACGTAAATCTGAGCAAATAATGCTTGTCCAGGGGCAGTTTGAATTAGATTTACTCCTGCTGGAAGTAATGTCTTCTCCATATAAGACGTGAGCTGGATAGCGATATTGCCGAATAGATCTGGGTAAGGATAAAATAATTGTATGCCATTGTTATTATTAATGCTAGCATAATGAAGTATAAACGATTTTATACCGAATATCATGGAAAAAATAGTAAGAATCATAACTGAAATTATTATACTAAGCATTCTGGATCGGAGCTCATCCATATGCTCACGTATGGACATCATTCCTGTTGACATGCTATAATTAGCAATAATCTATTGTATACATTTAGGATATAATTGTGTGCTTTATACTATTGTCTCATATTTTAGGTTCACTAGTGATTCTGCTTATCAAATACAGTGAAGATTGGTAATTTCTAATAATATCTTTTGATCTAGAAGTAGATCATGAATCTATAATTCAAATAACGTATTACGAATGGTAAAAATGGTTATCTGATATCTGTCGTTTTACTAGCCAACCAAGCTGTTGGTAAGTGCAGACTTATCTTTATCTGAATTCAGTAGAAACTATATTACTTGTTAATTACATAAAAGTCATAAAGCTGCGTTGTTTTATCCTTTTTACTTTTAATAGAATACTCAATCATTGTCCAGAATGCTGGAAATGTCTCAACTAATCCTACTACAAGGCATAAGGCAAGGGTTTCTAAATGAAAAAAGATCCTTTTTGTCCAACCTATCTTAGAATACTGCAGATTCAGGAACAAGCCTATCTGATATGATAGCAGCCACATAGCAGAAGTGAATAGTAACATAGAACCAATACCTATATCAATAGGGCTACCAGTTGTCAATACATGAATTATAGATTGAGATGAAAGCAAGTTTATTAGTTTGTCTATCCAAGGTGTTGCAGTCAGGCTAACATTTTTGCTCATTTCATTCATCGGCGACATCAATAATAATAGCAAGTTTGGAAGCTGTGTGTAAATATAAAGAATTGTAGAAGCAATGCCAGATATGAAGCCTAAAAAATATGTTGCTAGTTTGAATACCATCTTAAATTTGTGTATTGGTGGAAAATTGTTCATATTTTGCATACTACCTAAAATCCACCTACGCCTTTGCATAAAGTGATCTTTGATATTGAGTGGAGGTTGCTCCAGTAATATTCCACCATGCCAGCCTAACGACTTTGAGCCATATTTCTCATATATCTTGTAACCGAAAAGTTGATCTTCGGCTAGAGTTTGGCCAAATTTCCAACCGATAGAATCTTCTATATCTGCTCTGACCAGTAAGTTGCTTCCATGCATATGCAATGGAGGAGGGTTTGTCATTTGTGATACACAATCATAACATGTAAAAGGCCTTACCGACTCCGCAATAGCTGTTAGAAAGTTTGCTGACTCAAACTTTAAAGGATAAAAGATTGGACCTTCAGCTGCAACTGCTTTACTTTCTCTGATAAATTTAAGAAGAGAAAGAATTGTTTGACTTGTTACGTAACTTTCATCATCCATATGAAATATCCAATGTTTCGAAGTATTCATAGCAAATTTTCGACGACATTCCACAGCATATTGCAAAGCTCGCCCTTTCTTAATTGCGTATGTTTTAAACTCTTTATCTACCACAATTACTTCTAATGAACTTCCCAAATTACTTAAAGTAGAGATATCCTCAATGTCATCAGTTATGACAGATATAAGATAATTGTGATAGTTTGCTTTAAGACAGGAATCATCTATTGAGCTAACTCCTCTTTTTACAACAGGCGTCTTGGTTGCAGAACGAGTAGTTATTTGAAAAACTATTACTGGATCATTATGAATCCTTTTCAGATCTTTTTCAATGAAAACATTTCTATTTCTCAAGAATCTTATTAATGTCAAAAAGGCAACAGGAATAGAGGAGAACCAGAATGTTGTAATCACAAGTAATACAATGTTCTCAAGCATATCTCTACTGGTATTAGATTTCTTTAATACCAATTCATTCTAGAACCACTTTATTTAAAACTTTTACCAGATTTGTCATAGAAATCTCTATAAGCGAGCGCTCCTTAACTTAGAATTCCTTATCTCCTTTAAATTTAACTTGAATATTCTAATTTCTAGAATAATATTGGTATTTGTAATTGGAACTAGGTATTGCTTTTTAGAGAGGCCACTAAACTTATGCTAATTATTTTGTTTAGATATATTATCATTAATATTCATAAGATATATACCTACGCCGTCGAATTTGTTTTGCAATATTTTTGTAATCTGCTCAAAGATTCTATATGACCCAGTCATGGCCTCAATCTTTTCTTTGTCTGAAACCGCGTTAGTCTCAATCACAACATAATCTGATATTATTCTTAAGTTGATTTGGAAAGAACCGTCTCTACTAATCCATTGCAGCATATACCCCAATTCATTTTCAGATAGGCCAGTCCATCTGAGGTTATTAAACCATTTTCCAATTAGGCTGTGTACTATATCTTTATATTTTATATTAATAGGAACATATGTTTGAAGTAGTTGAATGTATTCCTTTCTTTTTTGTACTTTATCTGTGGATCGCATTCCATATTTTGATATTGTTTCTATTCCATTCTTGGTCAACTTATAACCCATTCTTGATCTATCAATCAATCCTAGATCCTGTAATCTTTTCAAAGATCTTACAAGGCTTTGCTGGTGAAGATTTAGCTTGCGCATTAAGCCTGTAAAGGAGTAATACTTTGATCCAATCTCATCGTCTAATACAGAAAGGACTTTGCTATCGTTTATACGAAAGCCTTCCTGAAATAAGCCTTCATCAGGATTATTTTCTTTATCAATTAATATCTGTGCAAGCTTATCAGTTGGGAACATTTCCTTTTCGGTCACTTTTGCCGTACCAATATCTCTTTCTATTTCAGGCGTAGCATTTTCATTGGAGGTACCGGATCCGAGAGAATCATCTTTTTCCAATATTACCACCGTTATCAAGTATACTAGATATAAATTGAAGAGTAACCTTCCGGTAAGCTAGTAGCCCAAAAGTAATCATAACGCGACAAACATTCCGACCAGTTTATCATTCTGATTGAGTTGAAAATTATCGTAATTTTGTTGGTATGCAGTTGAGCAAGCATTGTACAAATATATAATTATTATCTAAATAAATTGACTGACTTTCATAGAAATCAGTCACAAGGAATATGAGATCAAGTTGAAGAATTGCAAAAGCCTTGATTTCGAATCACATAATCAGATGGAAATATTAGATCTAGAAGTCTTTTTTTAAAATTTTTATTTTACATATGAATAAAAGAATAAAACTTACTATTAAGGTGAGGTCCGTTTTTCTCATAAACTCATAGGATGTTTTGATGCACAATGAGTCGCACCAATAGAGGAATTTGACCTTATGAAGAGAATACATCTATGATACGTAGACCAATGCTAATCATTCCAAAATCCACGGGTTGTTACATATTGTCTTTCGGCCTCATATATACTTCTATATATTTCTTTTTCATCAATATAATTACGAAGAATACGAGCTGCAGTGTCAGCACCAATTCCATAACCTGCCAATACAATAAGTGCCTTTTTACCAAAATTATTAATAAGTGATGCTACTTTCCATGCTCTTTCAAATTTATGATTTTCATCTATAGATAACTCCATTCCTGTAAGCCTTTTTGTGATAACTTTGGCTAAGTCATTATCAGACCAAAAAGTTGTTGTAATTAACTTTGATCGACAAAGTGGACAAGAGATAGTGTCTGGTATATCTTTCGTTTCTATAAGTCGTTCCCATTTTCCACATCTAATACAGATTAATCTGTGCTTAGTTTTTTCTAGCCTTTCTTTTATAAGTTCGATCACTCCTTTTTCAATGCCCAGAGGAGAGGCAGAGAATTTTGTTGAATGCTCCAATATAGGTTGAGCTAAATTAGAAAATTCCTCAATATCTAACCAATGAAGTTTTATGCTTCCATCTTTTAAATCCTTTAGTATTCTTTGTGTTTGGAAGATATCATGTTTATCATGCAGTAACTCTCTTATAGATTCCCTGCTGATCGGAGTCTTTGCATATCTATCATAAATTAAGCGAGCTATTTTCTTATCATATACAGCTTCTCTGCTAATCATACCAAACCTTTTTGCAACCATCCAAACTTTCCAATTTATATTATGTGTTCCAGAAAGTGATGCAATAACAACTGACTCGAAGTCATACGTATCATTAAAAATATTTTGAATATGCCCTTTTCCTATCCTCGCATTTGAAGTTAGAAGAATTCTATAAGCATCAGCTCTTGCCTCTACTATGTAGCCTAATTGAGATGACAGTATTGCTGAAAGTAACGATGCTAAAGTATTGTTCACTTTCGAACCAAATGTTGAATGAATTACGATCATATTTTTTACAAGTAAACATTCTATTACAATATTTTTTGAATCCGGAACTATCTTTAAAGAACTAAAGCTTTCATCTACAATTGATGTAGAAACTTTGATCGTTTTCTTAGCTACCTGATTACGTATGATACCAACCTCCTCGGCAGTTACATAATCTACAGGTATCATTTCTCCAACCCAATAAGGAATATTTATTGCAACACTGTGCAATGGTTCCACATTAACTTGCATTCTACGTTCATCAATAGAAATAATTCTCCACTGTGAGCCCTTTAACACAAAGACATTTCCTTTCTCACCGTAATCTCCTACAAACTGCTGGTCCAGTGTTCCAATCTTTCGCTTACTAATACAATCTATAACTTCAAATTTTAGAACATATGGGATCATAGAAAGGTTCTCAAAGTAATACTTGTATGCCTTTAGTTTTCGCCTATACGATTTATCTTCCCTAGAGTAGTAAACTATACCATTAGCCTCAAGAATATCAATGCATTCTTCTAGATCACAATAACTAATTTTGGAAAATGGATATGCTTTTGTTATTATATTGAATGCACTTTCAAGTCTAATGGAATTTCTAGACTGCATAGCTAATCCAACTAGATGATGAGTCATAACGTCTAAGGCTCCATGATGCATTAACTGCTCTTCAATAGATTGCTTTTTCATTCTTTTGATAATTGCTAATGCCTCTATTTCATCATCCGGATTGTTTGTCACAATCAAACCTCTTGCTGAATTCTTATGCATATGTCTGCTTCGACCTATTCGTTGCATCAATTTTGAAACTTGTCTTGGTGAACCATAGTGAATCACAAGTTCAACTGAACCGATATCTAAACCTAGTTCCAATGATGAAGTACAAACAACTATGTCTACCGAACCCGACCGTAGTCGCCATTCCGTTTCTTCTCGCGTGTCCTTAGATAAAGACCCATGGTGGACATCCACTTTGATGCCATTTTGATTCCTCAAAATAGTGCCAATGTATTCAGCCTCGTCTCTAGTATTTGTAAATAGCAAAATTGACCCCTTTATTCCATTTGATTTTATGTATTCAATCACAAAGTAGGCTACGTTGTTGATTGTACCCTTTACAAATTTGACATCGATATCATATTTTCTCACAGGATTATCTACAAGAATTGCATATTTACGATTTATACCAGAAACAAATTTAGCAGCCTCGCCTAAATTTCCTACAGTTGCCGAGAGACCGATTCTTGTGACTTGTTCTGAACTTGCTGCTTGCAATCTCTCTAGGCCAATCGATAGATGAGCACCACGCTCATTTGAGATAAGTTCGTGAACTTCATCGACTATAATCCATTCCAAATCAGTCAGAGATTCAAGTATTTTCTTACTTGTCAGTACTACTGCAAGTGACTCAGGTGTAGTAATCAAGATATCAGGAGGATTTTCAGTAATTTTCTTTTTAACAGCAGTAGTTGTATCGCCATGTCGAATTTCTATTCGTAGGCTTTCAGATTCCGCATATCTGATAATTCGCCTGAATACATCATTATTTAATGCCCTTAAAGGGGTGATATAGACTAGCCGAATTTTGCCTTTGTGATTCCTATCAGCTGACAATTTTGCAAAGATCGGAATTACTGATGCCTCAGTTTTACCAGATCCAGTTGGAGCAACCAGCAGACAGTTAACTTTTCTTATAATGACTGGTAATGCTTTCTTCTGAATAGCAGTTAAAGAAGTAAAGCCTTCCCTTTTGAATTTTTCAATAATTGATTTATAAGCAGCAGATGCTGTTATACTATCATTCAACGTTTGAAGATGTTCCTGGTTGTTGATGGAAGTATCGTTTTGTTTTGGAACTTGATTTTTCGTAAACCATTATGGCGAAGAGACCAATGACAAATAACCCCGCTGCAATCCATACATAAGAATCAAAATTTGTAATCACTAGGTGTCATTACATAATCAGACAATCATCAATAAATATATTTGTTTTAAATAAAGCAAGAATAATCATCAGAATAGACCATTAATAATTAAATAATATTTCATGTAAAGATACTCACAAGTCAGCAACTAATTATTTTTTGAAGGATCTCTCCCATGTATTCAGCAAATAGGTGCTAGGTTTAGGACAAGCATTTGCGAATACGGTACTAGTTCTTGTTGCTGCTGCTACATACTGTTTTTGTAACGAAAGTGTTAGACCTGATACCTGCTACAGTTGTTGCGATTGCTGCAATTATTAAGGACTTTATTTTTGAATCACAGTTCATATTCTTGTCGAGGCTTTTTAGTCATGATAAATTGATAGCAGCAGTGGTGTACAGCTGAGCAAGTAGCAAATAAGCCACACGATGACAAAACTTGGCTGTTCTGCTGTCATCAATGTGTTGCCTGTCTATCTCGTTTCAGAGTTTTGGTATCCATAACGGAAGAATGGCTATATTGATTGTCTAATCTAGTTAAGCTAGAGTGACTTATTCCCTTCTTGTTAAATGTTTTGATAGCAGGATGTTAATAGCCGGTGATGAATATGCCTTAATTGCTATTACCATCTATACTGCCACCATGATATGGAACGAGTTCTTTTGTCCTCTTGACGTGTTATTATCTCCAAACGACGGATTATATAGATTGGGTAACTTGGTTAAGCCATAACAATAACTACTGGATGTAGATTATTGCATATCCCTATTGATGAAAAACCCAAGTGAGATTAGCTATTATTCAATACAAGCACTGAAAAGAGTGGGAGGGAGAGGTTAAGAATACAATGATGGCAGAAAAATAGTTTTGTACAGTTTGTTGATTAATGTAGTAGACTCCAACTAAAAATGGTTATAGTCCAAAGCAGTTATTGCCCTTTCCTCG
>Ga0134128_10007216_pt1 | contig 13429 bp, 10 predicted proteins | sample KB31754_FD_96462 | JGI IMG/M metagenome (GOLD analysis project Ga0134128, IMG submission 96462) | Terrestrial soil microbial communities with excess Nitrogen fertilizer from Kellogg Biological Station, Michigan, USA - KB3-175-4 | ecosystem: Environmental > Terrestrial > Soil > Unclassified ... | reverse complement strand
TTGTCCCGCACATAGGCCGCGATCCGGCCGAGCTTGGCGTCGTCCTCGGTGAACTCGATGTCCTCGATGATGCGCACGCCGTGACCGAGCCGGTCCGCGCCGTTGAGCAGCGCCTCGGCGATGGACGAGGGGCCGTCCGCCTCGCCGGCGTGGATGGTGAAGCGGAAGAACTGCTCACGCAGGTACTTGAACGCGTCCGCGTGCAGATTCGGGCCGAAACCGTGCTCGGGTCCGGCGATGTCGAAGCCTGCCACTCCGGAGTCGCGGTGCCGCACGGCCAGCTCGGCGATCTTCAGGCTGTGGCCGGGCTCGGTGTTCTGCCGCATCGCGGTGACCAGCGTGCCGGCCTTGATGAAGTGACCGGCCGCGGCGGCGCGCTCCTCGCCCTCGCGGCAGCCGGCGTTGACCGCCTCGACCACCTCGTCGAGGGTCAGGCCGTTGCGCAGGTGCTGCTCGGGGGCGTAGCGGGTCTCGGCGTAGACGACGCCGTCGGCGGCCAGGTCCTCGACGGTCTCGGCGGCGACCCGGCGCAGCGCGTCCGCGCTCTGCATGACCGCGATGGTGTGGTCGAAGGTCTCCAGGTAGCGCGGCAGCGAGCCGGAGTCCGCCGCGTCGCGGAACCAGGTGCCGAGCTTGGCCGCGTCGCGGGTCGGCAGGCCGGTGTAGCCGCAGGCGTCGGCCAGTTCGATGACGGTCTGCGGCCGGAGGCCGCCGTCGAGGTGGTCGTGCAGGGCCACCTTGGGCGCCTGCCTGATCTCGTCCGCGGTGAGCGATGTCGTTTCAGTCACCCGCAGTACCCTACGCGCTAACCCGCTCGAGGATGAGCGGACGCGGAGTGAAGTCCGTACCGTGGCCCGCGGGGTCGTCGGCGCCGATGCTGAATGCACCGCTTAAGTCGTCGAGCGCGGCTTCGAAGCGGTCCGGCGTGTCGGTGTGCAGGGTCAGCAGCGGTGCACCGGCGACCACCGTGTCACCCGGCTTGGCGTGCAGCTCGATACCTGCGCCCGCCTGCACCGGATCCTCTTTGCGAGTGCGTCCGGCGCCGAGCCGCCAGGCGGCGACGCCGACCGCGAGCGCGTCGAGCCGGGTCAGCATCCCGGAGGCTGGCGCGGTCAGCACGTGCCGCTCCTTGGCCTGCGGCAGCTCGGCCTCGGGATCGCCGCCCTGCGCGCGGATCATCCGGCGCCAGGCGTCCATCGCGGAGCCGTCGGCGAGTTTGTCGGCGGGGTCCACGCCGTCGATCCCGGCGGCGGCGAGCATCTCGCGGGCAAGCGCCAGGGTCAGCTCGACCACGTCCGCCGGCCCTCCACCGGCGAGCACCTCGACGGACTCGCGCACTTCAAGGGCGTTTCCGGCGGTCAGGCCGAGCGGAATCTGCATGTCTGTAAGCAACGCCACGGTCTTCACCCCGTGGTCGGTGCCGAGCGCGACCATCGTCTCGGCGAGCTGCCGGGCCTGCGCGCGGTCCTTCATGAAGGCACCGGTCCCGACCTTCACGTCGAGGACCAGCGCTCCGGTGCCTTCCGCGATCTTCTTGGACATGATCGAGGAGGCGATCAGCGGGATCGACTCCACGGTCCCGGTCACGTCCCGCAGCGCGTACAGCTTGCGGTCCGCCGGGGCCAGTTCGTCGCTCGCCGCGCAGACCACGGCGCCGACGCGGCGCAGCACATCCAGCATCTCCTCGGTGGAGAGCCTGGCGCGCCAGCCGGGAATCGATTCGAGCTTGTCCAGCGTGCCGCCGGTGTGGCCGAGGCCGCGCCCGGAAAGCTGCGGGACCGCCGCGCCGCAGGCGGCCACCAGCGGGGCGAGCGGCAGGGTGATCTTGTCGCCGACGCCGCCGGTGGAGTGCTTGTCCGCGGTCGGCCGGTCAAGGCCGGAGAAATCCATGCGGATGCCGGTGCCGATCATCGCGTCGGTCCACCGGTTGATCTCGGCGCGGTCCATCCCGTTGAGCAGGATCGCCATGGCCAGCGCGGACATCTGCTCGTCGGCGACGACGCCGTCCGTGTAAGCCCGGATTACCCAATCGATCTGCTGGTCCGTCAGCCGCGCGCCGTCGCGCTTGGCCCGGATCACGTCGATGACGTTCATAGCGCTCTCCGTGCCGAATCGTGCGCTGCCAAGTGTTCGGGGCCGAAGGCTTGCGGCAGGACTTCGGTCATCGGCAGTACGCCCTCGGGCGTGTCCACCAGCAGGTCAGGTCCGCCGTGTTCGTAAAGCAACTGGCGGCAGCGGCCACAGGGCATCAAGATTCTGCCCTCACCGTCTACGCAGGCGAAGGCGACGAGCCGACCGCCGCCGGTCAAGTGCAGCGCGGAGACCAGGCCGCATTCGGCGCACAAGGTCAGGCCGTATGAGGCGTTCTCGACATTGCAGCCGGTGATGATCCGGCCGTCGTCAACCAGCGCCGCCGCGCCGACCGGGTAACGCGAGTACGGCGCGTATGCCTTCGCCATCGCGGCGCGGGCCTCCTCGCGCAGGGCCGGCCAGTCGACTTCGGTCATACCGAGCGCGTTCTTGTGAGCTGCTGTCTTGTCAGCACTGCGTTATCCCTTTACGTACGGTTGGTTCTCGGCCGCCGGAGCGCGCACGATGCCGCCGAGGGACGCGACGACGAACACCGTCGCCAGATACGGAGCCATGGAAAGGAACTGTCCCGGGATCGGGGTCTGCAGTGAGGACAGCGAGTTGTTCAGCCCGCCGGCGAACCCGAACAGCAGGGCCGCGCCGAGTGCCCCGACCGGCGACCAGCGTCCGACGATGAGTGCGGCCAGTGCGATGAAGCCCTTGCCCGCGGACATGTTCGTCGTGAACGAGCCGACCTGACCGATCGTCAGCCATACCCCACCGAGCCCGGAGATCAGTCCGGCCATGATCACGTTGCGGTACCGCGTGCCCAGCACCTTGATGCCGACGGTGTCGGCGGCTCGCGGGTGCTCGCCGACCGCGCGGGTGCGCAGGCCCCAGCGGGTGCGGAACAGCGCGACCTGCACCACGGCGACGATGATGAAGGCCAGGTAGAACACGATGTTCTGGTTGAACAGCACGTCCCCGATCACCGGGATGGCGGCCAGCCCGGGGATGCGGATCGCGTGGAAGATCGGCGGCTGGTTGTACGCGGCCGAGTTCGCCGAGAGCAGCTTGTTGTAGAGGAAGGTGGTCAGGCCGAGTGCCAGGACATTGAGTACCACGCCGAGCACGACCTGCTCGATGTGGTACCGGTTGGCCAGCGCGGCGAGCAGCGAGCCGAGCAGCGCCCCGGCGAGGCAACCCACGATCAGGCCGATCCAGACCGAGTTGGACATCGTCGCGGCCATCGCCGAGGAGAAGGCGCCGAACAGGAACTGCCCCTCGATGGCGACGTTCACCACGCCCGAGCGCTCGCAGATGATGCCGCAGGTCGCGCCGAGGATCAGCGGGACCGACACGATCAGCGTGTTGTTGAGCACGCCGGGCAGGCTGATCCCGCCGAAGGTGGTGGTGCCGGCCGAGGCCCAGACCAGGAAGGCGATGACGAACGCGACGACGTAACCGACCGTCAGCCAGCGCCGCGCCACGACGCCGAGTGGGCGGAACACCCGGAGCAGACCGCACGCGACGCAGATCGCGGCGAAGACGATCGCCACCGGACCGGCCGGGAAGTGCTGCATGCCTAGCGCCCCCGGGGCGTTCGGATTCAGCGCCATGCCGACCGCGGCCTGCGCACCGTGCCCGGTGCGGGTGCCGAGACCGAAGGCCCAGATCGCGTAGGCGCCGACGACGACCTGCGCGACGCCCGGGATCATCCGGGCGCGGTCTAGGCCGCGGGTCGCGGGTACGCCGAATTCGGCGGTAGCGGCGGTCACGCCTGGCCTCCCGTGGCTACCGACGCGCGGCGGGCGCGCAGCCGGAAGATCTCCTGGACGAGTCGCGGGGCCGCGACGAAGATCACGATGACCGCCTCCACGACGTTCACGATGTCGACCGGTAGGTTCGCGCTGGCCTGCATCACCGACGCTCCGGCGTTGAAGCCGCCGAAGAGCAGCGCGGCCGCGACGATTCCCCACGGACGGTTGCGGCCGAGCAGGGCGACGGTGATCGCGTTGAAGCCGAGTCCGGCGTCGATGTCGGGATACAGGGCGTTGTTATTCGGATTGGTGGTGCCAAGGGTCTGGCTTACCCCGACCAGGCCGAACAGCAGGCCGGACAGCGCCATGGCGAGGATCTGCGTACGCGCCACGTTGATACCGGCGATGCGCGCGGCACGCGGGTTGATGCCCAGCGCCCGGATCTCGAAGCCGAGCTTGGAGCGGCCCAGCAGCCAGGCGGTGGCGAAGGCCGCGGCCAGCGCGATGATCAGGCCGACGTCCGTGCTCACGGAGTCGCCGAACAGATGCGGCAGCCGGGCGCTCGGGTCGGCCGGCTTGGACACCGCTTGGCCGAGCTTGGTCGGGTCATGGAAGCCGTTGACGTTCAGCAGATAGCCGAGGAAGTACACCGCCACATAGTTCAGCATGATCGTGACGATGACCTCGTGCGCGCCCCGCCAGGCCTTGAGCCAGCCGACCAGAGCGCCGTAGAGCAGGCCGCCGAGCGCTCCGGCGAGCACCGCGACGAGCACGTGCAGCCCGACCGGCAGGTGCCAGGCAAAGCCGACGTATCCGGCCAGGATCGCGCCCATGATCAGCTGGCCCTGGCCGCCGATGTTGAAAAGCCCGCCGCGGAAGGCCAGCGAGACCGCCAGGCCGCCGAAGATCAGCGGGGTGGCCATCAGCAGCGTGTTGGTGATCGGTCCGAAGAACTGCGCCGGGGTGCCGTGAACGGTCGCCGGGTCGAAGATCGCGCCCTTGAACAGCGCGGCATACCCGGAGGAGATGTCGTGCCAGGCGCCGGAGAAGAAATCGCCGGGCCCGGCGAAGAAGTAGCTCGCCTTATTCAGGGTGGTCGTGTCGGAGACGACCATCAGGATCGCGCCCGCGATCAGCGCGAGGACGACCGCGAGGAAGGTCACCAGCAGCGAGTTCTCCGCGGTGAACACGTTGCGGGCCGCCTGCCCTAGGCCGCCAAAGGGCTCCGGGGCTTGTGTCTCCTGCTCCGTGGTCTCGGTGGTCATGAGCCCGCCCCCTCCCGGTCCTGGCCCGCGGTCCCTGATGACGCCGTGTCTGACGCCGTCGCTGCTGACGCCGCGTCATCAGACGCGCCGTCGGACGCCGCGTCGCGCGAGTGCGCCGTGGTCGATGCCGCACCACCATCGGTGATGCCGGCCATCAGCAGGCCGATCTCCTCACGCGAGGTGTCCGGCGGCACCACGCCGACGATCTTGCCGCGGTACATCACCGCGACCTTGTCGGCCAGCGCGAGCACCTCGTCCAGCTCGGTGGACACGATGACCACCGGTCGGCCCTGGTCCCGTTCGGCGACGATCCGCTTGTGGATGAACTCCTGCGCGCCGACGTCCACGCCGCGGGTCGGCTGCGAGGCGACCAGCAGTCGCAGCGGCCGGGACATCTCCCGCGCGACGACCACCTTCTGCTGATTGCCGCCGGACAGGTTGCCGGCCAGGACGCTGTGGTCGGGCGGCCGGATGTCGAACTCCTCGATCCGCGCCTTGGCGTTCTGCTCGATCGCGGCCAAGTCGAGGGAGAACGCTCCCGCGAAGGACTCGGACTTGTACAGGTCCAGCACCAGGTTCTCAGCGACGGTGAAGCCCGCGACCAGGCCGTCGTGGGAGCGGTCCTCCGGGATGAAACCGACGCCGGCGTCCAGAGTCTGCCGCGGACTGCGGCCGACCAGTTGCCTGCCGTCCAGGATGATCGAACCGGCCTGCACCGGCACCAGGCCGAGGATCGCCTGCGCGAGCTCGGACTGGCCGTTGCCGTCCACGCCCGCGATGCCGAGGACCTCTCCCGCCCGCACCGAGAAGGAGACGTCGTCCACGGCCCGGTTGCCGTGCTGGTCCAACACCGTCAGTCCGCTGACATCGAAGGCGGGCTCCCCAGGCTCGGCCGGCTGCTTGTCCACGACCAGCCGCACCGCGCGGCCGACCATCAGTGAGGCCAGCTCCTGCTCGGTCATCTGCGGGGTAGCGGTGCCGACTACGCGACCGCGGCGGATCACGGTGATCCGGTCGGCGATCGCGCGGACCTCCTTGAGCTTGTGCGTGATGAACACGATGGACTTGCCGGCCTCGCGCAGTGCGTTCATGACCGAGAACAGCTCCTCGATCTCCTGCGGAGTGAGCACCGCGGTGGGCTCGTCGAGGATGAGCACCTGGGCTTCGCGCACCAGGGCCTTGACGATCTCGACCCGCTGCTGCACGCCCACCGGCAGGTCTTCGATCCGGGCGTCCGGGTTGATCGGCAGGCCGTAGCGCTCGGAGACCTCCCGCACGTGCTTTCGGGCTTTGCGCCGATCCAGCCAGCCCGCCGGCCCAGTGTCCTCGTCCCCGAGGACCACGTTCTCCGCGACCGTGAACACGGGCACAAGCATGAAGTGCTGGTGCACCATGCCGATCCCGGCGGCGATCGCGTCGCGCGGCCCGTGGAACTCCTTCGCCTCACCGTCCACCAGGATCTCGCCCTCGTCCGGGTGGTAAAGCCCGTAGAGCACGTTCATCAGGGTGGATTTGCCCGCGCCGTTCTCGCCGAGCAGGCAGTGGATCTCACCCGGCTCGACGACCAGATCGATCCGGTCGTTGGCGACCAGCGATCCGAAGCGCTTGGTGATCCCACGCAGTTCCAGGCGCACCCTCGGACCCTTCCGTACGTAGCAGTATGGACACCTTAATTCCCCACCTGGCCTGCGTCGTACTGGGCCGGGTCAGTGCGGTTCGTCGAGGTGCAAGCCTGAGGGCGCGCCCGGCCGCGGTAGCCGCCGGCCGGACGCGCCCCGTGCCCGTCGGTGCCTGCTCAGCTGGTGGGCTGGGCCTTGGACTTGATGGTGATGGTGCCGCTGATGATGCCCTGCTTGACCGTGTCGAGCTCGGCGGTCAGCGAAGCCGGGATCTTGCCGTCGAAGTTGTGGAAGGGCGCCAGGCCGGTACCGCCGTTGGCCAGGGTGCCGACGTACGAGGTCGCGCTGAAGTTACCGCTCGAGGAGTCCTCGACGGCCTTGGTCACCGCGTCGGAGATGCCCTTGAGCACCGAGGTGATCAACACGCTGGCGTACTGCGGCGCGGCGGTGAAGCCGTCGGTGTCGACCCAGATGGCGTTCATCGCGCCGTTGGACTGCTGGGCCTGGGCCAGCGCGCCGAGGCCGGTGCCGCCGGCCACCGGGAAGACGATGTCCGCGCCCTGGCTCTGGAAGCCCTGGGTCAGCTGCTTGCCGACGTTCTGGTCGGTGAAGGACTGGGCGAAGGAGCCCTGCTGGGTGGTCTCGTTCCAGCCGAGCACCTGGACGTGCGTGCCGTGCTTGGAGTTGTAGTACTGCACGCCCTCCCAGAAGCCGTCCATGTAGACGGTGACGGGGGCGATGTTCAGACCGCCGAAGGTGGCGACCTTGCCGGACTTGCTGTAGCCGGCCGCCAGGTAGCCGCCGAGGAAGGCGCCCTGCGCGGTGTTGAACTGCAGACCCTTGACATTCGGGGGCACCGAGCCGGAGTCCACGATCGCGTAGTCCTGGCTGGTGTGCGTCTTGGCGGAGGCGCCGGTCGCGTCGGCCATCAGGCCGCCGACGGTGACGATCAACTTGCAGTTCTTGGTGAGCAGCGACGAGATGTTCGAGGCGTACTGGTTCGCCGTCGTCGACTGCACGTAGGAGACGGTCGCCTTGCCGTCCGACTGCGCCTTCTGCATGCCGGCCCAAGCCGCCGAGTTGAACGAGTGGTCATCGATGCCGCCGGTGTCGGTGACCATACATGCCGTGAAGCTGCTCCCGGCCGAACCGGCGCTCGCGCTGGCGCCCGCGCTCGAACCGGAATTCGTGCTCACCGGCTTGGACCCACAGGCCGCGGCGGCCAATCCGACCACCGCTAGCGCCGCAACCAACTTGCTTTGCTTCACCGAAACCTCCCGAAGACAAGAACTGCGGCGCTGTCCGGCCGATCAAGCGAGAATAATTCGCGGCGACCGGGCTTCCCGACGAGTTCTTTCCCACTGCGCGGAACGCAACGGCTCCGGTTGGAACCCGAGATGAAACCGTGATGCGGCGGTCGCGGCCATGCCGTCAGCATCGCCCAAAGGCAGGGTGTTAGCACTCCCGGTGACTGTAAACGGGCGAACCCCGCTGCTGTCGTCGCGTGGCTCGCGCAGCCGCGCCCGCGCCCCCGGTCGCGTAATGCCTCAGCGTCGGCGCCTCGATCTCAGCGCCTCGGTCCCAGTGCCTCAGCGCTTAGCGCCTTAGACCGCGGCGAGATTGGCGGCGAGCGCCGCCTCCGCCAAGAAGCGCACGCCGACCGGGATGGCTGCCTCGTCGGCGTGGAAGGTCGGCTGGTGCAAGTCGCGCGGAGTCGGGTCACCGGGCGTACGCACGCCGAGCCGGGCCATCGCGCCGGGAATCTGCTGGAGGTACCAGGAGAAGTCCTCGCCGCCCATGGACTGCTCGACCGGCACGATGCCCTCGCTGCCGGCACCGCCCGGAGCCGCCATCACCCGGTGCGCGGCCTCCCGCATCAGCTCGACCACATGCTCGTCGTTGACCACGGGGGGCACGCCGCGCACGTATTCCAGCTCGGTTTTTGCCCCGTAGATCGCGGCGATCGAATCGACCAGTTCCAGGATGAGGTCCGGGGCCAGGCTCCAGGCCCGCTGGTCCATCGCGCGCAGCGTCCCGCGCACCTCGCCGAACTGCGGGATCGCGTTCGCCGCGTTGCCCGCGTTGATCGCGCCCCACACCAGCGAGACCCCGGCGCGCGGGTCCATCCGGCGGGAGAGGGCCGCGGGCAGCTCGGTGACGAGCGCGGCCAGCGCATAGACCAGATCCACCGTCAGCTGCGGGCGGGCGGTGTGGCCGCCAGGGCCGGACAGGCGCAGGGTGAGCGTGTCGCAGGCGGCGGTCAGCGCGCCGGATCGTAGACCGATCTTTCCCGCGTCCACCTTCGGGTCGCAGTGCACGCCGATGATCGAGCCGACTCCGTCGAGCGCCCCGGCCTCGACCATGTCGATCGCGCCGCCGGGCAGCAGTTCCTCGGCCGGCTGGAAGATCAGCCGCACCGGGCGGGCCAGCCGCCCGGCCTGAGCCTCCTCGGCCAGGAAGAGCCCGGCGCCGAGTACGGTCGTGGTGTGCACGTCGTGCCCGCAGGCATGTGAGACGCCCTCGATCACGGATCGAAAGGGCAGCTCGCTCGCCTCCTGAATGGGCAGCGCGTCGATATCGGCACGCAGCGCGAACCGGCCGCGTGGGTGCATCCTGTATGAATGTGCGGAGGGCGATTGTTCGCCGGCCGCGAGTGCCGACTCTTCAAACACCGGATCGATATCGCAGATGACGCCGCTGCCGAGGGGCAGGACCTTCGGCGCGAGACCGGCCGCCTGCAGCGCCCCGACGATCAACCCGGTGGTGCGCAACTCGCGACGGCCGAGCTCCGGATGCGAGTGCATGTCGCGCCGAAACCGGATCAGCTCGGGCTCCCGCCGGCCCAGGAACGCGGAGAGCCGCGACGACGCGGCGTCATCGGCGGCTCGGTCCTGGCTCTCCGGCGGAAGACTTAAGTTCATTCCCCTACGGTAGTCCGTCTAATCCTGGGAATCCCAGTAGTTTCGCCATATGGGAACTTGAAGTTGACCAAGATGACACTTAAGGGCTATAGCTCACAGCACGTGCGGACTAGATCGCAGGTTGCAGTCAAACGGACTAGCGAAAAGGCCGTACATAATGCTCACCGCCGCCGCAACGTCCTGCTAGAACGCGTCGCGCGGCACGTATGTACCCCAGACATCACGCAGCGCATGTGAGACCTCGCCGACAGTAGCCCGCGCTCGCAGCGCCTCGCGCATTGGATACAGCACGTTGTCGCTGCCCGACGCCGCACGCTTCACCGTGTCGAGTGCCCGGTCGACGTCGTCCTGCGAGCGATCCGCGCGCAACTTGGCCAGCCGTTCTGCCTGCTGTGCCTCGATGGTCGGGTCCACCCGCAGCGGTTCGTATGGCTCCTCGGCGTCGAGAGTGAACCGGTTGACGCCGACCACGATCCGCTCGCCGCCGTCGATCTCCTGAGCGATGCTGTAGGCGGAGCGCTCGATCTCGGCCTTCTGGAAACCGTGCTCGATCGCCGCCACGGCGCCGCCGAGCGACTCGACCCGGTCCATCAGCGTATTGATCTCGGCTTCGAGATCGTCGGTCAGCTTTTCGACCACGTACGAGCCCGCGAACGGGTCCACGGTCTTCGTCACGTCCGTCTCGTACGCGATCACCTGCTGCGTGCGCAGGGCGAGCCGGGCGGCCTTCTCGGTGGGCAGCGCGATCGCCTCGTCGAAGGAGTTCGTGTGCAGCGACTGGGTGCCGCCGAGGACCGCGCCGAGGCCCTGGAGCGCGACCCGGACCATGTTCACCTCGGGCTGCTGGGCCGTCAGCTGCACTCCGGCGGTCTGCGTGTGGAAGCGCAGCATCTGCGACTTGGGGTCTTTCGCGCCGAACTCGTCGCGCATCACCCGCGCCCAGATCCGGCGGGCGGCGCGGAATTTGGCCACCTCTTCGAGCAGCGTGGTGCGCGCCACGAAGAAGAAGGACAGGCGCGGGGCGAACTTGTCCACATCTAGCCCGGACTCGACTGCGGCGCGCACGTAAGCGATGCCGTCCGCGAGCGTGAAGGCGATCTCCTGCGCCGGCGTCGCTCCGGCCTCGGCCATGTGGTAGCCGGAGATCGAGATGGTGTTCCACTTCGGGATCTCGCGGTTGCAGTACGCGAACACGTCCGAGACCAGCCGCAGCGAGGGCGCGGGCGGGAAGATGTACGTCCCGCGCGCGATGTACTCCTTGAGGATGTCGTTCTGGATCGTGCCGGTGAGCGCGGCGGGCGCGACGCCCTGCTCCTCGCCGACCAGTTGGTAGAGCAGCAGCAGGATCGAGGCGGGGGCGTTGATGGTCATCGAGGTGGAGACCTTGTCCAGCGGGATGCCGCCGAACAGGGTGCGCATGTCCTCGATCGAGTCGATCGCGACGCCGACCTTGCCGACCTCGCCGTGCGCGATCGGCTCGTCGGAGTCGTAGCCCATCTGGGTCGGCAGGTCGAAGGCCACCGAGAGCCCGGTGGATCCGGCCGCGATCAGCTGCTGGTACCGCTTGTTCGACTCGGAGGCTGTGCCGAAGCCTGCGTACTGGCGCATGGTCCAGGGCCGACCGGTGTACATGGTCGGATAAACGCCGCGAGTGAAGGGGTAACCGCCGGGCTCGCCGAGTTGCTCGGCCGGGTCCCACTCGGCCAGGTCGGCCGGGCGATACACCGGACGGATCGGCAGGCCGGACTCGCTCGTCGCGGCCTGCTCGGACTGTGCTCGCTCGGACGGCATGTTGATACCTCGCGCAGTCGGAAGTCGTGGGGTCCGCACCCGTTCGGGTTGCAGCCTCTGCATCGAAGTATTGCGGATCGCTCAGCACCCGCACACCCCTGTTGTCGCGCGAATCACACCCCAGTACCGTCCACGCCTGAGGTGAATTGTCCGTATTGTCGGATGCGAGATCGCTCACAGTGGCCCCTTTAGTGGCGAATTCAGGGGGAGCCGCCTGCTTAACCTGTGCGTAGACAGGCAGGATCACTCCGCCTGAGCGACAACCGGAAAGGGCCGGGCAACGCCCATGGCTATAACCACGCCTAAGGTCGGCACCAGCGACACCCAAGGCACCCCGCCTGGGCGTAACGCACCCGCCTCCGGCAGCCCCGCCGAGACCGCTGGCCGTAAAGGTAGACGCGGCACGCTGTACCGCGGCCGCGAGGGGATGTGGAGCTGGGTGGCGCACCGGATCACCGGCGTGCTGATCTTCTTCTTCCTGTTCGCTCATGTGCTCGACACCGCGCTGGTCCGGGTCTCGAAGTCGTCGTACAACACGGTCATCGGCAGCTACAAGAACCCGATCACTAACTTCTTGGAGTACGGGCTGACCGCGGCGATCGTCTTCCACGCCTTCAACGGGCTGCGCATCATCGCGGTCGACTTCTGGGCGAAGGGACCGCGCTACCAGCGGCGGATGCTCTGGATCGTGGTCGGTGTCTGGATCGCCCTCATGGCCGGAATGCTCTACCCGATCACCGCCCACTCCTGGCACACCATCTTCGGGAAGTAGGCCCACGCCATGTCCATTCCCGCGTCCACATCCGCCGCCGCCTCCCCCGCGATCGAAGCGCCCCGCTCGCCGCACACCGCCGGCAGCCCGCGACTGCGCAGCCGCCGTACGCCGCGCGCCACCCGCACCAACTTCGAGCTCTACAGCTGGCTGTTCATGCGGTTCTCCGGCCTGCTGCTGACCTTCCTGGTGCTCGGCCACCTGTTCATCATGCTCGTGCTCGACGGCGGCGTGGAGAAGATCGACTTCGCCTTCGTGGCCGGCCGCTGGGCCTCGCCGTTCTGGCAGGTCTGGGATCTGCTCACGCTCTGGCTGGCCACCCTGCACGGCGTCAACGGCCTGCGCACGGTCGTCAACGACTACGCCGAGCGTGATGGCACCCGGCTCGCCCTCAAGGCGCTGCTGTACACCGCGGCGCTGCTGATGATCTTCCTCGGCAGCCTGGTCATTTTCACCTTCACCCCGAACATCAAGGCCTAAGGGCGCGCACGATGGCGATCAATACGCACACTTACGACACGGTCATCGTCGGCGCGGGCGGGGCAGGCATGCGCGCGGCCCTCGAAGCAGGTACGCGGTCGCGCACTGCGGTACTCACCAAGCTGTACCCGACCCGGTCACACACCGGCGCAGCGCAAGGCGGCATGTGCGCGGCTCTGGCCAACGTCGAGGACGACAACTGGGAGTGGCACACCTTCGACACGGTCAAGGGCGGCGACTACCTCACTGATCAAGACGCCGCCGAGATCATGTGCCGCGAGGCCATCGACGCGGTACTCGATCTGGAGAAGATGGGCCTGCCCTTCTCCCGCACCCCGGAAGGCCGGATCGACCAGCGCCGTTTCGGCGGGCACACGCGTAACCACGGTGAGGCTGCGGTACGTCGCTCCTGCTACGCGGCCGACCGGACCGGTCACATGATCCTCCAGACGCTTTATCAGAACTGCGTCAAGGAGGGCATCGAGTTCTTCAACGAGTTCTACGTCCTGGACCTGCTGCTCACCGAGCCCGACGACGGTGACACCGAAAATCCGGGCGTTCGCACCACTGCCGGCGTCGTCGCGTACGAACTAGCCACCGGCGAGATCCACGTCTTCCGCGCCAAGGCCGTCATCTTCGCGACCGGTGGCTTCGGCAAGGTCTTTAAGACCACATCCAACGCCCACACGCTCACCGGCGACGGTATGGGCATCATCTGGCGCAAGGGCCTGCCGCTGGAGGACATGGAGTT
>Ga0134128_10007214_pt1 | contig 13432 bp, 13 predicted proteins | sample KB31754_FD_96462 | JGI IMG/M metagenome (GOLD analysis project Ga0134128, IMG submission 96462) | Terrestrial soil microbial communities with excess Nitrogen fertilizer from Kellogg Biological Station, Michigan, USA - KB3-175-4 | ecosystem: Environmental > Terrestrial > Soil > Unclassified ... | reverse complement strand
TGTACCACATCTTTTCGCTCACCGCGAACGGGCTGGTGTTTGCCCGGCTGGGCGGACTGAACTGGCTGATCACCAATCCGCGCGACATGCGGGGCTTCGTCAAGGAGTTGCGGCACTCGCGCTTTACCGCCATCACCGGTGTCAACACGTTGTTCAACGGATTGCTCCACACGCCCGGCTTCGCCGAGCTGGATTTTTCCCGATTGCACCTGACGCTCGGCGGCGGCATGGCCGTGCAGCGCTCAGTTGCCGAACGCTGGAAAAAAACCACCGGCTGCACCCTGGCCGAGGCCTACGGCCTGACCGAGACCTCACCGGCGGTATGCATCAACCCGCTCCATCTCGCCGACTACAACGGCTCGATCGGCTTGCCGATACCGTCCACCGACGTGGCCATCTGGTCCGAGGATGGCCAGCCGCTGCCGCCCGGGGAAACCGGTGAGCTGATGGTGCGCGGTCCCCAGGTGATGAAGGAATACTGGCAGCGGCCCGAGGAGACCCGCAAGGCGCTCACCGCGGAAGGCTGGCTGCACACCGGTGACATCGCCAAGATGGACGCGGACGGCTATTTCTATATCGTGGACCGCAAGAAGGACATGATCCTGGTGTCCGGCTTCAATGTGTACCCCAACGAGGTCGAAGCCACGGTCATGGAGCATCCCGGGGTGCTCGAGGTGGCTGCAGTTGCCGCGCCCGACGAGCACTCGGGCGAGGTGGTGAAACTGTTCGTGGTGCGCAAGGATCCGTCGCTCACCGCCGAGGCGCTGCAGCAGTTTTGCCACGACCGTCTCACCGGCTACAAGCGGCCGCGCTACATCGAGTTCCGCGACAGCCTGCCGAAAAGCAACGTGGGCAAGATCCTGCGCCGCGAGCTGCGCGACGAAGCCAACCCGGCCCACGCCTGAGCGTGACCGTGGGGTCCATGCGCAGGGCGTCCGCTGGACGCCCTTGGAATCCCCTCACCGGCGCAAGCCTGGCGGAGGTTTCATTCCCCCCAGTATTCGAGGATGTCGGCGTAGCCGCCAAGCAGGTTCCACAATGGTTCCTGCTTGTCTTCGGGAATCCGGTCGTAGCTGAAGCCGATGTGGTGGCGGGTGACACGCGCCACTACGGCATCCAGGTGGATGTGCAGGTCCTCGGCAAACAGCATGTCCAGTACCCAGCGCTGGCCCGGTTCGCCCGCCCATTCAAGCGGCCGTACCAGCATGGCTCCCGTCGCCGAGATATCGCTGAGTTCGGTCGGATGGGATTCACCGCCGCGGCTCATCAGCACGGTGATCTCGATTTGCATGCGCGCGGCGCGCAAGCGTTCGGTTGATTCCGCCTCGGGCGGATCTGTCTCAGTCATCAGCAACATACCGTTCATTTTTTGACGCCTTGCATGGTCAGCACGAGGTGGCGCCGACAGGCGCTTCGACCGGTTGCCGCGCGGCGCGCATCCCGACCGTCGGTCGAATGTGGATCCCTGCCGCCGAACCCGTCTTGCGCATGACGCAATACGCCTACCGCAAGGCGGCACCTGGCCGCCCGGTGATGGTTAGCAAACCGTGTGCCAGGGCGCCACTCCAGCATCGTGCGCCGCCGGCGCGCTGGCGCAGCGTAGATCACTGCCCCCCACCGTACAACATGCCGCGCCCGGCACGTCAGCTTGTGACATTCTGCAGCCAGGACAGAGCTGGACTTGTTGCCGCGCAATGGCTAACCTATTGGCCGTCAGTGCTCGAATGCGTGGCGCCCTGCTCACCACCGGCGCGTTGCGGCATGCACTGTAGAGCTGGGCCAGGGAACTCCGCCGGGATCGTGCCGCGTCGATGATTCATCCCGCACGGCAGCCGGCACCAGTACGAAACGGCGAGCACGACGGCGAGACAGGACGCATCGGGTGGCGCGGTGTCGCCGTGCTGGCCGGTGATCCATCCATTCCCAAGCTGTGGCGCGCCCGGGCGACCGAGCCCTGGTCGCCAAGCTGCCGAATACGACGCTGCATATCCAGTCGCGTACCGGCGCGGTGCCAAGCGCGTCCGGACCTTCTCAAGGCATTCCCAGCCGCGAATCGTGGCTAACCTATACGCACTACCAGATGAGCACTGAACCAGCCGAGTCGCCAAGCCTGGCCGCCGAGGGGCCGGGTTTATTCCCGGTCGTACCCCAGCAGCAGGAACTGCCCCTTGCCATCGTGCGGGGCGAACCGCTGTTGCAGATGCCGCGGGATCTGTACATCCCGCCTGATGCGCTGGAGGTGATACTCGAATCGTTTGCCGGTCCACTGGACCTGCTGCTGTACCTGATACGGCGCCAAAACCTCGACATCCTGGACATCCCCATCGCCGAGATCACCCGCCAGTACATGGGCTACATCGAGTTGATGCACGAAGTCATGCGCTTCGAGCTGGCGGCGGAATACCTGCTGATGGCGGCCATCCTGGCGGAGATCAAATCGAGGCTGCTGTTGCCGCGCCCACCGCTGGAGGAAGGGCTGGAAGAAGACCCGCGGGCCGAACTGGTGCGCCGCCTGCAGGAATACGAGCGCTTCAAGCGAGCGGCCGAGGACATCGATGCCTTGCCGCGGATGGAGCGGGACACGGTCGTGGTGCACGCCGATCCGGGCGAACGCAACGTAGTCAAGGTGCCGCCGCCGCTGGAGTTGACCGAGCTCCTGCTCGCGCTGCAAGAGGTCTTGAATCGCGCGCAGTTGTTTGAACACCATGCCGTCAAGCGCGAAGGGCTCAGCGTGCGCCAGCGCATGGGCGAGTTGCTGAGCCGCCTGGATACGGCCGAATTCCAGGCCTTCGACACGTTCTTCGACCTCGCCGAAGGCCGCGCCGGCATCGTGGTGACGTTCCTCGCCATGCTGGAGTTGGCAAAGGAAATGCTGGTGGAAATCATCCAGGACGAACCCGGCTCGCCGATCTACCTGCGCGCCAAGGCAAGCGAGGCGTCGGCAACAACGGACGTAGACGACAGCCAGGTGCCGGCCGCCGATAAGTCCGGCGCAACCACCTATTGATCCCACTGCGAGTATTGGCACCGGTTCCGATCATGCCCATCGAACAACTCAAACCCATCATCGAAGCGGCCTTGCTGGCTTCGGCCCAGCCACTGACCCCGCAGCAGTTGCGCGAACTGTTCGTGGCCGAGGACGAAGTCGGGCCGGGCCAGATTGGCGCGGCCCTCGAAGCGCTGGTCGCGGACTGTGCCGGTCGGGGCGTGGAACTGGTCGAGGTGGCGTCGGGCTACCGCTACCAGGTGCGCAAGGACACCCACCCCTGGATCAAGCGCATGTGGACCGAGCGACCCGGCAACTACTCGCGGGCCATGCTCGAAACCCTGGCCTTGATTGCCTACCGCCAGCCCATCACGCGCCCGGAGATCGAACAGATTCGCGGCGTCATGGTGTCGTCAAGCATGATCAAGACCATGGAAGAGCGTGAGTGGGTGCGGGTGGTCGGCTATCGAGACATGCCCGGCAAGCCCGCCTTGTACGGCACTACGCGCGCCTTCCTCGACTACTTCAACCTGAAGTCGCTGGATCAGTTGCCGCCGCTGTCCGCCATCCGCGACATGGAAGACCCACAACTGCGTCTGGACAACCCGGCTGCCGCCATCACGGTGGCAGCCGATGGCCCAGGCAGTGAACCTGAGCCGGGGGCGGAAGACCTCGCCGCAGCCATCACCGGGGCTGAACTGCCTGCAGATGCAGCCGGCCACGACACGGCCGAAGGTCCGACATCCGAGGTCGACGACACCGCCGCCACTCCCGACCCGCAGGCCGGCGAGGCCGACACCGCGGCCGACACTGCCGCGCCATCCATTTCCGTAATGCCAAGCAAGACCCCTGAGGAGTACCGCGCATGACTGCGCCGCAACGATCCATCCTTTCCCTCAAGCGCGGCACGTCCCAGGACGCCGCGCCAGAACTAGAAGAGCGCCTGCACAAGGTACTGGCGAATGCCGGCCTCGGTTCGCGCCGCATGCTGGAGCAACGCATCCAGTCCGGCGAAGTGCAGCTCAACGGCAACCCGGCTGAAATCGGTACCAGCGTGCACGCCGGCGACCGCATCATCATCGACGGCAAACCCTTCGTGGTGGCCACCGACAACCGCGACGACACCGAGGCGCTGATCTACCACAAGCCGGAAGGCGTGCTGACCACCCGTGACGATCCAGAGGGCCGGCCCACCGTCTTCGAGCGCCTGCCCCACCTGCAGGGCGCGCGCTGGGTCGCCGTGGGCCGCCTGGACATCAACACCACCGGCCTCCTGCTGCTGACCACCGACGGCGAGCTGGCCAATGCGCTCATGCACCCGCGCAACGGGCTGGAGCGGGAGTACCTGTGCCGCGTACACGGCGAGGTGCCGGACGAAGTCCTGGAGCGCCTGAAGGCTGGCGTGGAACTGGAAGACGGGGAGGCGCGCTTCGACGACGTCACCGTGATCAGCCGCAGCGGGAGCCACAGCTGGTTCCGGGTGGTCATCCGCGAAGGCCGCAACCGCGAGGTGCGCCGACTCTGGGATTCACAGGGCTTCCTGGTCAGCCGCCTCAAGCGCATCCGCTATGGCCAGATCGAACTGCCGCGCAACCTGCGGCGTGACGAGTGGGTACAGATGGACGCCCAGGCCATCAAGCAACTGCGTGAAGCCAGCGGCATCGGCAACCCGCAACCGGTGCTCACCCTGAGCCCCGTGCTGCATCAGCGCCGCGCCAATCGCAGCGTTACCGAGTACCGCCCCGAGAGCGGCAGCGGCACGGCGTGGACCAGCAAAGAGGACGAAGGCCGCGAAATGCGTGCCTACGACCGGATCCGCGAGGAACCCACCCGGGGCCGCAGGCGCAGCGGCGGGCGTCCGGGCAAGGAAGTCAACGGCAACGTTGCCCGTCCCGGCCTCACCCAGCCATCCGGTCGCGGCCGCCGGATTGCGCCAGGCCAGGAGTTGCCATCGGTACGCACCTGGTTTGCCGGCGAAAGCCGCGATGGTGGCGGCCGAGCCGGCAAGCCGCGCGGCAACCCTGCCGGCGGTCCCGCCAAGGCGCGCGGTCGTGGCGGCAAGCGCGCCGCCGGCAGCCCCGGTGGCCGACGCCAGGACGGTCCCGCCGCACCCTACGCCAGTCCCGGCAGCAGCCCGTGGAACGACCGCGCACCAGGCCACGGCCCCGCCGGCAACACGCGGCCGCAGCGCCCGGGTGCAAACCCCGGGCGGAACAATCGGACCCCGGACCGCAACACCCGCCCGCCGGGCGGCAAGCGGCCAGGCCAAGGCAACCGGTCAGGCAACCGCTGACCCGTGTCCCAGTCGCTGGAGCTCGTCATGATCCGCATCTACCACAACAGCCACTGCTCCAAGTCGCGCGCCACGCTGGCGCTGCTGGAGGAGCACGGCGAACCGGTCCGGGTAATCAACTACCTGGAAACCCCGCCGACGCCAGCCGAACTCACCGAGCTGCTTGGGCTTTTGCACATGCGCGCGCGGCAACTGCTGCGTCGTGGCGAGCCCGAGTACCAGGCGCTGGGCTTGGCCGACCCGGAGCTCGACGACGACGCGCTCATTGCCGCCATGGCCGCGCATCCGAAACTGATCGAGCGCCCAATCGTGGTGGCGCATGGCCAGGCGGTCATCGGCCGGCCGCCGGAATCCGTGCTCTCCATCCTCTGAGTGCGGGACGCTGCATCCTGGCGAGCAGCCAAGACTGCTCCCAGCTCAGCCCCCAAGCGTGAACGCGTCGGCGTCCATCCAGGCTGGGAAGCGTTCGCGATGTGCCAGCAGCGCCGCGGGATCGAGCGTGACCGCCACGACCTGTTCCTGTGCGCCACACTCGATCAAGGGATCGCCAAGCACATCCAGCACGGCGCTGTCGCCTGCGTAGCGCAGGTCGTTGCCATCCACGCCGACCCGGTTGACGCCAACCACGCAGCTCAGGTTTTCCATCGCCCGCGCGCGCAGCAGGGTGCGCCAGGCGCTGCGCCGTGCCGATGGCCAGTTGGCCACGAACACCGCCAGGTCGTAATCCATGCCGCCGGTTGAGGCAGCCAGGCGCCGGTTGCGCAGCCACACCGGAAAGCGCAGGTCGTAACAAACCTGCGGCAGGATGCGCCAGCCTTTCAGTTCGACGATCAGGCGCTGCTCGCCCGAGCCATAGCGCGTGTGCTCACCCGACATGCGAAACAAGTGGCGCTTGTCGTATTGGGCGAAGCTGCCATCGGGCCGCATCCACAGCAAGCGGTTGTATACGGTGCCACTTTCGCGGATCGCCAGACTACCGCAGATGACTGCGCCCACCTCGCCGGCCAGCGCACGCAGCCAAGCCACGCCTTCGCCATCCATCGGCTCGGCGCTGGCCGCAATGTCGTTGCTGAAGCCGGACAGCAGGGTTTCCGGCAGCACGATCAGGTCATTGCCGGGCAGTTGTCGCACCAAGGCACCGTAGTAGGCGCGGTTTGCGGGCGCGTCGTGCCAACGGGTATCGCCCTGCACCAAGGCCACGCGCAAGGCTTGCATGGCTGACCCGGTCACAGCCGGCACAGCCGTTCGGCAGCGGCATCCATGGTCGCATCGGCCTTGGCGAAACACAGGCGCAACAGGTGCGTCGCCGGTGCCTTCTCGTGGAACACACTCGTCGGAATGGCGGCCACGCCCGCCTCCCGCACCAGCCAGCGGCTGAAAGTAAGGTCATCGTCGTTGCTGACGGCCGAATAATCCACCAGTTGGAAGTAGCCGGCCGGGACCTCCAGCAGCTTGAACTTGGACGGTGCCAGCAAGGCCCGGAAGCGATCGCGCTTGGCCTGGTAAAAGGCCGGGAGCTCCAGGTGGTGCTCCGGATGCGCCCGCATGAATTCGGCAAACGCCACCTGCGCTGGATGGAAGGTGCAGAACGTCAAGTATTGGTGCACCTTGCGGAACTCGGCAGCCAAGGGCGCCGGCGCCACGGCATAGCCGACCTTCCAGCCGGTGCAGTGATAGGTCTTGCCGAACGAGGAGACGACGATGCTGCGCTCAGCCAGCTCGGCGTGGCGCAGCACGCTCTCATGCCTGGCGGGCGCGTAGACGATGTGCTCGTAGACCTCGTCCGCCAGCACCACGATATCGGTGTTCCGCACCACGGCCGCCAACTCGTCGAGATCGGTGGCCGACAGGATTGCTCCAGAAGGGTTGTGCGGGCTGTTGATCAGGATCATGCGCGTCCTGGGCGTTATCGCCTCGCGCACGCGCTGCCAGTCGACCGCGAAGCTCGGCACGCTCAAGGGGATGTGTACCGCGCGCGCGCCCTGCAGTTCGATGGCCGGCTCGTAGCAGTCGTATGCCGGGTCGAACACGATCACTTCCTCACCGGCGCGGACCACGGCTGCTATCGCCGCGAAGATGGCTTCGGTGGCCCCCGAGGTGACGATGATGTCGGTTTCCACGTCGAGCTTGCGGCCGTACAGTTCGAGGGTCTTGTGCGCGATCTGCTCACGCAGGGCACGGATGCCGTGCAGCGGCGCGTACTGGTTGCAGCCGCTGTCCATGGCCCGGCTCAGGGCGGCCCGCAGAGGCTGCGGCGGTTCGAAATCGGGAAAGCCCTGGCCCAGATTCACGGCCTGGTGTTCCTGCGCCAGCCGGCTCATCACGCTGAAGATCGTGGTGCCTACCTTGGGCAACTTGGTTTGCATGTTCATTACTCAGCCACGGCCGCTTAAACGGATAACCGTAGCAGCCTAGCGCATCCCCGGTTGGGCGCAAGCGCCGGGGGCGCGGCGACCTGCACCCGTTACGCGACCGACGCCGCCATGTGCGCCCACACCAGGACCCAGAGGCTTCGCCCGCAACCTCGACGCCGAAGACGCGCTCCCCGCGTTTTGCTGTGTATCTGAACTATCCATGAATGCCTGCGCAACTAGGCAAAGTTCCTGTTGACACCTCTGAACTTGGTGTTATAGTTCACTACAACACTGGTTCACAAACCCACCCGAGGTCACTATGAAAACCTACAAGCTCGTCGCCGTTGCCGCCGCCACCCTCCTCACCATTGCCAGCGTCAACGCCATCAACTACAACGTCCCGGTCCAGCCTGCCGGCGCAGCGTCGGTTCGGCTGGCGCACGTCACCAACTTCGCCCCGATCCACGTTTACCCGAGCGCTGCCGAGCTGCGCGGGATGTCAGAGGAAGCCAACCCGGCCGCCGCCAACGCAGCCCTCGCTTCGGCGGCCCCTGCCGAAGGCGGCCACGTCGCGTCGGCGTTCCAGCTTGTGGGTTCGGCACTCTCCATGTCGCATTATTCCCGGGTGCCCTCAACTGGTCGTATCAGCAAGGAATAAGCATGGCCATCGTCTGGAACGACAACACGCCGATCTACCGCCAACTGCAGCAGCGCGTGGTGGCCATGATCCTGGACGGCGTCCTGGCCGAAGGTGATCCGCTGCCATCTGTGCGCCAGGTGGCGGCGGATTACCAGGTCAACCCGATCACGGTTTCCAAGGCCTACCAGGAACTGGTCGACCAGCAACTCGTCGAGAAGCGGCGTGGCCTGGGCATGTTTGTCGTCGAGGGCGCCCGCGCCACGTTGCTGAAATCCGAGCGGGAACGCTTCCTCAGCGAGGAGTGGCCAAAGTTGCACGCCCGCCTGCAACGGCTGGGGCTGGATTTGAAGGCCCTGCTGCGCGAACCCACCACCGACAACGGCAATCCCACAGGCGACACCAAGGAGCAAGCATGAGCGCGGTAATCACGGCCACCGGCCTCAGCAAGCATTACAAGCAGACTGCGGCGCTGGACGACGTCAGTTTCCGCATCGAGCCCGGACGCATCGTCGGCCTGATCGGCCCGAACGGCGCCGGCAAGACCACGGCGCTCAAGGCGATCCTCGGCCTCACCGATTTCACCGGGCAGCTGGACGTCCTGGGCTTCGATCCACGCCAGCAACGCGACAAGCTGATGGGCGACGTGTGCTTCATCGCCGACGTTGCCGTCTTGCCCCGCTGGATCAAGGTCCGCGAGGCGGTGGATTTCGTCGCCCACGTGCATCCCCGCTTCGACCGCGCCAAGTGCGACGCCTTCCTGGCGCGCACCAAGCTCCAGCCCGGGCAGCGGGTGCGACAGATGTCCAAGGGCATGATCGTGCAGCTGCACCTGGCCCTGGTCATGGCGATCGACGCCAAACTGTTGATCCTCGACGAACCGACGCTCGGCCTGGACATCCTCTATCGCAAGCAGTTCTACCAGAACCTGCTGGAAGACTATTTCGACGAGAACAAGACCATCATCGTCACCACCCACCAGGTGGAAGAGGTCGAACACATCCTCACCGACCTCATGTTCATCCGCGACGGCCGCATCGTGCTCGACGCGGACATGGACTCCGTCGGCGAACGCTTCGTCGAAGTGCTGGTCAACGCCGACCGAGCCGAAGCGGCCAGGCAACTCAAGCCGATCGACGAACGCCAAGTCTTCGGCAAGACCATCTTCCTGTTTGACGGCGTCTCGCGGGCGCAACTCGAGGCCCTGGGCGAGACCCGCCGGCCATCCATCAGCGACTTGTTCGTCGCCACCATGAAGGGAACCTACGCATGAACGTGACGTCCGGGACCAAGCTCTACTGGCTGCTCAAGCGTGAGCTCTGGGAGCATCGCGGTGGCTTCTTCTGGGCCCCCGTCATTGCCGGTGGCATCTTCCTGCTGCTGAACTTGATGGGCATCATCACCGCCGAGGTGCTCGGTGCCAGCCACGGCATCCAGATTGGCGCCAATGGCGGCCTGCAACACATCATCGGGCAGATGGACGCCGGCGACATGAGCAAGGTGGGCTTTGCCCTGGATAACGCCATGTACTCGGCAATGGGCCTGCTTATCGTGATGCGCGGCTTCGTGGTGTTCTTCTATTGCCTTGGCGCGTTGTACGACGACCGCCGCGACCGCAGCATCCTGTTCTGGAAATCGCTGCCGATTTCCGACGCGAGCACGGTGCTGTCGAAGGTGCTCAGTGCCACGGTGCTCGCCCCGATCATCGCGGTCATCGTCGGCATCATCGTCGGCATCCTGCAGCTGGTCATGGTCACCATCACCTTGTCCTTCCATGGGCTCAACGTATGGCAGCTGCTGGGCTACGCCCATCCGTTCCGCGTGCTGGTCAACCTGGTGGGCTATGTCCCGCTGTATGTGTTGTGGGCGCTGCCGGCAGTTGGCTGGCTCATGCTGTGCTCGGCCTGGGCACGCAGCAAACCGTTCCTGTGGGCCGTCGCGCTGCCGGTGGCGACCGGGCTGCTGGTCAGCTGGTTCGGCCTGATGGGCTTGTTCAACCAGTCGCCCCTATGGTTCTGGAAGAACGTCGTGCAGCGCAGCCTGCTCAGCGTGTTCCCCGGCACAGGCAGTCTGTTCGGCCTCGACGGCGAAGGTCTCGCGCGCCACGCCGGGAACGATCTCAACGACATGGGCCTGGGCCTGATGAACCTCAGCAGCACCTATCGACTGCTGGCATCACCGGACTTGTGGATCGGCGTCGTAATCGGCATCGGTCTGCTCGCGGCTGCGACCTGGTTCCGCCGCTGGCGTGACGAAGCCTGAGCCCGCTGGCGGATGGCGGGCTGCTCCTCCGCCGCTGATCCGCTGCTGGACGACGGCACGCATCACACCGCCGCCGCACAGAAAGGATGCCCGACACCGCGTGGCCCACGTTGCGCCCGCGGCTACCCAACTGATCCCGCTCCGGTCGAACCCGCGCAAGGAGAACCACCATGAAACCCGCCACGTTAAGCACGCTCTTCCTGACCCTGCTGCTGCCACTGGCCGCGTGCACGCAATCCGGAACGACCGACTCCCAACCGGGCAGTTCCGCCACGACGGCGTCGGCAAGTACAGCCGGCGAAACGGCCTCCCCATCGTGGATCGCCAGCAAGGTCCGCGACAAGATGCGGGAAGCCCGACAGGAGCTCGCCACCAAAAACATCAAGGTGAACAGCGTACATGTCGGAGGCCATCATCACGACGAGGATTCCCGCCCCGCTGCCGAAATCACCCCGCAAGGTGACTTGCTGATCGCCGGCAAGAAGGTCGACGCCACGCCAGCGCAGCACGCCATGCTGTTGGACTATCGCCAGCAGATCGTCGGCATTGCGGAAAAAGGCATGGATATCGGCACACAAGGAGCCGACTTGGGCATGAACGCGGCCAGTGAAGCATTGCGCGGCGCGTTCAGCGGCAAAAGCGACAAGGAGATCGAAGCGGCCATCAAGCCGCAGACCGACAAGATCCGAACCGCCGCCGCGCAATTGTGCGCGCGCCTGCCGGACCTGCTTGCTTCGCAGCAGAAACTCGCCGCCGTGATGCCCGCGTTCAAACCCTACGCGACCATGACCACGCAGGATATCGACGACTGCCGCAAGGACGCGCGCAAAGACAACGCGCATCCAGACCGTTAAACGTCGTAGCGTGTCCATCCACAGCCGCAAACACCGTTCCCGAGACACCTGCAGGTTGCTGGCACGCAGCGAGCGCCAACGGATTTCAGGTGACCGACGCGATCACCACCCGGCGCAACGTCAGCCGTGGATACCGCCCTTGGTCAGCGCCAGCGGATCGAGCAGCTGTTTCAGCTCGGCCTTGGACAGGCCGGTGGTTTCCAGGGCGACATCGAGAATGGGCCGGTGTTCCTTGTAGGCCTTCTTGGCCGTGGCGGCACCCTTCTCATAGCCGATCACCGGATTGAGCGCGGTGACCAGGATCGGGTTCATGGCCAAGGCCTGGTTGACCCGTTCCTTGTTGACCGTGAAGCCGGCAACCGCCTTGTCGGCCAGGAGCACGCTGACATTGGCCAGGATGCCGATCGACTGCAGCAGATCATAGGCAATCAGCGGCAGCATCACGTTCAACTGGAAATTTCCGGACTGCCCAGCCACGGTGATCGCCGCATCGTTGCCGATCACCTGCGCGGCTACCATCACCACCGCCTCGGGGATCACGGGGTTGACCTTGCCCGGCATGATCGACGAACCGGGCTGCAGCGCCGGCAAGGCAATCTCGCCCAGGCCGGCCAAGGGACCCGAATTCATCCAGCGCAGGTCGTTGGCAATTTTCATCAGGCCCACGGCCAGCGTCTTCAACTGGCCGGACAATTCCACTGCCGCGTCCTGCGCGGCCATGCCCTCGAAATAATTCTCCGCCGACTCGAACTTGACCCCGGTCAGCTTCTTCAACTGTGCCGCCATCGCCGAACCAAATTTCGGATCGGCATTGATGCCGGTACCGACCGCCGTGCCGCCCTGCGGCAGCCGGCGCATGCGCTTCAATGCGTCCTCGATGCGCTCGATGGCCGTGCCGACCTGCGCCGCCCAGCCCGACAGCTCCTGGCCGAAGGTGATTGGCATCGCGTCCATCAGGTGCGTGCGGCCCGTCTTGGGCGTGTTGCGCAGCTCACGCGCGCGCTTGTCGATCGCCTTCTTCAAATGCTTCAGCGCCGGCAGCAGCTGCCCGGAAACGGTCAGTGCGGCGCTGACATGGATCGCGGTCGGGATGACGTCGTTCGAGCTCTGGCCATAGTTGACGTGGTCGTTTGGATGCACCTTGGTCCCCGCGGCGGTCGCGAGGTGCGCGATGACCTCGTTCGCGTTCATGTTGGTGCTGGTGCCGGAGCCTGTCTGAAAAATGTCGATGGGGAACTGCGCGTCATGCTTGCCTTCGGCGACGGCCAGTGCCGCCTTGCGGATCGCCGCCGCCTGGTTCTTCTTCAAATGGCCGGCCGCGACATTGACATCGGCTGCGGCCGCCTTGATCAGGCCCAGCGCGCGGATGAACTCGCGCGGCAGGCATAGGCCGGATACCGGGAAATTGTCGATGGCGCGCTGGGTCTGGGCGCCGTACAACGCGTCAGCGGGGACTTGCAGCTCGCCCATGCTGTCGTGCTCGATGCGAAATGCGTTCATGCGCAAACCATCCTGTGCAGTAATGAAAGTCGGTCAACCAAACTTGCCAACGATAAAAGGGATGAGCGCGCTTGCAAAGCCCCTCGCTGCCGGGGCACGCGGGATCGGACACTGACGCACAGTAGAATGCATCTTTCCTCCTCGCTTGGGTCCGCGCCAATGGCACTCACTGCACTTACCGCCCTGTCGCCACTGGATGGGCGCTACGCCGCCAAGGTCGAGGCGCTGCGTCCGATCTTCAGCGAGTTCGGCCTGATGCACCGGCGCCTGCAGGTGGAGATCGAATGGCTGCTGGTGCTCGCCAACGCCCCGGGCATCGTCGAACTGCAGCCGTTCGCGCCGGCGCAGGTCGACGCGCTGCGCGCGCTGGTGACGGATTTCAGTGCCGCCGACGGCGGGCGCGTCAAGGCGATCGAGGCGACCACCAACCACGACGTCAAGGCCATCGAATACTTCATCAAGGAACGCATGGCCACGGACCCGGCGCTGGCGCCGGCACGCGAGTTCGTGCACTTCGCCTGCACCAGCGAGGACATCAACAACCTG
>Ga0134128_10007213_pt1 | contig 13433 bp, 12 predicted proteins | sample KB31754_FD_96462 | JGI IMG/M metagenome (GOLD analysis project Ga0134128, IMG submission 96462) | Terrestrial soil microbial communities with excess Nitrogen fertilizer from Kellogg Biological Station, Michigan, USA - KB3-175-4 | ecosystem: Environmental > Terrestrial > Soil > Unclassified ... | reverse complement strand
GTGCCGAAGAGACCCACGTAGGGACTCGTCGAGCCGACCGTGGCAAGCGTTGCCAGGCTGTACTCGAGGCGGTCGACCTCCTTCAGCTGCGCGACGCGCATCGCCCGGCGCGCACCGTCGAGGAGCTGATCGGATGGCACGGAGCCCTGCTGACGCAGGCGCGCGAACTCGCGGAATCCGAACTCGAAGATGCTCGCCATGCCAGTTGCTCCCCCGCGCGCTTCGATGCCGCGATAGAGCTGCGCGAGGTCTCCTCCCGACCAGAAGCTGTTCTCGAATTGCTCGGCTTCCCGCCGCGCCCGGCGCAGGAGCGTCCGCTTCTGAAAGATGATCGCCCACGACATGAGCGATGCGAAGGCGAGCAGTGCGAGCACGATCTGCACGACCACGCTCGCCTGCACGATGATACGAATGATCGACAGATCGTTCGGCATCTTCAGCCACCCTCCCTCTGCTCAAGAACGTCGATCAGAAACTGCGGCAGGCGCTGCGGGCGAAAAGTTCGTGCATCGACGCAGGCTACGCGCACGGCGGCCTCGGCGAGCAGGGTGTCGTCGGGGGACCGGCGCAGGATACGCTGCGCGAACAAGAGCGATGCCGCCCCCGCCCGCTCGGGCGAGCAGGTGACGAGCAGCTCGTCATCGAGCCGCGCAGGACGGCGATAATGCACTTCGACCTTCGTCACGGTGAACACGATGCCCTGCTCGGTCGCGAGCGCCTGCTGCGAGATGCCTGCCGCGCGCAGCCACTCCGTGCGCGCCCTCTCCAGGAATCTCAAATAATTCGCGTAGTACACGACCCCGCCGCCGTCGGTATCCTCCCAGTAAACGCGCGCCGGAAAGCAGAACGGCCTCACTTGCCGCCTTCGAGCGGCAGAGCGAGCGAGCCGGCGCTGCTCGGAGGCACTTGCCGCCCGAAATGACTCCACGTCGATGCGGTAGCCATCCGCCCGCGCGCCGTCCGCATCAGAAAGCCCTGCTGGATGAGAAACGGCTCGACGACGTCCTCGAGCGTGCCCCGGTCCTCGCCGATCGCAGCCGCGATGCTCTCGATTCCAACCGGACCGCCCCCGAACTTGTCCATGATGGTCGTGAGCAGCTTCTGATCGAGCGTGTCGAAGCCCTGTGGATCGACCTCGAGCATGTCGAGCGCATCCTGCGCGATGCGCTCGTCGATGCGTCCGTCGGCGCGCACCTGCGCGTAGTCGCGCACCCGGCGCAGCAGCCGATTCGCAATGCGCGGTGTGCCCCGCGAGCGCTGCGCGATTCCGCGGGCGCCGCCCTCCTCGATCGGCACGCCGAGTATACCGGCGGAGCGTCGCACGATCCGCTCGAGATCCTCGATCCCGTAGAACTCGAGCCTCTGCACGATGCCGAACCTGTCGCGCAGCGGCGACGTGAGCAGGCCCGCGCGCGTGGTCGCACCGACGAGGGTGAAGGGCTTCAGATTGAGCTTGATCGAGCGCGCCGCCGGACCCTCGCCGATCATGATGTCGATCTGGCAGTCCTCCATCGCCGGATACAGCACCTCCTCGACGATCGGGCTCAGCCGGTGGATCTCATCGATGAAGAGCACGTCCCGGGGCTGAAGCTTGGTGAGCTGCCCGGCGAGATCCCCCGGACGCTCGAGCACCGGACCTGAGGTCTGCCTCAAGCTCACGCCGAGCTCGGCCGCGATGATGTGCGCGAGCGTCGTCTTGCCGAGGCCGGGCGGGCCGAAGATGAGGACGTGATCGAGCGCCTCGCTGCGCTGTCGAGCCGCGGTCACGAAGATCTCGAGCTGCCGCTTCATTTGCGTCTGCCCGACGTACTCTTCGAGCCGGCGCGGACGGATGGCGCGCTCTATCGCTTCATCCTCGGGACGAGCGGCCGGAGCTACGATTCTTTCTGCTTCCAACTCGTGCTCCTTTCGTTCAATCGCGCGCGGCGCTCTGCAGCGCGCGCCGAATCAGCTCTTCGGTCGAGTGTGTACCGGGACCGGCGGCCCCGAGCAAGCGCATCGCCTCCGCAGGCTTGTACCCGAGAGCCACGAGCGCATCGAAGGCCTCGCCTTCGGGACTCGCCGGGGGCGGTCGGGCAGCGGCGCTTGGCAACTCTCCGGCGACGCCGAGCCGGTCGCGCATCTCGACGAGCAGCCGCTCGGCGGTTTTGCGTCCGATACCCGGGACGCGCGTGAGCGCCGCTGCGTCCTGCTGCTGGACGCAGCGTGCGAACGCATCGACGGTGAGCCCGGAGAGCAGCGCGAGCGCGATTTTCGGTCCGACGCCGGACACTTTGAGAAGGCTGCGAAACAGCCGCCGCTCCTCCTCGGTCGCAAATCCATAGAGCACGTGCGCGTCCTCGCGCACGACCAAATGCGTGAGCAGCCGCACCGCGCCTCCGACGGCGGGCAGATGAAAGAACGTGGACATCGGCGCCTCGACCTCGTAGCCGATGCCGCTCACCTCGATCGTGAGCTGAGGCGGGGTCTTGGAGGCGATCCGGCCCTCGAGGAACCCGATCATGACGAGAGGGTGTCGGCACCGCCGAGCGCGCCCTGCTCGATGGCGATCGCCCCGCGCGCGTGCGCATGGCAGATGGCGACGGCGAGCGCGTCGGATGCATCGGCGGTGAGCGACCCGGTGAGCGCGAGGAGGCTGCGCATCATGTAGGCCACCTGATGCTTGTCTGCGCCGCCCGTACCCACGACCGCCATTTTGATGGCCCGCGGCGCGTACTCGAAAACCGGCGTGCCCCGCGGAACCGCCGAAAGCGCCGCGCCGCGCGCTTGCCCGAGCTTCAACGCACTGTCCACATTGCGATTGACGAATACCCGCTCCACGGCGATCTCATCCGGCCGGTAGCTCGCGATCAGGGTCTCGACGGCCTCGAAGATGGCTCGCAGCCTGGTAACGGCATCCCGAGCCGGGCGCTCATGGAGCCCGGGGACGATGCAGCCGTGCGCCACATGGGCCGTCTCCCCGGCGCAGCAGTCGACCAATCCGTATCCGGTACGACGCGATCCGGGGTCGAGGCCGAGAATGCGCACCGCGGCACCCGTCTCGCGCGCACTGCGAACGCGCTCCGGGGCGCGCGGCGGATTCGCCGCCGCATCCGGATCAAACGCTCTCCAGGAGCTCGCCCGCCACTTCGGCATTCGTGTAGATGCGCCGTACGCCGCCGACTCGCCGGAGCGCTTCGAGCAGCGCTCGCATCTCCTCGGCAGCCGAACCCTCGAGCGGGACCGTCACCGCCGGGCGCCAGGTCAACTGATGCTCGGCGGAAGTGAAGCCCGAACGCTCGAGCGCCGTGCGGACCGCCTCGAGCTCGAGCGGATCGGTATAGACTTCGACCACCCCGTCTCGTCCCGTTATCACATCCTCCGCGCCCTCTTCCCAAGCGAGCCGGATCAGGGCTTCGGACCGAGGAGCGGCGGGGTATACGAGCCGCCCCACTTCCCTGAAGAGATAACTCACGGCGCCGGGCGCCCCTGGCCATCCGCCATGGCGGAGGAAGGCGTCGCGGACCCCCGCCGGCATCGCTGGCGGGTCATCCGTGAGCTCCATCCAAACTGCGGCCTCGCCGGGGCCGTACCCTTCGCAGACCTGCACTTCTCGGGCGCGTATCATACGGGAAACCCCGCTCGCCGACACTTTCCAGCTACGGCAGGAGCGAGGCAGACGTGGAAACGCCTCAACTCTGTCCGCCCGAGATCTCGAGAGCCCTCGCCGACGTCCGCGCGATCGAGCAGACCCTCGGGCTCGCCGACGGTGCCCCCGCGGCGCTCGCCGAACCCTTCGAGGCGGCCGAGCTCGCGGGCGCGCTGACGGGCGATAGCGACCTTGCCAAAGCGTTGCTGCTCGCGCCGCTGCTCGAGCACGCCGCCTCTGTCCCGCCAGCACTGGCACGGGTTACAGGAGCAGCCGCGGTCCAGGCGGCCGAAGCGCTCGCGCGCTTCGGCGAGCTCGGATTCCCGGCGGGGTGGTCTCCGGAGCAGGGGCTCGATGGGCGTCAGGCGGAAGCCGTCCGCAAGATGCTGATCGCCGCGGTGAGTGACCCGCGGCTCGTCTTGGCCCGGCTCACGATGGAGCTCGTGCGGCTCCGCCGCGCCCGCTCGCTCGGACCCGCTGAGCAAAAACGTGCGGCGCTCGCCGCCCGCGCGGTCTTCGCTCCGCTTGCTAACCGTCTCGGCATCTGGCAGCTGAAGTGGGAGCTCGAGGACCTCGCATTCCGTTATCTCGAGCCCGAGGCGTACCGGCGCATCGCGCTCGCGCTCAATGAGAAGCGCTCGGATCGCGAGCGGTACATTGCCTCCCTCTGCGAGCGGCTCCGCGCGGAGCTCACCGCTTCCGGCATCGAGGCCGAGGTCGAGGGTCGTCCGAAGCACATCTATAGCATCCACCGCAAAATGCAGCGCAAGCAGCTCGCCTTCGGCGAGCTCTACGACATCCGAGCGGTCCGCATCATCGTCGCAACCGTCGAGGAGTGCTATGCCGCGCTCGGTCTCGTGCATGGACTGTTCGCTGCGGTCGCGAACGAGTTCGACGACTACATCGCAACGCCCAAAGAGAATCTGTACCGCTCCATCCACACCGCCATAGTGGGACCGGAGGGGGCGAGCGTCGAGGTGCAGATCCGCACGCGTGAGATGCATGAGCATGCCGAGCTCGGAATCGCAGCTCACTGGCAGTACAAGGAGGGCGGCGGCCGCGACCGCGGGTACGAGCGCAAGATCGAAGCGGTGCGGCGTCTCCTCAAGCCGGCGGACGCCGCGGCTGCCGGGGAGCGCGACTTTCTGGAAAGCGAGCGCACTCGGCTCTTCGCAGACCGGGTCTACGCGCTCACCCCGAAGGGGGAAGTCATCGATTTGCCGCGCGGTGCGACGCCGCTCGATTTTGCCTACCACGTGCACAGCGACCTCGGCCACCGCTGCCGCGGCGCAAAAGTGAACGGCCGCATAGCCCCGCTCACCCACAGCCTCGGCAACGGAGAGGTGGTCGAGATCATCGCCGGCAAGCACCCCGCTCCGAGCCGGGACTGGCTCGCACCCGAGCTCGGCTATCTGGCTTCGCCCCGCAGCCGCGCGAAGGTGCGCGCCTGGTTTCGACGCCAGACGAGCGGCGACAACCGCGTGGCGGGCCGCTCCATTCTCGAGCGCGAGCTTGCCCGCGTCGGCGCGGGCCCGGAGCTGATCGCACCCCTCGTTCAAGCCTTCGATACCGGCGGAAGCGAGCACCTGCATCAGCTCCTCGGCGAAGGCGAGATCACCGGGACGCAGCTCGCGCGAGCGCTCGCGCGCCTCAAGCAGCCCCCAGCTCCGCGGGAGTCCCTGCCCGGCATTCGCGGTATTCGTGGGGTTGGCGGTATTCGCGGCGTAGGCGGTATTGGTGGGATCGGCGGTATTCGCGCGCCGCTGCGAGCTGCGCCCCAAAGGCATCGGAGCCCCGTCGAGATCGAAGGCGTCGGCGACCTGCCGATCACGCTCGCGCGGTGCTGCGCGCCGAGCCGGCCTCAGTCGATCGTCGGCTATGCGACGGTCGGGCGCGGGGTCACGATCCACCGCAAGGACTGCCCGAGCCTCGCGCGGATGTTCGCGGCGCATCCGCAGCGCGTCTTGCGCGTCGACTGGATCGCGGAGAGCGCTTAAGGAACTCGCGCCGCGCTCGTTCGTATAGTCGAGGTTGCGCCGGCTCGCCCGGCTCCTCCTAGGCAGGTCTCCCCATGCACTTCGGATTCGCCATCGGGCCGCTCATCGCGCTCATCGCCGGAATACTGATCCTCATCATTCCCCGGCTGCTCAACTACATCGTCGCGATCTATCTGATCATCATCGGCATCGTCGGGCTTTGGGGAGGACGTGGAACCCCGATCTGAGCGGCGTCCGCGGGCTAGCGGCCGATCCAGGGCAGCCGATCGAGGTCGACGTTTCCCCCGGAGAGAACCACGCCGATGTGCCGCCCTTTGAAAGGCGATGCGCCGCCGAGCAGCACGGCGAGCGCAACCGCCGCCGAAGGCTCGATGACGATCTTCAGGCGCTCGAAGGCGAGGCGCATCGCCTCGATGATCGCGTCCTCGCTTGCCGTGAGGATCTCATCGGCATTCGAACGGAGGAGAGCAAAGCTCGTCTCCCCGAGGGAGCTGCGCAATCCGTCGGCGATCGTCTGCGGATTTCCGGCGGGCACGATCCGGCCGGCGCGCAACGAACGGCTCGCGTCGTCCGCCTGGGCCGGCTCGGCGCCCGCGACGGTGATCCCCGGCCGCAATGCCTTCGCCGCAACGGCGATGCCGGCGAGCTGGCCGCCCCCGCCGACCGGGCAGATGAGCGTCTCGAGCTGCGGTTGGTCCTCCAGCATCTCGAGCGCGGAGGTGCCCTGCCCCGCGATCACCCGCAGATCATCGTACGGATGCACGAATGAAGCGCCGGTCTCCGCGGTGATGCGGCGAGCCTCGCCCTCGCGAGACTCGAGGGTTGGCTCGCAAAGCGTCACCGCAGCGCCGAGGCGCGCGACGGAGGCCTTCTTGACCTCTGCGGCATTTCTCGGGATCACGACATAGGCCGGAATCCCACGGTTGCGCGCAGCGAGCGCCACGGCGGCGCCGTGATTGCCGGAGGAATGCGTGACGACGCCCCGGGCCGCCTCGGCGTCCGTGAGGGAGAAGATCGCATTGTGCGCGCCCCGAGCCTTGAACGCGCCGATCTTCTGGAAGTTCTCGCATTTGAAGAAGAGGCGCGCGCCTGCGAGCTCATCGAGCGAGGCGCTCGTCATGATCGGCGTGCGATGGATGTAGGGACGAATCCGCGCGTGCGCCGCGCGGATGTCCTCGAGCGTGAGTCGGGGCGCGGACACGGCTAGCGGTTGATCGTGTCGATCGCGCGCTTGTCCACCGCGAGCGCCGCCTCGTGCACCGCCTCCGCAAGCGTCGGGTGCGCGTGCATGGTGCGCTGGATATCCTCGCTGCTCGCCGAGTACTCGAGTGCGAGGACCGCCTCGGCGATCAGCTCGCCGGCGAGCGGACCGATGATGTGCACACCGAGAATCTCATCGTCGTCCTGGGCCGCGATCAGCTTCACGAAGCCTTGCGTCGCCTCCATCGCACGAGCCCGACCGCTTGCGAGGAACGGGAAGACGCCGAGCTTGTACGCGCGGCCGCTCGCTTTGACTTCCTCCTCCGTCGCGCCGACCGTTGCGATCTCCGGAGCGGTGTAGATGACGGAAGGGATTGCGCGGTAATTCACCTCACCGTAGCGGCCGGCGATGAGATCGGCCACCATGACGCCCTCTTCCTTGCCCTTGTGCGCCAGCATCGGGCCGCGCACGCAGTCCCCGACCGCCCAGATGCCGTCGCTTCGAGTACGGCAGTGCTCGTCGACGTCGATGAATCCGCGCGCATCGAGCGGCAGGGCCGCCTCGGGAGCCCACAGCTCGCGCGTGTTCGGACGCCTGCCGACGGCGACGATGAGACGATCGACCGCGATCCTCTGACTGCCTTCGGCACCTTCGTATGCGACCGTCACCTCATTGCGCGCGCACGTCGCGCCCGTCACCTTTGCGCCGAGGCGGATGTCTAGGCCCTGGCGTTTGAAATGACGCAGTGCCTCGCGCGCGAGCTGCCGGTCGGAGGTCGCGAGGAAGTCGGGCAGTGCTTCGAGAAGGATCACTTCGCTCCCGAGACGCCGCCACACGCTCCCGAGCTCGACGCCGATCACGCCGGCGCCGATGATGGCGAGCCGTTTCGGGACCTCCTCGAGCTCGAGCGCATCCCAGGAGTCGAGGATCTGTTTGCCGTCGAAGGGCGCGGATGCGAGCTCGGTCGGCACCGAGCCCGAGGCGAGCACGAGGTGGCGCGCGGCAAGCTCGCGGCGCGTCCCATCGTGCGCGGTGAACTCGACCCGTCGCTCCGGAAGGAGCCGCGCGTGTCCCTGCAGAGGGGTCACGCCTGCCGCCTTGAACAGGGCAAGAACGCCATCGGTCATCTTGCGCACGATGCCTGCACGCCGCTTCTGCATCGTCGCGAGATCGACCTCGACGCCCGAGGCGCGGATGCCATGCGTCGCAAATTCCTCGCGCAGGCGGTGATAGAGCTCGGTCGACTCGAGCAGCGCCTTGGAGGGAATGCAGCCCGCATTCAAACAAGTGCCGCCGAATGCCGGCGCGCCATCGCGGTTCTTCCACTCGTCGATGCACGCGACGGTGAGCCCGTTTTGGGCAGCGCGGATTGCGGCGGGATAGCCCGCTGGACCGCTGCCTATCACGATCACGTCGAATGAGTCTGCCATGCACACTCCCGATGCTATACGCCGAGCAGCATGCGCCCGGGGTCCTCGAGGCAGTCCTTCACCGCGACGAGAAACTGCACGGCCTCGCGCCCATCGATGATGCGATGATCGTAGGTCAGTGCGACATACATCATCGGGCGAATCGCAACGGCGCCATCGATGACGACCGGGCGTTCCTGGGTCTTGTGCATGCCGAGAATGGCACTCTGGGGCGCGTTGACGATGGGCGTCGACAGAAGCGAGCCGAACACGCCGCCGTTTGTGATCGTGAACGTGCCGCCGGTCAACTCCTCGATCGTGATCGAGCCCTCGCGCGCCTTCGCCGCGTAAGCGGCGATCTCCTTCTCGAGATCCCCGAAGCTCTTCGCATCGGCATCCCGCACGATCGGCACGATGAGTCCACGGTCCGTCGAGACGGCGACTCCGATGTCGTAGTACTCGTGATAGAGAATGTCCGTGCCGTCGACCGAGGCGTTGACGACGGGGAAACGCTTGAGTGCCTCGATGGATGCCTTCACGAAAAAGGACATGAAACCGAGCCTCACGCCCTCGGCTTTCTCGAAGCGATCCTTGTATCGAGCGCGAAGCGCCTGCACCGCACTCAGGTCGACCTCGTTGAAAGTCGTAAGCAGCGCCTGCGAGGACTGCGCCTCGATCAGCCGCTGCGCAATCCTCTGTCGCAGCCGCGTCATCGGCACCCGCTGCTCGGCACGCCCGGCACGACTGGTGACGTCCGCGCGGACGGTGCGATCGGTGCGGTCGTTGCGGTCGGCGACCGCTGCGCCCTGAGCCGCACTCGACGCGGGCGTCGAGCGCTTGTCGAGATAGCCGATCACGTCGGCCTTGGTGACGCGCCCATCGCGGCCGGTCGCCGGAATCTCACCGGCCTCGAGCCTGTTTTCCTCGACGAGGCGCCGTGCCGAGGGGCTGAGCCTGCCGCCCTGCGCGACGGCTGCCGGGGTTGCTGCGGTCGGCTGAGGCGCTGCGGCCGGCTGCGGTGATGCGGCCGCTCGCGGCGCTGTGCTCGGCTGTGATGATGCGGCGGGCTGAGGCGCGGCGGCTTGCTGAGGCGCTGCGCCCTTCGCAGCGGCGGTGCGCTCCTCGAGCACCGCGAGCAGCTGACCGCTCGTGACCGTCGCGCCGCCCTGCACCTTCAGCTCGCGCAAGATGCCGTTCGCGGGTGCGGGCACTTCGAGGACGACCTTGTCGGTCTCGAGATCGGCCAGATTCTCATCGCGGCTGACCGGCTCGCCGGGCTGTTTGTGCCAGCCGACGAGCGTCGCATCCGTGATCGACTCCGGCAGCTGCGGCACGCGGATCTCGATGGTCATCGGCAGGTCTCTCCGGTCGCGGTCAGAGGCTCTTGCGGATCGGTGTCACGGTGAGCCGGGCGGTATCGCGGCCGGTTTCCTCGGTCGCCGTCGCGCGCAGCGCAGCCTCGATGAGCGCGTGCTGCTCGGCCTCGTGCAGTTTCATGATCCCGGTTGCCGGTGCCGCAGCCGGCGCCCGCCCGGCGTAGAGCACAGGCCGATTGTGGCTCAGTCCCTCGAGGCGATGGCGGATCTGATACCACGCGCCCTGATTCTGCGGCTCCTCCTGGCACCAGACGATCTCGCGCGCGCTCGTATAGCGGCGCAGAGCCGCCTCGTACTCCTCGCCGGGAAAGGGGTAAAGCTGCTCGATGCGCAGTACCGCCACATCGCGCAGCCCTTCCTTGCGCCGCGCTTTGAGCAGATCGAAATAGACTTTCCCGGCGCAGAAGACGACGCGCCGCACCTCACGCGCCGGCACCTCGTCCACCTCGTCGATGACGCACGCGAACGTGCCGCGCGTCAAGTCCTCGAGCATCGAGACGGACAGCTCGTGCCTCAACAGGCTCTTCGGCGTCATGACGATCAGAGGCTTCCTGAAGCTCCTCAACATCTGCCTGCGCAGCATGTGAAACATCTGTGCCGGGGTCGAGGGCACGCAGACCTGCATGTTCTGCTCGGCGCACAGCTGCAGGAAGCGCTCGAGTCGTGCCGAGGAGTGCTCGGGGCCTCCGCCCTCGTAGCCGTGCGGCAGAAACAGCCCGAGCCCGCAGACGCGGCCCCACTTCGCCTCGCCCGAGCTGATGAACTGGTCGATCACCACTTGCGCGCCGTTTGCGAAATCCCCGTACTGCGCTTCCCAGATCGCGAGCGCGTTCGGCTCGGTCGTCGAGTAGCCGTACTCGAAGCCGAGCACGGCCTCCTCCGAGAGCACCGAGTCGATCACCTCGAAGCGAGGCTGATGCTCGCGAATGTGCTTGAGGGGCACGTAGGTCGCATCGCTCGACTGGTCGTGCAGCACCGCGTGCCGATGAAAGAAGGTGCCGCGCCCGCTGTCCTGACCGCAGAGGCGCACCGAGAAGCCGTCCTCGAGCAGCGCCGCGTAAGCCAAAGTCTCCGCGCAACCCCAGTCGAGCGGAAGATCGCCCGCGAGCATCTTCGCCCGATTCGCCATCACCTGCGCAACGCGCGGGTGTAGCGCAAAACCCGGCGGCACGGCGAGTATCCGCTCTCCGAGCGCGGCGAGCCTTGCCGGCTGCACGCTCGTCTGCACCCGCTCGTTCCAATCGGCGTGCCGGTATTTGTTCCAGTCCACCGTGAAGTTGTTGCCGATCATCCCGAGCGAGGCGCGCGCCTGCGGGCGCCCCTCGTCGAGGCCCTGGCGGTAGCGCTCCATCATGTCGGCGGCGTCGGATTCCGCAATCGCCCCTTCCGAGACGAGCCGGTCCGTGTAGAGCTTGCGAGCGGTCGGGTGCTGGCGAATCACCCGATACATGGCCGGCTGGGTCGCCGCGGGCTCATCCGCCTCGTTGTGGCCGTGCCGCCGATAGCAGACGAGATCGATCACCACATCCTTGCCGAATTTCATGCGGTACTCGAGCGCGAGCCGGCCGACGAATACGACCGCTTCCGGATCGTCCGCATTGACATGGAAGATGGGCGCTTCGAGCATCTTCGCCACATCGCTGCAGTAGATCGTGGAGCGCGCATCGTGCGGATCGGACATCGTGAAGCCGACCTGATTGTTCACGATGAGGTGCAGCGTGCCGCCCGTCGAGAAACCGCGCGCCTGAGAGAGCTGCAGCGTCTCCATGACGACGCCCTGGCCCGCGAAGGCTGCATCCCCGTGCACGAGGAGCGGAAGCACCCGCTCCCCGCGCGCATCGCCGCGGCGCTCCTGGCGAGCGCGCACCGAGCCCTCCACCACCGAGTCCACCACCTCGAGGTGCGAGGGATTGAAGGCGAGCGCGACGTGAACGTTGCCGGCGGGCGTTCTCAAGTCCGAGGAGAAGCCCTTGTGATACTTCACATCGCCCGAGCCCTGCTCGTGCGCGAGATCGTAGCGGCCCTCGAACTCGGAGAAGATCGCAAGCGGCGCTTTGCCGAGTACGTTGACGAGCACGTTGAGGCGCCCGCGATGCGCCATGCCGATGATGATCTCCTCGATCCGCGCAAGGCCGCATCGCTGCACCAGATCATCGAGCAGCGGAATGAGCGCATCGCCGCCCTCGAGCGAGAACCGCCTCTGGCCGACGTACTTCGTGTGCAGGTAGCGTTCGAGACCCTCGGCGCTCGTCAGCTGCCAGAGGATGTTGAGCTGCTCGTCGCGGCTGAAGCGCTCGCGCACGCGGCCCGCCTGAAAGCGATCCTGCAGCCACAGCCGCTCCTCGGAATTGGAGACGTGCGCGAACTCCGCGCCGATCGGGCCGGCATAGATCGCCTGCAGCTGCGCGAGGATGTCCTTGAGGCGCATGCGCTTCGGCACGGCATCGGTGCGGCTGCCCGTGAAGAACTCGGTATCGAGATCGGCATCGCTCAATCCGAAGTACCCGAGAGCGAGCACCCGCGGGCGCGGTCGCGGCATCAGACCGAGCGGATCGAGATCGGCAACGAGATGGCCGCGGTTCGTCCAGATCTGAATGAGCCGCGATACGGCCGCCTGCTTCGCGCTCGCCGCCTCACCGGGCTCTGCGCCCGCGGCGGCTCGGGCAGGGGCGTGCGCCCGCGCGGCGATCGCAGCTTCGACCGGCCCCCGAGCCTGCTCCGCGGATGCGCGCGGCGCGAGGCGGTCGAAATACTCGCGCCAGCGCGCCGGCACACTCCCCGGGTCGGTGAGATAACGCTCGTAGAGGACGTCTTCGAGGTAGGCGGCGTTGCCGCCGTAAAGGGGCGTAGGTTCGAGCATGCGGCAGGTCGAACGTGGGCTCGCGGGGCGCGGCCTGCGCCCGCTTCCGAGCCCGTGATGGTTGCAAGCGGCTTGTGTAGCAGTTTAGCGGAAGCCGCGCCGTGAAGGAACGCTAGAATTTCGCGAACGAATAGAGCATGCGCAGCTCGTACACGATGAGCAGCGAATAGGCCGCGAGCACCAGGTACAGCAACGTGCCCACCGGCAGCCGCCCGAACGCGCGCACTCTCGCGAGGGCCATGAGCAGCATCACGCCTGCTGCAGTGAGACCGAGCTTCACGGCAGCGAAGCCCCCGGTGCTGCCTCGAACGAGGACGGCCATCACCGGATTTTCCTCGAGCGCTCCGTGACCGATCAGTGTCAACGTCAGTACGGCATCGCAAATCGAAAGCAGCAGAATCGCGACGGCGATGACCATCCAGCGCGGCTCGTACCAATCCGTCGAGGCGATGCTTCCGTCGCGCGCGCGGCGCGGTCCGCGACGGCGCGGGCTGAAGTGGCCGAACACGAGCGAGCGAAGTGGATGCTGGCGCCGGTCCGAGCTGCGGCGCCGGTCGGTCATTTGTGTTTTTTTGTGAAGACCCGGCAGCTCCGACATGCGTCGCTCGCTCCGCGCGAACCATCCCCTGCAGTGCAACATTATACGCATGCCGCGCGGGAAAACCGGTGGCATCGAGCGCATTGCGCGTGTCCGGCCGATGCGCGGGCGGCGCAACAACCGCCGCAGGCTTAAGTTCAATCGCCACCTTTCGGAACCGCTCGCGGGACGAATCGTTCCCCGATTGACCGAGCCTGCATGAGGAGGGACCGTGGCCGCAGTTCTCGTTGCGCTGTATGAGAGTCACGCGCACGCCGAGCGCGCGCGTACCGAGCTGGTGCAGGACGGATTCGCGACCGACCGCGTCGAGCTCACCTCGGCGTCCGAGCCGGGCACGGCGGGACTCATCGCCGCCGAGACCGAG
>Ga0134128_10007210_pt1 | contig 13435 bp, 15 predicted proteins | sample KB31754_FD_96462 | JGI IMG/M metagenome (GOLD analysis project Ga0134128, IMG submission 96462) | Terrestrial soil microbial communities with excess Nitrogen fertilizer from Kellogg Biological Station, Michigan, USA - KB3-175-4 | ecosystem: Environmental > Terrestrial > Soil > Unclassified ... | reverse complement strand
CTCGTCGCCAATGCCGGCAAGGTGCTCACCCACCGCCACATCCTCGGCAAGGTGTGGGGCCCGGCGCATACCGAGGACGCGCAATATCTGCGCGTCTTCATCCGCAGCCTGCGCAACAAGCTTGAGCCCGATCCGGCGCAGCCGCGGCTCATCCTGACCGAGCCCGGCGTTGGCTACCGGCTGCGCGACGGCGGCTGAAGCCCGTCCGGCGGCCATCCGCCGGTTTTGCAACTGCCAGATCTTCCAGGCAGGACCGCCTTGCCGCGCGCGCCGCGGCAGGCTCAAATCGTCGGAACGCCAGAGGGAGGAGCGACACCCGTGATCCACGTCATCGCCATCATCACCGCCAAGCCCGGCCAGCGCGACGCGATCCTCAAGGAATTCCGCGCCAACATGCCGGCCGTGCATGCCGAGAAGGGCTGCATCGAATACGGGCCCGCCATCGATGCCGAGGGCATGGGTGCGATCCAGACCAAGTTCGGGCCCGACACTTTTGTCGTCATCGAGAAGTGGGCCGATGCAGCCGCGCTCAAGGCGCATGCCGCGGCGCCGCACATGGCCGCCTATTCGGCGCGCACCAGGGAGCTGATTGCGAGCCGCGTCATCCACGTGCTGGCGCCGGCCTGAGCCGCGTCAGCCGTTCTGCATGCGGTAGGGGCCGCTGTGGTAGTCGATCCCGCCGGGCATGCTGCTGCCGGAGCCGGGCGCGGGGTCGAGCGCATTCTGCGCGCAGCCGGAGACCAGCGCCGCCAGCAGTAGGGCGAGCGCAATTGCGGCTCCGCTGCGCCGGGTGCGGCGCGTCAAATCGGTCGTCATGGCTGAACCTCCGTCCGTTATCGCCGGCCGGCGCGCCCGGGCGCCGGCTGTGGCGCCACAATTGGGAGGCGGAGGAAGCCGCCCGAAGTGACCGCGGTCACACGCCGCGGTGCGGGCTGACCCTCGTATAGCGGGCGGCGCCGAAGATCATGCCGACGCGGTCGCCCTCATCGGCGAGCGGCAGGTGCAGCGATTCCGAGAGAATGTGCTCCTTGTTGACCGCCGTGAGCGGTCCGCTGGCGAGCACCGGTCGCGCCGATCGCGCCACCGCAAGCAGCATCTGGGTCACCCACTGGCCCACCCCGGGCTGCGCGGCATAGATCTCGTGCACCGTCTTGCCGGTGCTGTTGCGGCCGTAGCGCTCGGTGATCTCGCTGCCGACCAGGCGATAGCGGAATTGCTCGTCCGGCAGCACCTCGATGAGGAAGAGGTGGCGCAGATAGGGCTTGAGCTCGAACGGATCGATGTCGCCGCGGCGCGGCAGCGCCTGGCCGTCGCGCTTGCGCTCCCAATAATCGAGAACCGGCCGCAGCACCGGCTGGCCGAGGCGCGCAGGGTCCACGACGTAAGTCAGTCCGCGCAGCACCTTCGCCTGGCTGGACACAACCAGGGGAGTCCCGCCCGCCATTCTAGTTCCCTTGTTACTTGTGGTCGCTTTTCGACTTCTACGGATCAGCATGGCATGGTGTTAGTGAATCTTCCAGCGCAATCTCAGGCTGAAGGCTCACATCGCTGATTCAAGTCGATGTTTTGTGGCGCTTAATAGCTCACCGGGCTTGGCGGATTCACCCTGTCGGCGTATGCTGTTGCCGCTTTGTGCTGGAAAACGGGCGCCTCCGCGGCCCCGGAGCCAGAGGACCGTTCTTGCCCGACACTTCGCGCCTGGCGCGGCTCGCCGACAATCCGTTCGCCCGTCTCACCGAACTTTTGGCCGGGGCTCGGCCGCGCGCCAATGTGGCGCCGATCGCCATGTCGGTGGGCGAGCCGCAGCATGAGACGCCGGCGCTGGTGCAGCGGATCCTCGCCGCGAACGCCCATCTCTGGAACCGCTACCCGCCGATGGCGGGAACTCCCGAATACCGCGCCGCCTGCGCCCAATGGCTGCAGCGCCGCTACCGACTGCCGGACGGGATGATCACCGCCGAGCGGCATGTGCTGGCGCTCAGCGGCACCAAGGAGGGGCTCTTCCAGCTCGGGCTTCTCGCCGTACCCGACGCGAAATCGGGCAAGACGCCTGTGGTGCTGCTGCCCAATCCCTATTACCTCGTCTATGCCGGCGGTGGCGTCATGGGTGGCGCCGAGCTCACGCCGCTCGACGCCACGGCGGAAAACGGCTTCCTGCCCGATCTCGACGCGATCCCGGCCGAGCGGCTCGAGCGCTGCGCGCTCTTCTATCTCTGCACGCCGGCCAACCCACAGGGCGCCATCGCCTCGCAGGCCTATCTCCAGAAGGCGCTCAAGCTCGCGCGCGACTGGGGCTTCGTGCTGGCCGTCGACGAGTGCTATTGCGAGATCTACGACCGGGCGCCGCCGCCGGGCGCGCTCGAGGCGGCGCTGGCGCTGGGCGGCGACCTGCGCAATCTGCTGGTCTTCCACTCGCTCTCCAAGCGCTCGAACGCCGCCGGCATGCGCTGCGGCTTCGTCGCCGGCGATCCCGATCTCATCCAGCGCTTCCAGCATCTGCGCAGCTATGGCGGCGCGCAGGTGCCGCTGCCGCTGCAGCTCGCCGCCACGGCGCTCTGGCAAGACGAGGCGCATGTCGAAGCCAACCGCGCGCTCTATCGCCGCAAATTCGACATCGCCGAAGAGCTTCTCGCCGGGCGCTTCGGCTTCTACCGGCCGGCCGGCGGCTTCTTCCTCTGGCTCGATGTCGGAGACGGCGAGGCGGCGGCCAAGCGCCTCTGGCGCGAGGCGGCGATCCGCACGCTGCCGGGCGCCTATATCGCGCGAGGCGAGCGCGTCCACAACCCCGGCCGGCGCTACATCCGCGTGGCGCTGGTGCATGACGACGAAACGATAGCGGCCGGCCTCGACCGGCTGCGCCTTGCGCTGTGACGGGCCCATGCCGAAAGGACGGAGCGCCATGGTGACGATGACCGAGAGCCTCGAGCAGAGGACGCCCCGCCGGTTGCTTCTGGAAGCGGCGGGACTGGGACTGCTGGTCTGCACGGTCCTGCTGGCGCTGGCGCTGATCAGCTACAACCACGCCGATCCTTCCTGGGACCATGCGATCGATGCGCTGCCGAGCAACATCCTGGGCCGCAGCGGCGCGACCTTGGCCGATCTGCTGTTCCAGAGCTTCGGCCTCGCGGCGGCGCTGCTGCCGCTCATTCTGCTTTACTGGTCGGTGCGCCTCTTGCTCGGGCGGGGGCTCGACTGGCTGTGGCTCCGCCTTGCTCTGCTGTTGCCAATGCTGCTGCTGTTCGCGCTGGCGCTCGCCGCGGTGCCGACGCCGCGGCTCTGGCCGGCGGTGGCCGGGCTCGGCGGCTTCACCGGCAAGCTGCTGATCGCCGCGACTTATGGCGCGGGCGTGCCCGACCCGCTTGCCGCGCTCGCGGCGCTGGCGCTGGCGGCGCTGCTGCTGCTCTTCGTCACCGGGCTCTCGGTCGATGATTGGCGCAACGTGGTTCCGGCCGAGCGGGACGAGCGCCGCGAGCGCCGGCGCCCCGTAAAGCCGCGCGAGGAGCCGGCGGAGGAGAGCCGCTGGCGGGCAGCACTCGCCGGCTTGGCGGCGCTCCCCGGTCTCGTCGCGCGGCTGCTGCCGGAGCGGGTCGAGAGCGTCGAGCGGCCGCGCCACGAGCCCAATCTCGGTCCCGTCGAGAGCGACGCCGAGCCTCCCTCCGAGCCGCGGCCGGTGGTCGAGAAGATCGCGCGCCGGCGCGCCGCTTCGGTCGATCTGCCGCCGCAGCAGCGTGGCGCCAAGCGCGAGCCGGCGCGGCAGACGACGCTCGATCTCGGCCCTGCCGACCGCCACCTGCTGCCGCCGCTCGATCTTCTCGCCGCGGCGCCGCCCTCCAAGGCGACCGAGATCAACGAGGAAGCGCTGCAGCAGAACGCGCGCATGCTCGAATCCGTGCTCGAGGATTTCGGCGTGCGCGGCCAGATCGTCAAAGTCCGGCCCGGACCGGTGGTGACGCTCTACGAGCTCGAGCCGGCGCCCGGCATCAAGGCCTCGCGCATCATCGGCCTCGCCGACGACATCGCGCGCTCGATGAGCGCCATTTCGGCGCGCGTCGCGGTCATTCCTGGCCGCAACGTCATCGGCATCGAGCTGCCTAATACCAAGGCGGAGATGGTCTTCCTGCGCGAGCTTCTCGCTTCGGATGCCTATGAGCGCACCGCGGCGCGGCTCACCTTGGTGCTCGGCAAGGATATCGGCGGCGCGCCGGTCATCGCCGATCTCGCGCGGATGCCGCATCTCCTCATCGCCGGCACCACCGGCTCGGGCAAGTCGGTCGGCATCAACACGATGATCCTCTCGATCCTCTACCGCATGCCGCCCGAGCAGTGCCGTTTCATCATGATCGATCCCAAGATGCTGGAGCTCTCGGTCTATGACGGCATCCCGCATCTGCTCTGTCCGGTGGTGACCGATCCGCGCAAGGCCGTCGTCGCGCTCAAATGGACGGTGCGCGAGATGGAGAAGCGTTATCGCGCGATGTCGAAGCTCGGCGTGCGCAACATCGAGGGCTACAATCAGCGCCTCGCCGAGGCGGCATCGCGCGGCGAAGCGCTGATGCGCAAGGTTCAGACCGGCTTCGACGCCGAGACCGGCCAGCCGGTGTTCGAGGATCAGCCGCTCGACACCACGCCGCTGCCGCTCATCATCGTCGTCGTCGACGAAATGGCCGATCTCATGCTGGTCGCCGGCAAGGACATCGAGGCGGCGATCCAGCGCCTGGCGCAGATGGCGCGCGCCGCCGGCATCCACATCGTCATGGCGACGCAGCGTCCCTCGGTCGACGTCATCACCGGCACGATCAAGGCGAACTTCCCGACGCGCATCAGCTTCCAGGTGACCTCCAAGATCGACAGCCGCACCATCCTCGGCGAGAGCGGCGCCGAACAGCTCCTCGGCCGCGGCGACATGCTCTACATGGCGGGCGGCGGCCGCATCACCCGCGTCCACGGCCCCTTCGTCGCCGACAACGAAGTCGAGCAGGTGGTGAGCTTCCTCAAGGAGAACGGCCGTCCGCCGGTCTATGTCGACGAGATCACCGCCGAGGAGGAAGAGGAAGGCGGCGACATGCCGGGCGGCGAGGGCGAGGGCGGCAGCTCCGGCGATCAGCTTTACGATCAGGCGGTGGCGCTGGTCTGCCGCGAGCGCAAGGCGTCGACCAGCTTCGTCCAGCGCCATCTGCAGATCGGCTACAATCGCGCCGCGCGCATCATCGAGCGCATGGAATCGGAAGGCGTGGTGAGCCCTGCCAACCATGTCGGCAAGCGCGAGGTTCTGGCGCGCAATATCGAATAGCGGCGGGGCAGGCTGCGGCGCCCTTTGCGGGACCGCGACCGCCGCCTATATCTTGGCATGATCATGCCGCCACACCCGCTCTCCCGCCGCAAGCTCCTCGCCGCGCTCGCCGGCGCCGCCGCCTTCGGCGCGCTCCCGGCACGCGCCGCGATCCGCACCGCCGCGCTGACACCGCAGGACCGCAACGATCTCGTCGAGGTGCAGCGCTACCTCAACAATATCCACACTCTGCAATCGCGCTTCCAGCAATTCGCCCAGAACGGCACCGTCTCCTCCGGCACGATCTACCTGCAGCGTCCCGGCAAGATGCGCATCGTCTACGATCCGCCGACGCCGGTTCTCATCGTCTCGGACGGCGACTACGTCTATTACTGGGACAGCCAGCTCCAGCAGCTTCAGCAGATCGGCGTCGACGACACGCCTGCCTGGTTTTTGCTGCGGCCCGACATCAAGCTCACCGGCGACGTCACCGTGACGGGCTTCCTGCGCGAGCCCGGCGTGCTGCGCATCGCCATGAGCGAGACCAAGCATCCCGATCAGGGCCGGCTCACCGTGGTAATGAGCGAGCGCCCGCTCGAGCTGCGGCAATGGACGGTGATCGATCCGCAGCAGCGCCAGGTGACCGTGGCACTCCAGGACCCGCATTACGGCGTCGCGCTCAACCCCGACCTCTTCGTCTGGATCCGGCAGACCCAGGGCCCGGCGCAGTAGGCGCCGGCGACCAGCGCCGCGGAATGGCCGACCGACGGCGGCGTTCACCTTGTGCTTTGGGTGACGCCGAAGGAGGCTCGCCATGCCCCGCTCCCTGCCGCTCGCATCGCTGCTTCTGCCGTTGCTTCTGCTTGCGCCGCTGCCCGCTGCGGCTGGCGGCGGCCACGCCTCTTCCGCCATGCATTCTTCCGCCATGCATGCGGCTCACATGCACGGCTTCCATGTCGGACATTTCCATAATTTCCAGCGCTTTGCCGGAAGCTCCTTCTTTGCGCCGCTGGCTTGGGGCTGGGACGATTGGGACGGCGCGCCGTCGGCCGTCGGCGGCCAACCCATGGTGATGGTGCTCAACCTGGCGCCACCGGCGCCGCCCGCCGCAGCGGCGGCAGCGCCCCGGTCGAGCATCACGAAAGAAGCCGGGGTCACCGTCATTCGCGGGCCCGGCACGCATCACTAGGCGCCGCGGCGGAACGGCGCTGCCAGCAATCCGAAGAGCCGCTCCTCCTCGCGCGCTTCGACACCGATCGCCATGTCGGCGGTGCGGCGGTGGCGCGCGCGGCTCATGAAGAGCCGGTCCCAGAGGCTCAGGATCGTGCAGTAGTTGGCGTCGGTGTCGGCGCGCAGCCGGTGGTGATGCACCCAGTGGATGGAGGGCGTCACCACGGCGAGCGACAGCGCGCGCTCGAACGCCGGCGGCAGCCGCAGATTCGAGTGATGGAAGAGGGCCGCCACCAGCACCAGCGTCTCGAACACCACGACCGAGGTCAGCGGCACCGCCAGCAGCAGGATAATGCACGCGCGCGCCAGCGCCGAGAGCACCACCTCGCCGGCATGGAAGCGCACCGCCGAGGTGGTGTCGAGAAAGCGGTCGAGGTGATGCACCGAATGAAAGCGCCAGAGCAGCGGCACGACATGGTTGGCGCGATGCCACCAGTAGATGAGGAAGTCGAGCAGCACCAGGTCGAGCAGCAGCCCGGCGACCCCGCTCCACCATTGCGGCCGCCATTGCGGCGCCGCCGACGCGGCGACGGCCGAGATCGGCACGACGACAAGCGGCGAGATCAGGAGATTGCCGGCCCAGAGCGCGGCGTTGCGCACGAGGCGGCGCCAGGACGCCTCGGCGAGGCGCGGTATCGCTGCCGGAATCCGGCGCTCGAGCAGGAAGAGCAGCAGGAACCACGCGCCGAGCACCGCGCCTTTCCAGGCAAGAAGCTGTTCTACCCCGGCTTGCATCCCCCTCAATATCGGGCCAAGCTGCCACCATGCCAAGAACGTCCGTCGCCGATTCCGTGCCGCTGGTCGGATTGCCCTGCTGCACGCGCCTCGTCGGCGAGCATCCGACGCATTGGGTCGGCGAGAAGTATATCACTGCGGTGAGCGAAGCCGCCGAGGCGCTGCCGCTGCTGGTCCCGGCGCTCGCCGAGCGCGTGACGCCCACCGATGTCGTGGCGCGGCTCGATGGGCTCCTGCTCACCGGCAGCCGCTCCAATGTCGAGCCGCAGCATTACGGCGGCGAGCCCAGCGTCGAAGGCACGGCGCATGACGCGGCGCGCGACACCATGGCGCTGCCGCTGATCCGCGCGGCGGTGGCCGCCGGCATGCCGGTGCTCGCCATCTGCCGCGGCATTCAGGAGCTAAACGTCGCGCTGGGCGGCACGCTCCATCAACGCGTCCACGAGGTCGAAGGCCGGCTCGATCACCGTGCACCGCAGGGCGCGGTCGACGTGCGCTACGCCCACACCGCGCATGTCGTCCGCTTCACTGCGGGCGCGGCGCTGGCGCGCCTGGCCGGCGCCGAGGAGCTCGTCGTCAACTCGCTCCATGCGCAGGGGATCGACCGGCTGGCCGAGGATCTCGCGGTGGAGGCGGTGGCGCCCGATGGGCAGATCGAGGCCGTGCGCCATCGCCGCGCGCCCTTCGTCATCGGCGTGCAGTGGCATCCCGAATATCGCGTGATGGACAATGCCTTCGGCCGCGCGCTCTTCGCCGCCTTCGGCGCCGCCTGCCGCGCTTTCCAAGGCGAACGCGCGCACGCGCGTTCGTCCGCGGCGGCGTCAGCGGTAGCGGAGCTACCGCGAGAGCCGCACAGTGCCGACTAGCGTCGGAGCGCGCGACTCATGAGCATGGGACTGCACCGCCACCCTGCGCCCTTCGACAGGCTCAGGGTGAGGAGCATCGAGAATGGCCCTTGCCGGAGCCACGAAGAGCCCTCCTCATCCTGAGCGCGAGCGCAGCGAGCAGTCGAAGGACGCACTCATGCCATTGCCGCGGCCCGCGCCGCGGCGGGCGTCCCTACTCGGGTCGCGCGACGCGGTCGAGCAGCCGCAGCAGCAGGCGTTGATCCTCGGCACTCAGATCGCGGCTGATCTCGCGCTCATGGGCGCGGACCATGTCCTCGAGCCGCTTCAGCAGCCGCTCTCCATCGGCCGAGAGCCTGAGCGCGTGCGAGCGTCGGTCGGTCGGCGACGGCGTGCGCAGCACCAGCCCGCGGCCTTCGAGGCGGTCGATCACCGCGACCACGGTCGAGCGGTCGATGCCCAGCGCGTTGCCGAGCTGCGTCTGGCTGAGGCCCGGATTGCCGTTGATCACCGTGAGCACGCCGAACTGGCCGGGGGTGATCTCCACCTCGCCCATGACCGTGGTGAAATGCTGGAAGACCGCCACCTGCGCCCGCCGCAGATGGTAGCCCAGCAGGCTCTTCAGCATGCCGAGATCGACGCCGTTACCGCCGGGCTTTTGTGCTTGCTTGGAATCCATGACCTCGTGGCATTCGCTTGCGGGCGGCCGAGAATGCAGTAAATCGGCCGATCAGCACAAGCCGCTTTGCCACGAATGAGAGACATGGCTGATCCGATGTTCCTGCCGGGGGATGAAACCTTCTCGCTGACCGCGCCCGACGGCGCGGTGCTGCCGGTCTATGCCGCGAAGGGACCGCCGGGCGCGCCGGCGCTGCTCGTCGCCCATGCGAACGGCCTCGCCGCCGGCTCCTATGCGCCCTGGCTCGCCGGGTTCGCGGCCGATCTTGCCGTCTTCGCCTTCGACGCGCGCGGTCACGGCGGCTCGCGCTGGCCCGACGGCGCGCTCGACGCGGTCTTCCACGTCGATCGCTTCGCCGATGATCTGGCGCTGGTCGCCGCCGCGATCGCCGCGCGGCACGGCGGCGAGCTCCATCTCGCGGCGCATTCGCTGGGCGCCGCCGCGGCGCTGCGGCTGGCGGTGCGCGGCGGGGCGCTGCCCTGGCGGTCGGCTCTGCTGTTCGAGCCGCCGATTTTCCCGGCGCCGGATTCGCCGCATCACGCCGAGGCGGCGGCGAAGCAGACGCCGCTCATCGAGCTGAGCGCCCGGCGCCGCGCCGAATGGGAGAGCCCCGAGGCGCTCGCCGGTCTCCTTGCCCGGCGCGGGCCCTTCGCGCGGTTTGGCCGCGATCTGCTGGCCGCGCATTGCCGCGCCACGCTGCGCGCTCGCCCCGAGGGCGGCTTCGCGCTCGCCTGCCCGCCCGCGGTCGAATCGGCGATCTTCCGCAATCACCGCAGCGCCGATACCTGGCAGCGCCTCTCGCGAGTCGCGGGGCCGGTCCATCTCGTGGGCGGCGATCCGCGCCTCAAAGATCGCGGTTGGGTCAGCGCCGTGCTGCCCGAGCTCGCCGGGCGCATTGCCGGCGCGCGGCTCACTTTCATCGGCGGTACCGGGCATATGATGATTTTCGAGGCGCCGGAGACCTGCCGCGGGCTGGTGCTCGACGAGGTGAGACGGCGATGATGGTTTGGCGCGAACGCCGGTCCGGTGTTAGCTTCTATGGTTGATAGTGGCCGGTGCCGGCCGCCCTGTGCATGGGGAGAGCCATGGAGTCAGCCGAACAAACCTTGCCGGTCCGCGATCAGGGGCGGCGCCCGCGGCATCGGCGCAGCGAACTGGACATCTATGCCGGCGAGCGGCTGCGGCTGGCGCGCCAGCTCGCCGGCTGCAGCCAGCAGCAGCTCGGCGAGGCGCTCGGCGTCAGCTTCCAGGCGGTGCAGAAATACGAGATCGGCGAGAATCGCCTCTCCGCCGGCAAGTTGGTGAAGGCCGCGGCTTTCCTTGGCGTCGATCTCGTCTTCTTCGCCAAGGATCCGGCGGCTTCGGGCGCGCTGGCGCAGTCGACCGGGTTCACCACCGAGGAGATGGAGCTGGTGCGCGCCTATCGTGCGCTGCGCTCGCCGGCCCTCAAGGCGCAGTTGCGGCGGCTGATGACGACCCTCGCCGCGCTCGTGCCGGAGGCCGAGGCGGGCGAGCGCTGAGCGGCGGCGCGGCGTGACGCCGCCAGGAACGACCGTCGGCACGCGCCGCTCGATCCTCACAAGCTGGGGGCGACGCGCGGGGCTCCAAGGATGGCCATGGCCGTCAGCATCCTGATCGACGACACCGGCCAGGCCTGGACCGCCAACGACCCGGCGCTGATGCGCCGGGCGGGCTATGCCGATGCGCGCGTCGACTTCGTGACCTTCGCCGTCGCCGAGCGAGGCTTCATCCATCTGCGCTCGATCGAGGACGGCGTCCGCGTCACGTTGAGCCCCGGCGCGTTCTCGCGCGTCTCGCTGGCCGGCGCGCTGCAGGCGCTCAACGACCTCGCGCCGCCGCGCATCCTGCTGGTTAGCCGCGCCGGACGCGGCACCGAGGCCGAGCTTTTCACCAGCGTCTTCGCCTTCATCGAGCGCGCCGAGCAGCTCGCCGCCGATCCGCCGATCGAGATCAAGGTGCCGCGCTATTCGGTGCAGCGCGGGCTGCGCAACCTGACGACGCCGCCATTCGCCCTCGTGCGGCCGATCGTCGATCTCTGGAAGCAGCGCCGCGGCGAGCTCGGCGAGGAGGTCCATCAGGCCGTGCTGCGCGCCGGGCTTTTTCATCGCACCATCCTCGCCCGCCAAGTGGCCGGCTCATCCCGGCTGATCACCGAGCATTTTGGCTCCGGCATCAAGGTCATGCTGCCTTGCGAGCATTTGCTTATCGTCGGACGCGAGCTGAGCCAGCAGCCCGATCGCGAGTACGGCGCCTGGATGGAGCAGGCTTACGCTGAGACGGGTTGGGCGCGCCGCCCGCGCCTTGAATCCGTGCGCGCGCTCGTGCGTACCTCGGCCGGCGCCACATTGCGCACGCGCTATGACCGCGTTCTTCTGCCCTGGCAGCAGAAGGGCGAGCTCTTCGTGATGTGCCTGTCGATCCAGAGGGAAGTCCCTGCCGTCGTTGCGGCGACATGACCGCACTTCCCGATGCCGACAGGCGTGTCGGAAGAAATGCCTGGCGCGAGCGCGTCCTTGCGGGCAAGAGCCGGGAGGAGATCTCCGCCGTCCTGGGCATCGGCGTCGAGGCGGTCTGCCGCTACGAACGCGGCGACGCGCGGATCGCGCCACGGGAGCTGGCGGCGCTTGCGCGCCTGCTCGGCGTACCGCTGTCATTTCTCTGCCTGCGCGACGGGCAGGAGGCCACCGCGAAGGAAGCGTCGATGCGCTGGATCGCGGCGCCGCGGCCGCTGTCGAGCCTGACCGCACCCGGCTTTCCCGAGGCCGGGGCGCTGCTCGATCAGTGGCGCGCGGCAAAGGGCGAGCTGACCCGCGAGTTGCGCTATGCCGCCTCGGCCGGCGCGATTGGGCGACGCCTGATCCTGGTGCGCTCGCCGGCGCGGCGCAGCACGCTGCTCACCGAGCATTTCGGCAGCGGGATCGCGATCATGCGGCCCTGCGAATCCTTCTGCATCCTCGAGAGCGAATTCGCGGACCATCACCGCGACGCCGCCTACGCCGCCTGGGTGGCGGATGCCTATGCCGAGACGCTGAGCCGCCGCGAGCCCCGGCTGGAATCGGTCCGGGCCTTCATCCGCATGGGACCCGCGGCGTCGCTACTGGTACGCTACGACCGGCTCATCATCCCCTGGCGCGCCGGCACCGACCGGCTGGCGATGGCGCTGTCCATGCGGCGCGCAGCTCCGAGGTTGATGTCATAGGCCTCGACCGAGCGTGCGATGTCGCGGATCAGCGTCGCCTGGCCCATCGACATGAAGAGAATGTCGTGATCGCCGCGCCAGGACGGCATGTGCGTGCTGATGCAGTCCTCGACATGCCACGAGCCATAGGCGCGCGACACGCCGATCTCGTCGAGGTCGTGATCGATATAGGCCCAGAACACCGGCGTATTCCACAGCGCCAGCGCGCAGCTCCGCGTGAGCCGCGGGACGATCTTGGTGAGGCCGTGGCGGCGGTAGTCGGGCCTGACCCACACCGCTCCCGAGAACATCACCCGACCACAGAGATGCTCAGCCGTAGGCGCGCTCACCTCGACGCGCTCGCCGGCGTCGATGTGTGCCTGCGGGCGATCGTAGAAGACGCGCAGCGAGCGCAGCTCGTCGCCGATGCTGCGGTCTCCGTGATCGTAAAGGCGCCCGGCGCTCGTCATCACCGTGTCGTCGCAGTCGTCGACGCCCTCGATGAGGAATGAATTGTCCTGGCGCAGGGAGTTGTGCTTCGGACTGAAGATCGGCGATAGCAGCGGCCAGCTGTCGCGGTGCTGCTGATTGAGCGCGATGAGCCGGTCGAAGTCCCGCGAGATCCTGAGCCGCAGCCCGAGATCGCGCAGCGCTCTGCTGGCGATCGTCATGTAGCGGGCAAGAAGCTCGCGCGGGCCGTGGTCGATTGAAATCTGATCGAGAATGGTCGGATGGTGCATCTCTGTCTCCCTTTATGGGCGGCAACACTGGTAGAGTGTTCCGCCACAGTCGATCATAGAGATGCCGCATCGAATCCAGGAAGCCTGACGGCGATCCGAGACGACTCGTCGCAATAGTTTCGGGTGGCCGCCGGGTCTCTTCTTGTTATGCTTGTGTCCGCGAGCGCGACCGATGAGCGGGCGGAGACAAGAACCGTCATGGCGGCAGGGCTCAGGGAGCTTGGATGGCGACCGCGCCAGGGCGGCAGGGCGGGGGTTCTCCTCGTGCTCGGCCTCGCCCAATGGATTGCCTGGGGCTCGACCTATTACCTGATGACGGTGATTGCCAAGCCGATGGCCGCCGATACCGGCTGGCATCTCGCCACCGTGATCGACGGGCTGTCGCTCGGCCTCGTGCTGGCGGGGCTGGTGTCGCCGAGCGTCGGCCGGATGATCGAGCGGCGGGGCGCGAGGCCGGTTCTGGCGCTGGGCTCGGTGCTGCTTGCCATGGGGCTGGTGGCGCTCGCATTGGCGCGCAGCCGCGCGGTCTATTTTGGCGCTTGGGCGGTGCTGGGCGTCGGCATGGGGGCGAGCCTTTACGATGCGGCCTTCGCCGCGCTCGGCTGGCTTTATGGCGCCGAGGCGCGGCGGATGATCGCCAACCTGACCCTGATCGGCGGGCTGGTGATGACCGTGACCTGGCCCCTCAGCGCATTTCTCACCGCGACCATCGGCTGGCGCGGCGCATGTCTCGCCTAT
>Ga0134128_10007209_pt1 | contig 13435 bp, 9 predicted proteins | sample KB31754_FD_96462 | JGI IMG/M metagenome (GOLD analysis project Ga0134128, IMG submission 96462) | Terrestrial soil microbial communities with excess Nitrogen fertilizer from Kellogg Biological Station, Michigan, USA - KB3-175-4 | ecosystem: Environmental > Terrestrial > Soil > Unclassified ... | reverse complement strand
GTGTTCATCGCGGCCTATGCGCCCGGCGTCGCGCCGTTCGCGGCCGGGCAGGCCGCGTTCACCGTGACCGTAGTGGTGCTGTTCAACCTGCTCGATCCGGCCGGCTGGACGGTCGGGCTGGTCCGGATCGAGGACGTCGCGCTCGGCTGCGCGGTCAGCGCGATCGTCGGCATCTTGTTCTGGCCGCGCGGGGCCGCGTCGGTGATGGGCGACAACCTGGCCCAGGCGTTGCGCAGCGGCGCCGACTACCTGACCGAATCGGCCCGCTGGGCCCTCGAACTCGGCGACAAGCATCCCGATCACGCGATCACCGCGATCGGGGCCGGGTCAAGGCTCGACGACGCGATCCGCGGTTACCTGACCGAGCAGGGTTCCAAGCGGATCGCCAAGCAGGACCTGTGGGCGCTGGTGATGGCGGCGCAGCGGATCAGGCTGACCGCGCACTCCCTGGCCAGCCTGTCGGTACGAGAGCACAGCGCCCACGGGGCCAGCGGCGACATGCTCGGACCCGGCTACCTGGAGCTCGCGGTCTTCTACAACCACATCGCCACGCAGGTCGGTCCGCCCGGCCACGACCGGGCCGAGGTCAAACAGATCGAGGTGCCGACGGAGATCTTCGCCGACGAGTCGTCGGCCGACCGGATCGGCAGCGACCCCGACGCGATCTGGGTCAGCCTGCACCTGGAGCAACTCTGCGACCACGCGGTCAGCCTGCCCGGACCGGCGGCCAAGCTGGCCCTGATACGGCGCACGCCGTGGTGGCGGGCCCCGCATGGGCAAGGCGCGCAGCGCCCGGCGCCGCAGGGAGTAGCCTCAAACTCGTGAGTCTTTTCCAGCGGGCACATGACATCCTCTCGGCCAAGGCCAACAAGGCCCTCGACGCGGCCGAGAAGCCGGACGAACTGCTCGATCTGTCGTACGAGCAGATGCTCGACCAACTCACCCAGGTTCGCCGCGCGCTCGTGGAGATCGCCGCGTCGCGCAAGCGGATCGAACTGCAGGAACAGCAGCTGGGCCACACGGTCGACCACCTGCAGGAGCAGGCCAAGGCCGCCCTCGGTCAGGGCAACGAGGCCCTCGCCAGGGAGGCGCTGACCCGCAAGTCGGCGGCCGAGGCCCAGATCGCGGACCTGGAGTCGCAGCACCAGCAGATGACCGAGCAAGAGGCCAAGCTCGAGCAGTCGCTGAACGCGCTGCAGGAGAAGGTCAACGATTTCCGTACCCGCAAGGAGGTGCTGAAGGCTCAGTACACCGCCGCGCAGGCCGAGACCTCGATCAACGAGCACTTCACCGGCATCTCGACCACGATCGGCAACACCGGCGCCGAGGTCCAGCGCGCCCAGGACAAGATCGCGACCATGCAGGCCAGGGCCGGCGCCCTGGACGAACTGCTCCAGTCCGGAGTGCTCGAAGATGTCGGCGGCTCAGACGACATCCAGGCCGAACTGGACCAGACCAGCTCGTCCGCCCAGGTCGAAAAGGAACTGGCCGCCCTCAAGGCCCAGGTAGGCCCCGGCCCCCAGCCCCCAGAAATCACCAGCGGCTAGCTAACAAGCGCGCCGACCCGCGCGCCCTTTCCCGCGCCCCCTCGCCATCATTTCTAACCGGGTGAATCTGCATATTCACCGGATTTTTTCAGGGTGAATCTGCAGATTCACCGGGTTTAGTCCGACTGCTATTCAACCTCAAAAGCCTCTTAAACCACACCGGCATCAGCAGTCACCAACAGCAGACCGCGCCACTCCAAATATCCAGAGCCTGGGGTTGGCCACGCCGCTAAGCGGCGGGGGGCCAGACGTGATGGAAACCGGGCGGGACGTAGGTTATGGGCATGAGTGATGAGGTCCTGGTGGAGGTTGACGGGCCGGTCGCTGCCGTCACGCTAAATCGGCCCGAGCGGCGCAACGCGATCTCTGGCGCGCTCCTGACCGGCCTGCGCGAGTCGCTGGCCGAACTCGAAGCCCGGCCCGAGATCAGGGCGATCGTGCTGACCGGAGCCGATCCGGCGTTCTGTGCCGGGCTCGACCTTACCGAGCTGGGCCAGCCCGACGGTGCGATCCGCAAGGTATCGCGCGGTGACGTCACTCCCGCCCTGAGCAAGCCCCTGATCGGCGCGATCAACGGCGCGGCGATCACCGGCGGTCTGGAACTGGCGCTGGCCTGCGACTTCCTCATCGCCTCTGAGCGAGCAAGGTTCGCCGATACGCACGCCAGGATGGGGATTCAGCCGGGCTGGGGCCTGACCGTGGAACTCCCGGCGGCCGTGGGCCTGCGCCGGGCCCGCGAGATGAGCGCCACCGGCAACTTCGTCGATGCCCAGACCGCTCTGGAGTGGGGCCTGGTCAACCACGTCGTCCCGCACGCCGATCTCCTGAGCTTCACCCGCAAGCTCGCCGCCGACATCGCCTCCAGCGACCAGGCCGCGCTCGCCGCGCTCTTCGCGACCTACGACCAGGCCGCCGCACTCACCGGCCGCGACGCCCGCCGCATCGAAACGGCCAACCACGCCGCCTGGCACGCCGACGGTATCGACGCCGCCAAGGTCGCCGAGCGCCGCACCGCCGTCATCGAACGCGGCCGTACCCAGGCCTAGAGCTCGCAAGGCCTAACACCCGCCCCGGGGGTGCGAGAACTTGTCCGGTTTTGCTTGACTACGACTGTGACGAGTTCGGCGCCAGTGCAGGAGGTCGCGGAGCCACCCGCTCCAGAGTCCCCGCCGCTACTCAAGCGGCGGTCTTACCCCCTGCTGGCCACCTTCGGCCTGATCATCGTCGGCATGTCCTCCACGCTCTGGTGGGGACCACGGCTGGCCGGACTCACCGCCTGGGCGCTTCCCCACGATCTCTGGGGAACGATGATCGCCGCGAATCGCCTTCTCCACGGCCATCTAGGTGACCTGTACACCCGGCCCACCGGCCTGATCACGCTGCCCGGCGGCGCGCTGATTCTCGTCCCGATCGTCGCCCTCACCGACTTCATCGGCCTGCCGATGCACATTCCCGGCCATAACGCCGACCCGGCATCCTGGCTGTACGCCGGCCCGTATGAGACCGCGATCTCGGCGGTAGCCCTGTTCGCCGCCGACGCGATCGCCGAGCACCTCGGCCTGTCCCGGCGTCGGCGCCTGGTGCTCGCCGCCGCCGGCGCGATGCTGCTATGGAACGTCACGATCCGCTGGGGCCATCCCGAGGACGCCGTCGCGGTCGGTCTCCTCCTCTACGCGGTGCTCGAGCTAGCCAAGGCAAGCAAGCCCAGCCGGTCCGCCTGGTTGTTCGGCCTGGCCGTGGCCGTGCAGCCGCTGGTCCTGCTCTCACTCCCGGTCGTGCTCGCGGTGATGCGGCCCAGCCGGATCGCCGGCTACCTGACTCGGGCCGGCATTCCCGGCGCTGCGCTCCTCGGCGCCGCCGCGCTGGCGAACTGGCACGCCACCTACGTCGCGGTGACCAGCCAGCCCAACTGGCCCAAGGTCAACCACCCCACCCCCTGGCTGGCCCTGGCCACTCCCCTGCGGGGCGGCGCGGTCGCGGCCGGCCCGTCCCGGATCGTCGCGATCGTGGTCGCCTGCGCCTGCGCGGTCCTGGTCTGGCGCCAGTGCCGCGCTGCCCGCGAAACCCGCGCACCCCAGCCCTGGGACAGCCAGACGCTGCTCCAGGTCCTGTGGTGGGTCGCGGTCGCCCTGGCGGTCAGGTCGGCCTTCGAGCCGGTGATGGTCGCCTACTACGTCTGGCCGTCGCTCGCGATCGCGCTGGTCACCTCGGCCGCGACCTGGCCTTTCCTGCTCATGACCTCAGCCGTCGCGGGGACGATCACCTTCGCCTCGCAGTCCTCCTCGCACAGCCCGTGGATCTGGTGGGCTCCGCTGTTCACCGGGCTCTGCCTGACGCTGTACCTGGCCAGGGTCCGCCGCCGGGCCGAACCCCAGCCGGTCCTGGTCACGGCGCCGGGCTGACGGCCGCGAGCCTCCGCCCTCCCTGCGATCCGGTGATCACCGTCAGCTGACCCGGCTCCCCGAACACCCGCCAGTTCGCATTCACCTTCACCGGCTGGCCGCTCAGCGGGGTCACGGTCAGGTGCGCGGTGACGAACCCGCTCGACTGGTTCCAGCTCGCGGTGCCGTTGACCGTGGCATCGGCCACCCACCTCGCGTTGGTCAGCTTGATCTTCACAACGTTCCCGCCTGAGAAGCCGACCTTCCCGCCGCGCAGCGCGAGATCATCGAAGCCGTCGCTTCTGGGGAACCGGTTAATCTCGTCCCCGACGAGCGCCAGCGCGGTCGACGCGGCCTGCAGCGCGGTCCGGGTGGCCTGGTTCCCGGCCGTGGCGCGCGCGGGCTGAGCCTGCGCGAGCCGCAGCGGGTAACCGCCAACGGCGTGGATCGGCGCGACTCGCCCGGCGCACGAGGTGTTCTGATGAGCCAGGCCAGCCGGATTATTTATAAAGGTTTGAAAAATTTGCGCAGGACAGGCGTCGTTGTCATCTTGCAGTGTCACATGGGTAAGGTTCGCGACCCTGACCACGCGGGCCGACTTGCCTATCTGACTCGCCACCAGGCTGGCCCCGTTCAGCCACGGCGTCAGCGAGTCAAACGTCCCCGACAAAATCAGCACGTGCAGCCGGGGCGGCACCAGCGGCGGCCGCTTCGTGATCGGCGGGACCAGGCGAGTCGGCTTCGGCCAGTTCAGGCAGGCGCTGTAGGCCTCGGTGTACTGGTCCAGCTGCGTCCACTGGGCGACGGTGAACGGCGCGAACGTCTTCGACGGCTCCCGTCGCAGCGCGTTGCGGTACTGCTTGGCCCGGGTTGCCGGTGACGCGGTCCGGCTGAACAGCTGGACGTAGTCCGTGCAGGCGACGGCGTAATACAGCGCGTCGCTGAACTCGGGCAGCGGAAAGTTGCTGTCGTCGAAGCCGGTCGACAGCTCGGCCACTCGCAGAAGCGGCGCCTGGTCATTGTGCAGCAGCAACGCCCGCGCCGCCGCGTCCAGGTCCCGGTAGACGATCGGGTCGAAGCCGGCGTTGTTGACGAGGTTGACCAGCGTCTCGGTGTTGACGGTCAGCTTGGTCAGCGTCCCCGAGCCAGACACGGTCTGGCCGGTGATCGGCTTCTTGTTCAGCCGGGCGGCGAGCTTGCTGATCCTGGACCAGGCTCCGGGCCCGGCCGCCGAGTCGCAGGGACGCCACTGGACGCACGCCTGGTCGAAGGCCTGGCGGGCCGTCCGCACCGTGCTCGTGTACCACGGGTCGAGGCCAAGCACCTGGTACGTCGAGTCGAGCGTGACCGAGCGGAACTGCTGCGGGTACTCCGAGGCCAGCACCTGGGAGAACCAGCTGCCGTAGGAGTCACCGTACAAATCGACGGGGCCGACCCGCAGTTCGCTGAGCACCTTGGAGACGTCGCGGGCCGAGTAGGCGGTGTTGAACAGGTCGGAGGCGTGCACCCAGCCGCCGTTCTTGTACTTCCACTTGTGATTGAGCAGGTCGCCGCACTTGCCGACGAGCGCGTTGAATGCGGGCCCGTCCTGCTTTTGCACGTTGTTGAAGTTCTGAAGGCCAGGACAGCTCAGCGGGGTCGAGGTGCCGGTACCGCGCAGGTTGATCAGCAGCAGGTTCCGCGTCTGGCGGAGCGGGCCGAGCATGGCGAGGTACGACGACTCGCTGCCGAACGTCATGAAGCCAGGCCCGCCCTCGACCGCGAGCACGGTGCCCTTAGGGTGATTCCGTTTGGCCGCCGGGATCCACCAGAAGCCGAGATGAATAAGCGGACTGACCTTAGACCCGTAGTCCAGCGGCACGGACTCCTCACCGCAGTAGGTCAGCGGAGCGGTCGCGCACCTGTGCAGCGCGACCTTGCCGAGCCGGAGGGTCTTGGGTGCGGATGCTGGAGAAGCCAAGGTGGGGGCGGCCTGGGCTACGCCGGTGAGCGCCAGGCCGAGCGATGCCAGGCCAATCATCAATCGCCGCATCATTGGATCCTAGGAGAGCGCCGTGCCACCCACCAGCCCGGGCCGTTTCATGCCAAGCTGACCTAGTGAATGCGGTCGCGATCATTGTCGGCATTAATGCCTACCGTGACCAGCCGCTGACCAGCGCCGTTTCTGATGCCGTGGCTTTCCGGAACGCATTGATCGAGCTCGGGCTGGTCGACCCGGATTCGATAACGCTACTCACCGCACCGGCGGAGCCCGATTCCCTGCTGGCGACGAGGGACGCGATCACCGCCGCGCTGCGCGAGCCCTATTTGCACGGCGACGGCGTCGATCGAATGTACGTCTTCCTCAGCGGTCACGGAATGCTGGCGCAATCCAATGCCTCGCATAGCGCCTCGGCGACGGCGTTCCTGCCCGCCGACGTGAGCGATCCGATGAGCGAGCCGTGGAAGCTGCTGAATCTCGATGACCTGCTGCGCAGTTTCCGGTCCGCCGGTCCGCGCGAGCAGTTCTTCTTCATCGACGCCTGCCGCAATCTGCGCTATGACCAGTACCCGCCAGAACTCGGGCCGATCGGCCTCGCCGGACGCGGCCAGCCTCCGGTCGGCGGGCGCGCTCAGAGCGTGCTGTACGCGGTATCGCCCGGCGGGCAGGCTCTCGGCAACGTCGGCGGTCTCGGGGTGATGACCAGTCATCTGGTGCAGGCGCTGCACGGCACCGGCGAGGCGCTGGACTTCGACGACGGACTCGACAGCTACGTGGTCACCGCCCAGTCGGTCTATGCCTACGTCGCGGCCAGGGTCGGTGAGCAGGTTGCCAGCCTGGCGCAGTGGCAGCGGGAGTACATGCTCCCCGATCAGTACAACAACGGACCGCCGCTGCGGCCGATCCGCCTGGTGGCAGATCCCGGTCCCGGCACCCTGACGCTCACCGTCGACCCGCCCGGTGACGCCGAATACGTGAACGTGACCGTGCTCCAGCGCGGAGCCCGGCTGGAGGAGCCTCGATGGCCGCCGAAGTCTTTCGGTACGCCGGTCGAGATCCCCAGGCAGCGATTCCGGCTCTCGGTCGGGAGTCACTACGGAGCGACCGGCGTCGAGCCCGAACTCATCGACGGGCGAACCATGACCACCGCGCTGATCAAGCACAAGTACTTCGGCCCGCTCGGTCCGGGACCGAAGCTGCCGCCCGGTCCGGCGCCGGCACCGTCCGATCCTGGGCCCGGGCCGGCCGACGTCACCTACTCCGAGTCAGCCCCGGTCACCACGCGCGGCACCTACGGCATCCGCGCGGTCAGCCCCTCGGCTGGCTGGCTCGAAGCCATCGTGGCCGAGCCTTGTACCACGGTCGAGATCATTGGACTGGACCCGCCGTACCTCGCGGAGATCACCCAGGCCAACCTGGACGAGCCAGCCCAGCTGGCGGTGCCTCCCGGATCCTACCGAGTCCGGTTCAGAGTCGGCAGCGAGCAGTTCAGCGAGACGATTGCCGAGATCGAGGAGGGCCGGGCCACCACGATCCGGGCCACCGCATTCGCATCTCCCCTGGTTTCTGATGTCACCGGGCAAATCGAGCACCAGGCGGCGTTCGAGCTATCCGAGCACTTCGGCCCGGTGCAGGCCAATCCGGCCCTGACCCTGGCGACGCTGATAGCGCTCAGCCGGGCGCACGAGTCCCAGGAGATGCTCCAGTTTTCCGAGCCCATTCCGTCCCTATGGGCGCCGAACCCTGACGGCTGGCTGTCGCTGGCCATTGCAATAGACGGCTCCGCCTGGGACCGACCCGCCGCCCAGGTGACGGCCGGGCTCGAAGCCGAGGTCACGACGCCCAAGGCCTATCACCCGAACCTCATCCAGCTCAGTCCCATGGGCCAGTCGGCCGGGCTCGACCAGATCGTCGGCGGGGCAGCGATCCTCCCTCTGCCCAATTGCACGCTGATCGTCCGCTCGCCCCTGATCGGCGAGATCGAGCTGCCGGTGGCAGCGGCCCGGCGCATGGTGACCTCGATCGGCATCGTCCTGCGGGCCGACGGCGGGCTCGATGTCGCCCAGCTGCTAACTCCGCTGCACCTCGACGAGGTCGCGGTCGCGGAGCATGCCCGCCGGTCACTGCTCGGCCAGTGGCTCTACCAAAGCGGCGAGCTGATCAGCCTTGGGCGGCAGGTCGCCTCGGACCGGCTCGGCGAGATCATCGCCGGCAATGACTTCGATCCGGTGCTGTCGCCGATGGCCTATCACGCCTTGTCGCGGCAGTTGGCCGCCGATCCGGCCGATCAGGGCGAGACCATCCGCCGGGCGCGGGAAGAGATCGGATTCCAGATCTTCAGCGAGTCCGATGGACATTTGGACTCGGCCTTGATCGGGACTCATCTCGGTCTTGATCGGAGTCGGAGCGTGGGCCAGACCGCGGACCTCGGTTGGGCCTTGCTGTCCGAGGGCCAACTGCCCTTGCTTGCCGACAGCTTGAGGCTAGCTACCGCAATGTACGGCCGACTGCCGGCACTCGCCGCCGAACAGGCCAAGACGGTACAGCCGGGCAGTACCTGGACGTTGCGCTGGAAGCAGCCGCGCCTTAGGGGGGCCTGATCGCCATGAGCGTCATCGATCCGTTCGTTACCCGCGTCGGCCAGCTCTTCCAGGCCAGCGGTGATCACCTGATCTGGACCAGGCTCGGCGATGGCCAGGTCTGGAACATCATCTCGGGCCGCCATTATCCGAGCGGCCACTCCGGCGAGCTGATCGATGCCGAGCGGGCCTACTTCACCGTCAGGCTCACCGAGATGTTCCTCGGCCGCAGCCGAACGCTCTGGCGGAAGTTCTACCCGGTGGTGCACTCCTTCTGCGGCTACGCCGACGCCCAGCAGCACGCGATCGCCGGGCCCGGGCAACTGCAGACCGTCACCGACGCAGGCCTGGATCGGGTCGTCACCTTGAATTTCCGGCTCGCCGGCCCCACCCCGTTCCGAGGCGGCGACGTGTCGGTGGTGGCCGGCCTGTATTCGGTGCCCGGCGACGACGCGGCCAAGGCACTGGTCGAAACCCTCAGCGCGGTTGCCGGGCTAGCGCTGCTTCAGGCCAGCCCGGCCGGTCAGGTCGCGCAGATCACCCAGGTAATCAAGGCCGGCATCGACAGCATCTTCCAGCTGAACACGACGAAGATCCGGCTCGGCGTGAACGACACGATGAGCGGAGCGCAGCCGCTCCGGTCTGGCTACTACGTCGGGATCGCGGCGTCCGCGGCCGAGGTCGACTTCACAAGGCTGTGGCTAGTGGACGGTCATCTGCTCGAGGGCAAAGATCCGGTCTCCGCCCGCCCGTTCGTCGGGCACGACTACCTGGTGCTCCAGCTTGAGCGCAGCGAACGGCTGCCGAACTGGCCGGCGTTGCCCGGCATGACCGAGCAGCAGCAGCGGTTCAACGCCGTCCTGAGCGATGACCTCAGCTCGGCCGCCGAGAAGAGCGAGCGGCTCAACAAGCTGTGGCCCGGCTTCAACGAGGCGCTCCAGACCAGCCCGTACCTCACGAAGGCCGACGCCGCCGCGATCGCAAACGACGTCCTGGCCGACCTCAAGAGACGGCTGGACGCCCAGCGCTCAGGCAACCCGTTCGAGTCAAAGTCGTGGGACCGCGAACTCGCCGAACCCCTCGCAACCGAGATCGACTTCGCCGAGGTCCCCGAGTCCGGCCGCACCGGCGGGCCGGAAAGCGCGCCGTTCTGAGTCAGCGGAGCGGCGGGGGCTGCTCGCGCTCGGATTCCGGGCGCGGGCCGAAGATGCGGCGGTCAGCCTCGGCGATCGGGACGTCGTTGATGCTGGCCTCGCGGCGGCGCATGTAACCGTCGTCGTCGAACTCCCACAACTCGTTGCCGTAGCTGCGGTACCACCGGCCGTCGGCGTCGTGGCATTCGTACTGGAACCTGACCGCGATCCGGTTGCCGTCGAACGCCCACAGGTCCTTCCGCAGCGCATAGTCGAGCTCACGGCTCCACTTGCGACGCAGGAACTCCACGATCTCGGCCCGGCCGGTGACGAACTCGCTGCGGTTGCGCCAGACCGAGTCCTCCGAGTAGGCGCCGGCCACCCGCTCTGGGTCGCAGCTGTTCCACGCGTCCTCGGCCGCCTGGACCTTCTGCCTGGCGGTTTCCTCGGTGAATGGCGGCAATGGCGGTCGCTGGGTCATGGCATTAGCTTACGCAGGCATGAGCGCGTGACTCGGGCGCTCGGCGGTCTAGCTATTCCCAGGCGGCGCATATTACTGTTAACCACCTCCTTGGCCGGCCGGCGGATTGGATGTACACGATGAAGTTCCGGTCAGTCGTTTTCGCGTCGCTCGTACTTCTTGTTCTCGCCGGACCGGCTACTGCCAGCGCGGCGGCAAAGCCGAAGGAGCTGCCGAATCCGAGCTGGAGCGGCTACTCCGTCTCCCCGGCCAGAGGAACGCTCTCCGGCAGCACCGCGGTATGGCGCATCCCCAAGGTGACGAGTGGGTCTTCAAGCATGTCTGCAAGGGCACCAAGCCGATCGACGTCACGACGCCGCAGGTCAAAGTTGGTGACCTGGTGCAAGCCTCGGTGGAGTTCACCAGGAAGGGCAAGGACGGGACGCTGCACTTCCACCTCAACCTGACCGACACCTCGGCTGGCGTCTACACCGACAAGTACGTCAAGGTCGACGCGGGCACGGATCTGTCCGACGTGGCTGGTCAGGGCGGCGTGATCGTCGAGGACAACAGCGACAAGGGCGGGCTGGCCAAATTCGGCTCGATCAAGCTCTCGTTCGTCGACTACGGCAAGTCCAAGGACTACAGCGTGAACGACTGGCAGCTCAAGGTCGGCAAGACGACCTTGGCCACGAATTCCGGATTCAAGTACCACGGCCCTGGCGGCGACGGTTCATTCACCGTGACCTGGAATCACGAGAGCTGAGATCTATCCTGGGTTGGTGAGACTGGTTTCGCTTCTGCCGTCGGCGACGGAGATCGTGTACGCGCTCGGCCTGGGAGATGACCTGGTCGGCGTCACCTTCGAATGCGACGAGCCGCCATCGGCCCGCGCCGAGAAGACGATCGTCGTCGGCGGCCGTGACACCAAGGGCATGACCCCGGGCGAGATCGACCGCTACGTCCGGGACCAGCTGGCCGCCGGCGCGGACCTCTACACGCTGCACGCCGACGCGCTGGCCGGGCTCCGGCCCGAACTGATCCTGACTCAGGACCTGTGCCGCGTCTGCGCGCTGCCCACCGGCCACGTCGAAGACGCACTCGGCTACCTGGGCTGCCAGGCCGACGTGATCTCGCTCGACCCGCACACGCTTGATGAGGTACTCGACTCGATCCTGGTGGTGGGTGAGCGCACCGGCGTCGCCAGCCGGGCGTCCGAACTGGTCGCCGGCTTGCGCTCCCGGCTCGCCGCCGTCGCCGACGCGGTAGCCGGCCTAGACCGCCCGAAGGTGGCGCTCGTCGAGTGGGTGGACCCGCCCTTCACGGCCGGCCACTGGATCCCCGACCTCATCACCGCCGCCGGCGGCGAACCGGTAGCCGCAAGACCAGGAGCACCGTCCGTCCAGGCAACCTGGGAGGAGATCGCGGCCGCCGCCCCCGACCTGATCCTGGTCTCCCCCTGCGGCTACCACCTAGACGGCGCCGTCGACCAGGCCCGTCTGGCAGCAGCAGCCCTGCCAGACGGGCTTCCAGTCTGGGCCATCGACGCCGACGGCATCGTGGTCAGACCCGGCCCCAGACTGGTAGACGGCGTAGAAGCAATCGCCTCGATCCTCCACCCCAAGGCGATCCAGGGCCGCATGCCCGCCGCCGCACCCCAAGTCGCGCTTGTCAGCGCCGGAGCCAACCACCACGGGGAAAGTTCGTAGTGGTTATAACAACAACGAACTTTCCCCGTTGTGATTAGCCGGTCTGTCGTCTGAGGTTTCTGTGGCTGGCGGGGCTGGTGGGATCAGGGCTTGGATGATCAGGTTCGGGTCGGCGGGCTGATCGTCCTCGGGCGGGTTGAGAATCTGCCCGATCGTTGAATCTTGTGCGGGCGCGGCCGTCGACCCCGACGCAGACACCTGAACCGGGCCCAGCAGCAGCGGCTCCGGCGGGCCTTCTGGCAGGCGGACCTGGTCGACCGGCGTCAGGGCGTTGACCAGCTGAGGCCGACGACCGGCCTGGAAGCGGACCAGGGGCTGACCGCCAGGCATGTGACCGGCGATGATCGGATCGTAGATCGTCTCGCGCTCCCAGTCGGGTACCTGTTCGTGCAGCAGGAACACCCGGATCGCGCCGTGCTGGACGCCCATCTGCCAGGCCAGCATCTCGCCGGTCTCCGGGCCCTTGCCCCGGATCTGCGCCATTTCCATGGCTTCCTCGTTGACCAGCTTCTTGAACCAGACCGTCGGCTCGGGGTATCCGGGCGGCACTTCCGGCTTGTCGTACGGCAACGGCTGGTTATCGGCCAGCCGCACGTCGAACATGTCGTGGTCGCCGGTGACCGGCGGGCCCAGCGTGGGGTCGATGACCGGCGTCGAGACGACCGGCCGGGTCGGCCCGCCGCCGGGACCCTCGGAGAAGATCTGCTTGTCAAACATGATCGTGCCCTGGTCCATCGGCAGCTCGATTTTCACGTCGCCGCCTAGCAGCGTGCCGTACCTGGCGACCGGTTCGAGCTTCGGGAACGGCGTGAACGGGTAGATCACGCCGTCGACGACGCGGTACTCCCGCATCCTGGTCATCTCGGCCATCTTGGCCGAGTAGTTCGTGAACTCCTTGTCGCGCTGGTTGAAGCGCTTGACCAGGTCGGCCCAGATCTCGGGCGGGATTCCAGCCGGATCGGGCATCTTCGGCTCGAAGTAGCCGACCGCGCCGATCATGTCCCGCGCGCCCAGCATCACGTCGAGCGGATTGATCGTCTTCATCTTGATCGCGGGCGGCTTGGGCACGCCGCCGAGTTCGAGCAGCGGGACCGACTCCGGGTTAGACGGGCGGACATCGATCGCGAGGCCGTATTTGTCGACAAAGTACTGGAACCAGCGCTGGTTCTCCTGCGTGATCCCCCACCGGTTCTCGATCTCGATCGGCTGGGGGAACAGGCTCGGGTCGCTGGTGTCGGACTGCATGAGCCGGACCAGCCGCGCGATCTCCTCCGCCGACCGCGATACGGCCGGCACGCCGGCCCCGACGGCGTCGTCGAGATCCGCATGCACGTCGCCGACGGCTCGCTGCACCACCACCCTGACCCAGGGTCCAGCGACCTGACCATCGGGGGAAGCGTGCACGACCACGTATCCATCGGGCACGTTCCTCGCCGCCGCGGCCGGCACCGCATCGAGCACCACGATGCCGCCCGGCCGCAGGTTCGGCCCGAACTCGGCCACGGGGCCGAACACCTCGGTCGCATCGTGCACGACCACGGCGTCCATCGTCTGCGGGAACATCGACAGCGACCTGGTGACCTCCGGGTCGCCGTACGCGAAGACGTTCGGCGGCGGCTCGGCCTCCGGCGTCGCGTCGAACGAG
>Ga0134128_10007205_pt1 | contig 13438 bp, 13 predicted proteins | sample KB31754_FD_96462 | JGI IMG/M metagenome (GOLD analysis project Ga0134128, IMG submission 96462) | Terrestrial soil microbial communities with excess Nitrogen fertilizer from Kellogg Biological Station, Michigan, USA - KB3-175-4 | ecosystem: Environmental > Terrestrial > Soil > Unclassified ... | reverse complement strand
TGGTTGGTCAAAGGCCACGAAAGTGAAGACCTGGCTCGTCGCATAGCAGCATCGGTTCATCCCGTGAGTCCCACACCCTAGTTGCTCTGCTTAGGGAATGACATGGTGCCAAAAGTGCGGCTCATCTTGTAGATAGCTTATACCCCTCCTCCGTACGGGGGAGATAACTGACAGTTGTGCTGCGAGCCTGCCGACCCTTTGAATGTCCGCTTTGGGTCGAAAGCGGACTATCCGATGAAGCTAGTTGGAGCCGGGTACTTCGACGTGGTCGTCAATCCCTAGTCATTTGCTTGGCGAGGATCACCCGCGAGGTGAGAGCCACCTTCAAGCCATGCAGCCAAGCCTGGTGAAAGCCGCTCGCGCACTTTCGCATCATAACGGGCTAGGTCGTCGGCAGTCAGGACGTCACGCCATCGTCCGTTCAAGCCCTTGTTGATGAACCTTCGTGCGCCTTCGGGAAACATCGCTTTTGTCTGAGGCATTAGCTCCGCGCCTGCCGCCCGCATCGATTCAAAGCTCGCCGCCGAAACAAGAGAGGGCCAAATATTCTCGTCGACCGTTATTCCGAGAAAAGACGAAATGCGCCGCATCTCGTTGTCGAGATCGGCTTTGAGATCGTTGTAGTGAACAAGGAGAAAGTTTGGCCGACGCCGCTCAGCCCAATAGCCCATTTCCAATTTGAAGTATGAGGGTCCCGGTGTGCCTTCCGCGTCCCCGGGTACAGCGGGCGTCGATATCCAAATGCGGAAAAACTCCGCTGGGTCAGACGGAAACCGCGGATAGGGTCGACCGATAACCGGATCCTCTAGGCCGATCCGATCAAAGTTTTCATATTGTGCCTTTGTGTACCCAGTGAAGTGATTGTGCATGGACATCAGGGCGTCGCGACCATCGCGAGCGACATGGATATAGCGAACCTCATCGTGAAGAGGGATTCCGTCCACCGGTAAATGCGTCTTGATGAACCGTCGATGTCTCTGGGATTCCAAGCTTGCGAGCACTTCTTCTGAGAACCCCCGAAATCGCGCATCAATCCAGGGTGAGACCGTGGGTAGCGGGCGGGCCTGCGCGTCCTGAAACACAAGCGAAGCAACGATCTGCTGCGTCCACGTCGTTCCACACTTGGGCGCGGTGGCGATCACAATGTCGTCGGAACGAGGACGATAGTTCGCCCATCGACGGCTATCGAGGCTCCACGTCCGGTATTCTCGCAGCGCTGGCCGGATCAACATGACTGCTGGACGATCTTTGACCCCAACAGATTCTAGACAGTGTTTGTTACCAAGGCGAGCGCCCCCTAGAGCTTCACTAGGGCAATCTCTCGCTTGCGTCGCAAGAGATAAGTAAGGTCTCGGGCAACCGAAAGTCCGCTATGGGTGGAAAGCGGACGTTGATCTTCTGCCCGATCAGTGGATGTCGGCGCACAGTTCGACCGCTTTGGCTGATTCTAGTTGAAGCGATCAGATTTCAACGATCGTCATTTTTTAATTTGGGAGCCGCTCAGCGCCGAGACCAAGACAATCCAGCGCGCGGAGCCGTCGCCGCACGAAGAGCTCACTCCTTAGGAGCCAAGAAACTCAAGCGGCAGCAAAGGCCGTGTGGCGCAAAATCCAGGATGACGGTTCCGTCCTTCGCACCGGACAAGGTCGAACGAATGACGCGCGTGCCAAATCCAGGACGCTCGGGCGCGCGGACTTCCGGGCCCCCTCGCTCCAGCCACTCGATCTCGACCCGATTATCGGAGTCTTGCGGCGTGATCTTCCATGACAGGGTCACGGATCCCTCTTCGACAGAAAGAGCACCGTATTTGACCGCATTGGTCGCGAGCTCGTGAATGCCGAGCGCCAGACCGGCACCCAGTTGTTCGGAAATCGCCAGCGAGGGGCCGGAACTCGTGATTCTGGAGAGTCCGTACGTGTCCGTAAATGGCTTAAGCGCCGAACGCACGATGTCAGCCAGGTCGGGCGTTCGCGACGACGAGGCGAGCACAAGTTCGCCGGCCGCCAGAACCGAGCGCATCCGACCCAGGAAGCGCTCGACATAACGGTCGACCTCCAATGAGTTCTGGGGCCGCGACTGATTCGCCAATGCGTTGATCAATGCAGCGAGATTTCCGGCGCGATGGCGCATTTCGCCGAGTAGCATCTGTTGACGCTCATCGGCCCGTTTGCGCTCAGATATATCGCGGGCAATTTTCGATGCGCCGATGATCTGGCCGCTTGCATTGCGGACCGGCGACACGGTGAGCGAAACCGGAATGAGGCTCCCGTCCTTACGCCGCCGAATGGTCTCATAGTGCTCTGTCCGTTCGCCGCGCCGGATTCGCCCCAGGATCATCGGTTCCTCGTCCACGTGATTGGGAGGAATTAGAATCGTGACGGGTTTGCCGATCACTTCATCGGCGGCATAGCCGAATATCCGTTCGGCACCATTGTTCCAGCTCGTGATGATGCCGTTAAGATCCTTGCTGACGATCGCGTCTTCGGAAGACTCGACAATCGCGGCCAATCTCTGTGCGGCCTCCTCCGACCGTTTGCGGTCGGAAATGTCGATCAGCAGGTTCACCGCTCCGACCAGCCTTCCTGTCTCGTCATGGATCGGCGTCGGAAACGGAATGAACGGGTAGCGCGTACCATCGGGCCGGGCCGCAATGGCTTCGGCGCCACGAACCGGCTTGCCGGTCTTCAGCGTGACCGCCATGGGACATTCGTCGTGACCCATCTCGCTGCCATCGGGCCAGAACAAACGCCAAGACCCACACCACCAGTCTTTGCCAAGCGTTGGACGGCGGCCCCACAATTCGACTGCGGCTTCGTTGAAATAGGTTAGACGACCTTCCGAGTCGGTCGCATAAATTGCTGCCGGAATCGCTTCCAGAATCCGACGCGAGTCAACGTCGCGTACAATCTGGATGTGTTCGCGCCACCAAGAGCCCGGCTCGTCTTCGTGAGATCTCATCGGCATTAGAGGGCCCCCACTTGCCCAAATGATTTCCGAAAGTGTTGCTCATGAGCTATCCAACCCATGAACCCACTCCTGGTCAACGACTAGGATTCCTCTGGTTGATGCGAGCGCTTCTGACCCCATTTCGGCACAACGCTGGTACCCCGAGCAAAGTTCCAAGACGCAAAGTTGTACGGTACCAGACAACTAGAGATTGAAGGTCTGTCGGCGTTCGGTGGGATGGAGATGCGGTGGGCGGCCCGCACATGCGCCCAAAAGGGAGCGGTCGGCATGGTCTGGCCGAATGTCGAAGGCGACCTGTACGAATGCAGGTTGGGCAGGGATTTCCTGCGGCTGCGGGCCGGAAAAAACGCAAAGAATTAAAGCGTTTGTGGGTGTCGCCTTAGCGAGGCGTTGGCCTGTGGGTGTGATATTGCTGGCCCGCCGAATTCGTGGGAGCAGACCTTGGCGGAAAGCGACGGGTCTTTTGCCGGTTCTATCCCAGAATTGTACGATCGCCTTTTGGTCCCGCTCATTTTCGAATCTTATGCACTCGACCTCGCCGGACGGCTAGCAACGGTTCAGCCTAAGGACTTACTGGAGCTGGCCGCGGGAACGGGCGCGGCAACGCGAACGGTCGCATTGCGACTTTCTTCGCAGTCTCGCATCGTCGCAACCGATCTCAATCAGCCTATGCTGGATTATGCCGCGGCTCGGCAGTTTGGCGATGGTCGCATCACGTGGCGGCAAGCCGATGCGATGGTTCTGCCGTTCAAGGACCACGTATTTGAAGTTGTGTTCTGCCAGTTCGGCGCAATGTTCTTTCCTGACAAGATTCAAGCTTATCGAGAGGCCCGCCGCGTTTTGAAGGAGGGGGGCCATTTTTTTTCAACGTGTGGGACCGAATCTCTGAAAACGAATTTGCGGAAGGTGTAACGCAAGCGCCAGCAGCCAGGTTTCCAAGCGATCCGCCTCGTTTCCTGGCCCGCATTCCACACGGCTATCGATTGAGGGTCGCATCAGAACGCACGTCATTGCCGCTACGTGCTGATGCGACGGAGAGATCTCGTATCTGAGCTCGGGCTTCTTTTAACTCCAAGGCCAAAGGTTCATCCTGCACCCGGCGGCGCATGCCAAACGAGTTAGAAGTGACAACTGTCCGCTTTGGGTCGAAAGCGGACATTTGTGCCGGCTGCAGCGTCGCTATTTAAACGACCCGGCCTGAGCAAACTCCGGCAAGATCTCAATCGCTGTTGCCGCGAGAATCTGGTCAATCATGCTACCTGAATTCGACAATGGAAGCCAAACCGATTCCGCCCGATGAACGCGCGTGCCCGGCGCGGCTCCTCGCCGCGTGCACAGAAAAACAGGCACGTTCGTGGTGAGCACTTGCTGAAGCACCCTCGCTGTGCGGTGTATTAAAATGCTTGGATCGTCAAGCGTTAGTTCGGCGCCCGTCGTGTCTCCACCCATCGCAAGCGCAATGACGGTTCCGCAAAGCCTTACCTTGAAGCGCCCCTCGCCCTTCACATCGAATAGGTGCAGGTGAGGTAAGTACTCACGAAGCACCCTCGGCGTGAGTTCATTTCGCAGTGGCATCGTTCGTGCTCCGCGCTTAGCCTCCCAAACGCCAAACACGCCCCGGATCATTGAAGATTGAACCTCCTCAAGAGAACGTTCGATGTCGTCTCCAACTTCCAGAATCTTTTCCATGCGGCGGCCGAATCTTCTGATCTGTTAGGTGGAAACCACCGTGACGCAGTTGTGGTTGACAATGAGTGAACGACCGATCGGGCTGCAGTAGTCGATAACGCAGAAGAGCAGAACCGATTGGTGGGCCACGCCACGTCTTGTAGTGCCGCTAAGTCCGCTTTGGGTCGAAAGCGAACGCGGCCCGCCCGTGACGGTCACAACTCGCAGACGCAAAACGGTGGGGCACACTGGCCGCCTCTTTGTTTTATGTCGGGCGAAATTTGCCAACCCTAGCGGGCGCCGCGCCCTTAGCGAATAACCCACCTCCAGTTCACTGCCTAACCTCAAGCGACTCTGCAGCTCGATAAGCTATTTGGGCAAATTTTTTCGCTCGCGGACACGGACGAACGTTGGCGAACTGCGATAGTCGAGCGAAAGTCGGACAAATAGTTGAGTAGGTCCGCTTAGGGGCGTTATAAGTCGACTGCTGCGATTCGAAGCTGAATTGCCGTGGCTCGTCGCTCACCTGGTGAGCACCGATCCGTAGAGAGTCAAAGAAAGGAAGAAAGAAAGCCTCTCTTTGCTTGGCGATGGGCCAAGCATCTACGGATTGCCGATGACTAGAGCCGCGCAGAAACACGAAAACCATGAAGTTCCTACTGACCGTTTGGCATATTCGCCAAGCGAAACGGCTAAGCTGATTGGGATCGGCCGAACCACGCTCTACGAACTGATCGGAAACGGCTCGCTGGAGACCGTGAAGCTCGGTTCGCGGCGATTGATCACGCGCGCTGCGATTGACCGCCTTCTCGCGGCGAACAAGGTGTCGACGTGAACCCCCTCCCCGCTCGATTGCACCTGCTCACGCTGAAGGAAGCGGCCGCAGTGTTGCGCATTTCAATAAAGACTCTCCAACGCCGAATTGCCGCCGGCCAGCTCAGCGCCATACGCGACGGCCGCATGCTGCGGATCACGCTCAGCGAGATCGAACGCTACATCGCAGAGAGGAGGACCGCATGACGCGCGTGTCCTCGAAAGTCCTTATTTGTCAGGCTTTTTCTCGCCGTCGGGAAAACGCACCCCGCATAAATCCGGACGATACGATTGGTGCTATTTCCCGAATGTCCCCTACCGGCCTCAGGTGTCCTCCCGAGACCTCAACCTGCTTCAAGGAGAGTTCCCGATGAAGCGTCTAGATCCCAATTCCCTCGACAAATCAGAAAACGCATTCACTAGCGATAAAGACGAGAATCTTCAAATCATTCGCGACCGCGTGACACAGAACGAGTCTGGCATTCGTCGCCGCGACTTGCTGAGCGCGCTCGACAGGCTGGCAGATCTGACTGAGATGGCGCTCTCTGCCATTGCGACGTCGAGCCCTGCACTGAGGCTGGCATTTTCGCGAGTGAATGCGCCGGCGGCCGGGCTCTCGCGCAAGAGCCTCCAGAACATCAAGTCCGGTGTGCTTCAAGCCGTGAAGCTCCATGGACTTCCAAAGGTCTCGCTCACCAAACGCATCCCATTGACGCCGATGTGGCACGGCGTCGTTGATCTCATCGCCGACAATCAACGCCGGTACGGCATGCACCGAATTGCCTGCTACGGCTCTTTCGTTGGTATTGAGCCGCCGCAGTTCACTTCGTCTGATCTGATTGGCTTTTACCAAGCTGTCAAACACGAGGGTGTGCTCAAGGATCCGAAGAAGACGCTCAACCAAGCTATCACTGGCTGGAACTGGTGCGCAAAACACGTACGAGGGTGGCCAAAACATCGCCTCGGCTCGCCCTTTCCCTCGACGCGCTACCGACGGCCTCTCGAAAAGTTTTCTGAACCGTTTAGGGCAGACCTTGCACTCTGGCGCAGTCGTCTTTTGGACATGGGTGCAATGATGTTTGAGGGACCAATCCAGAAGCTTCGACCCAATACGGTCGATTGTCAGGCCAAGGCCTTGCTGCGCTTCGCGTCCTTGCTAGAGGACCAAGACATTGTGCAGCTCGGCGAATTGAATGCACTCGCCGAAATCGTCAGGCCGAGTCGCGTCAAGGCCGGCCTGTTTGCGATGAAAGGGCGAGGCGTAAAGCTGTCCTACATGCGCCAGGCCGCAGTCGTGCTTCTCAAGGTCGCTCGACATCATTGCCACTTACCGGAGTCTGAGATCGAAGAGCTGAGCGGCTACCTACGTCATCTGCCACGTCAGCGCGGCATGACAGACAAGAACCTGGAACTGCTGAAGCAGTTCGACGATCAAGAGAATGTCGCTCGCTTGTTCGGGTTTCCCGCAGACGAGCGACGCCGGGGACTGCGCGAAAGAAACCCCCTTTGCCAAGCGAAACGGTTCGAACGCGCACTCTTTGCAGAGATTCTGCTGTGGAGCGCGCTGCGCATGCAGAACATGCGAACCATCAAGTTCAAAGAGAATATTCGCTGGTCCCGCGGAGAATGCATTCTCACGTTTGGCAAATCGGAAATGAAGAACGGTTGCTCGTTCGAGCATTTCCTACCCGAACACGTTGCTACGGCACTTAAGACGTTTGTCTCCACTTACCGGCCCCGACTGCCTGGATCGTCAGGGCCATACTTGTTCCCAGGACCGTCAGGCGGACCAATGCATCATTCGACACTGGGCGGTGACTTCACCAAGATGATGTGGACCCGCTGCGGGCTGGTCATGACCCCTCACCTTGTGCGCCATCTGATTGCTCATTTCCTCGTGTCAGACGATCCCGGACTATTGGAAGTCGTTGCCCAACATCTCGGTCATAAAACCTCCGAATCGACCCGCACATATTATCTCCCCAACGGTTCGCGGGCCGCCTCGCGAGCGTTCGTCAAAATCCTCGAAGAGCGACTGGACAAGATCCCTAAATCAAGGAAGGGCAACCCGAAATGAAAAACCCCTCGCTACCTCTGGAGCGTTGGCCGGTGGAAGATCAGCAGGCGTGGGCCGTCGCGATCAAGCCTGGAGGATTTCTGGAAGATGGCGGTCCGGCGGCGCACTGGCGCCCCGCAACTCGATGCACCAACATCCATCATTACGGCCGATGGCTTGCCTTCCTCGCGAAAATCGGGCGTTTGACCGAAAATAGGCTCGCCGAACGTTGCGAGCGTTCGACTGTGCTTCTCTACATAGAACAGCTGAGGTCAACTGTGGCATCGACCACGCTTGCGTCGAGCATCGTGGGTCTTGCTTACATGCTGAAAGCCATGGCACCGGCAGGAGATTGGCAATGGTTGGTACACATCGCTAACGTGCTCTCGGCCAATCAGGTCCCGACACGACGCAAGGCCAGTCGCATACTTCCTTCCGATTACATCTACGCCGGGGCGCTTCAAGAATTGAAGCGCATCGCGAGCCTCGCAATTCGATCAAAAACCGACATTGCGGGTTATCGAAACGTCTTAGCCATTGCCCTCGTTGCGGCCCAGCCTCTTCGCAGAAAAAACGTTTCCGCATTGCGACTTGGTGTGACGATCCTTAGGCGCGCCGATGTCTGGGCTATCGACATTCCTGGAAATGACACGAAAAACGGCAGGCCTATCGCCGCCGACCTACCTCGAAGTCTGACACCGTTCCTCGACGCCTACGTTCGCGACATACGTCCAGTGTTATTGCGGAGTTCGGCGAGCGATGCGCTTTGGATCAACTGCTACGGCGGAGAAATGTCGGCCCATGCGTTCTATCTGCGCTTCGTCGAGGCAACCCAGCGGCTGTTTGGGCGATCCTTCAATCCTCACCTGCTCCGAGATTGCGCCGCGACGAGCTTGGCTGAAATCTCATCGAAATGCGCGCGGATTGCGCAGGACATTCTTGGACACGCGACTTTTGCAATGACGGAAGAGAATTATATTCATTCAAACCAACTCGCGGCAAGCAAACGCGTAAACGCAGAGTTGAAGGCGAGAATGGCTGGAAAGGGTGCGCCTTAGGAGATAACGAACAAACATCTGAATATTCGACCCTTCAAATGGAAATGTCGGGAATCAGCACAATACAAGCGCGGTCGCTCTCGAACAGACTTCGAGATTCCGTAGGTGTCGCTTCACTGGTCGATTGGAGTTGCAGACCGCGTTGTGTCTTGATGAATCTCGCGATGGGCAACAAGGGCCCCGCCAACACGAGATTCAATGCGTCGCTCGGTAGCGAGCGCCCTCCACATCTGCCGACGTGCCCTTGCCCCCATCGAATTAGGCAGGGGGCACATTTGGGGGCACCGCCGTAACCGACATCACGAAACGTCAATCAACTCTAGTAGCTTAACAGGCAAATTCGAATCCCTCCGGCTCCGCCAGATTACTGACTTTCCAAGACAAACTGGCGGCCTTCCGTTTAGACCGCAGCAAGAGCGCGCACCCAGTTCTGGCTTTGCTTCGCCTTGATGTCTGAACATGGCGGAACAAGGCTTCTCGCACCTACGCAATGAAATTCGCGAAACAAAGGAACGAACGATACGGTCTATATGCATTCTATATTTCTCGCGCACTGAGCCCCGCTCGAATTTATACGCGCTCGAGGTCCATCTTCTGCTCCACGAAACGCTTGCGGAGCAGTCTGTGCGCATCCTGGAATTCTTTGCCGATCTTGACCGCTGGGACTGGTTTGCAGCTGGTGATAAGACTGTCGCTAAGTCAGCCACTCGGTCCGGGTCGGCCGGCAACTCGGCGCAGAGAATCCTGTTTGAAATCGGGATGACTGTTGGCGTGCCGCTTGGTGTAGCGGCGCTCATCGCGCTGGCGTTTGTGCCTTAGTTATTTCCCATGATGGATACCATTTTTCTCGCGATTGGCGTCGGCTTCCTTTTGGCAAGCGTCGCCTACGTGGCCGCATGTGATCGGCTCTAGGTAACCACATATGACGCTCGACTACGTGCTTGGTGCCGCGGTCACGCTCTTCGTGCTCGGATATCTCGTCTATGCCCTGCTCCGGCCCGAGCGGTTCTAGGAGTCCGCTCATGACAGCAAACGGTTGGGTTCAGATCGCAATCTACTTCCTGCTAGTCCTGGTGTGCGTAAAGCCGCTCGGCTTTTTCATGGCCAGAGTGTTCGAGGGCGAGCGCACATTCCTGTCGCCGGTTTTCGCTCCAATTGAGCGCGGCATTTATCGTTTCTGCGGCGTGGATCGCGCCGAAGAACAACACTGGACGACCTATACGATTGCCATGTTGCTGTTCAGCGTCGCTGGGTTTGCGACGCTCTATGCCATGCAGCGATTACAGGGACTCCTTCCCTTCAATCCGCAACACCTTGGCGCGATTTCGCCAGACTCGTCGTTCAACACGGCTGTCAGTTTCGTCACCAACACGAACTGGCAGAGCTATAGCGGTGAATCGACCATGAGCTACGTCGTCCAGATGGCTGGCCTCACGGTTCACAACTTCCTCTCCGCCGCGACTGGCATTGCCCTCATGGTCGCGTTGATTCGAGGCTTTGCTCGACGCTCCGCAAAGACAGTGGGCAATTTCTGGGTCGATCTCACTCGGTGCACGCTCTATGTGCTTCTGCCCTTGTCAATCGTCGTTGCGCTGGTTCTGGTCTGGCAAGGTGTTCCGCAGAACCTCGGGCACTACACCGATGCGACGACGCTGGAGGGCGTCAAACAAGTGATTGCCCAAGGGCCGGTTGCTTCGCAGGAAGCAATCAAGATGATCGGCACGAACGGTGGTGGATTCTTCAACGCCAATTCGGCGCACCCTTTCGAGAATCCGAACGCGATCACAAATCTACTTGAGATGTGGTCGATCCTCGTCATCAGTGCCGCTCTCACCTACACGTTCGGCCATATGGTGCGCGATACACGCCAGGGCTGGGCGATTTTCGCGGTGATGAGCGTCCTTTTTCTCGCAGGGCTCGTTACGACCTATTGGTCCGAGAGCGCGGGCAATCCCATCATTGCCGCAACTCATGTCGATGCGAGTCCCAGCGCCCTGCAAGCCGGCGGGAATATGGAAGGCAAGGAGGTTCGTTTCGGCATCGCAAATTCCTCCATCTGGGCCGTCGCCACGACCGATGCCTCCAATGGTTCGATCAACTCGATGCATGACAGCTACACGCCGCTCGGCGGCCTTATCCCGATCATCAATATCCAATTGGGCGAAATCATCTTCGGCGGGGTCGGTTCCGGCCTCTACGGCATGCTGATGTTCGCGGTGATCGCGATGTTCGTGGCGGGCCTCATGGTTGGGCGGACGCCGGAATATCTCGGGAAAAAGCTCGAAGCCAAGGAAGTGAAGATGGCGATGCTCGCCATTCTCATCCTTCCGTTATCGATTCTTGGCTTCACAGCGTTGGCGTCTGTCTTGCAGGCTGGATTGGCGGGATTGAACAATAGCGGGCCGCACGGATTCAGCGAAATCCTGTACGCCTATTCATCCGGCACCGGGAACAATGGAAGCGCATTTGCGGGGCTCAACGCCAACACGCCGTTTTACAACACGACCATCGGCCTTGCGATGCTGCTTGGCCGCTTCGCGTTCATCGTACCCATGATGGCCGTTGCCGGTTCCCTGGCGGAAAAGAAGATCGTACCGCCATCCGCCGGCACGTTTCCGACGCATACGCCGCTGTTCGTAGGCCTGCTGTGCGGCGTGATTCTCATCATCGGCGGCCTTACGTTCTTTCCGGCGCTCGCACTTGGACCACTGGTCGAACACCTCGCGATGCACACCGGCAATCTCTACTGAGGTCTTTTCATGGACTCGACAGCGACTTCACTAGGAATTGAGAAGGTCCGCAAGTCATCGGCGACCTTGGCCGATCGAACCATTCTTGTGTCGGGGATCGGTGGCGCTTTCAGAAAGCTCGATCCTCGCGCGATGATCCGCAACCCGGTCATGTTCGTCGTTGAGGTTGTCGCATCGCTGACGACGCTTCTGTTCATTCGAGACCTTCTGATGGGCGGAACAAATCTGGCGTTCTCATTCCAGATCAATCTGTGGCTCTGGTTCACGGTGCTATTCGCGAATTTCGCTGAAGCTGTAGCCGAAGGTCGCGGCAAAGCGCAGGCGGCAAGTCTGCGAAAGACGAAGACGCAAGCCGCGGCCAAACTTTTCGAAAACGGTGCGACCGACTGGCATCACGTTTCGGCAGCAGTGCTCAAGCCGGGTGATGTGGTCCTCGTCGAAGCAGGCGATATTGTCCCGAGCGACGGTGACGTAATCGAAGGTGTAGCATCGGTCAACGAAGCGGCTATCACTGGCGAGTCGGCACCGGTTATCCGTGAGTCCGGTGGCGATCGCTCGGCTGTCACAGGCGGAACGACCGTCATATCCGACTGGATCAAGATCCGAATCACCGCCGCCCAAGGTTCGACGTTTCTGGACCGCATGATTGCTCTTGTGGAAGGCGCGGAGCGCCAAAAAACGCCGAATGAAATCGCTCTCAATATCCTGCTTGCTGGCATGACGCTTATTTTCGTCTTTGCAGTGGCGACGATCCCGAGCTTTGCGGCTTACGCTGGTGGCTCCATCAGCATTCTTGTTCTGGTCGCGCTCTTCGTGACCCTGATTCCCACAACCATCGGTGCGCTTCTTTCCGCGATCGGCATCGCGGGCATGGACCGGCTGGTGCGGTTCAATGTGCTCGCCATGTCCGGTCGCGCCGTGGAAGCGGCGGGTGATGTCGATACCTTGCTCCTCGATAAGACAGGCACGATCACGCTCGGCAATCGACAAGCGACCGAGTTTCTGGCGCTACCTGGCATTGCCGAACGCGACCTGGCGGATGCCGCGCAACTCGCCTCGCTCTCCGACGAAACCCCGGAAGGGCGCTCCATCGTGGTTCTCGCGAAAGAGAAGTATGGCATTCGCGGGCGTGACATGGCCCCGTTGCAGGCTCAGTTCATCCCCTTTACCGCACAGACGCGCATCAGCGGGATCGACGTCGAAGGCTCGTCGATACGCAAAGGGGCTGTGGATGCGGTGCTCGACTACATTCGCGCCCGGAGCGGCATTGCGACCCCGCGCAGTCAGGATAGCGCCGCGGCAGCGGCGATTCAGGCTGTCGGTCCCGAACTCGCGCAAGGCATTTTGACGCTCTCCGAGCGCATCGCAAAATCTGGCGGCACGCCACTCGCCGTCGCCAAGGACGGAAAATTGCTCGGTGTCATCCACCTCAAGGATATCGTGAAAGGCGGCATCCGCGAACGTTTCGCGGCTTTGCGCAAGATGGGCATTCGCACCGTGATGATTACCGGCGACAACCCGCTGACGGCTGCAGCCATCGCAGCGGAGTCCGGCGTGGACGACTTCATGGCGCAGGCCACTCCCGAGACAAAGCTGAAGTTGATCCGTGACGAGCAGGCAAAGGGCAAGCTGGTTGCGATGTGCGGCGACGGCACCAATGACGCGCCCGCTCTAGCCCAGGCCGATGTCGGTGTGGCGATGAATACCGGCACGATGGCCGCCCGCGAAGCCGGCAACATGGTGGATCTCGACAGCGATCCGACGAAGCTGATCGAGGTTGTTGAAATCGGCAAACAATTGCTAATGACGCGCGGCGCGCTGACGACATTTTCGATTGCCAACGACGTTGCGAAATACTTCGCCATCATCCCGGCGATGTTCGTTGCGTTCTATCCACAATTGCAAGCGCTTAACATCATGGGCCTGCACTCGCCACAGAGCGCGATTCTTTCCGCGATCATCTTCAACGCGCTAATCATCATCGCGCTCATTCCGCTCGCCCTTCGCGGCGTAACATATCGCGCGACCGGTGCCGCAAGCCTCTTGCGGCGAAACCTCCTGATCTACGGCCTGGGTGGATTGGTCGTGCCCTTTGTGGGCATCAAGGTGATCGACGTGGCCGTCTC
>Ga0134128_10007204_pt1 | contig 13438 bp, 8 predicted proteins | sample KB31754_FD_96462 | JGI IMG/M metagenome (GOLD analysis project Ga0134128, IMG submission 96462) | Terrestrial soil microbial communities with excess Nitrogen fertilizer from Kellogg Biological Station, Michigan, USA - KB3-175-4 | ecosystem: Environmental > Terrestrial > Soil > Unclassified ... | reverse complement strand
TTCTGACTTCCGACTTCTGACCTCGTCAGCTTCGGAACCTGCGCCAGCAAATCCCGGCAGACCTCAATCTCCCTCGGTGAATCTTCCGTCAGCGAAACCCGAATCGTATCGCCCAACCCGTCGCACAACAGCGAACCGATGCCGATCGCCGACTTGATGCGCCCATCCTCGCCCTCGCCGGCTTCGGTCACACCCAGGTGAATCGGATAATTCCAATCTGGTCCTTCCTGTTGCAATCGCGCCACCAGCAAACGATAGCACTCGATCATCACCTTCGGGTTCGAAGATTTCATCGAGAACTTGAAATTATGGAAACCATGGCGGCGCGCGATGCGGGCAAATTCCAATGCGCTCTGCACCATTCCCTCCGGCGTATCGCCGAAGCGATTCATGATGCGGTCGCTGAGCGAGCCGTGATTCGTCCCGATGCGCAACGCGCGATTCAGCCGCTTGCATTCGAGCACCAACGGCGTGAACTTTTCCTCAATGCGCTTCAATTCCGCCGCGTATTGCTCATCGGTGTATTCCTTGATCGCAAATTTTTTCGAATCCGCGTAATTGCCCGGATTCACGCGCACCACTTCCACCCATTTCACCGCCTCCATTGCCGCCTCGGGCTTGAAATGAATGTCGGCCACGATCGGCACGTTGCAGCCGCGCCGGCGCAACTCCGCCACAATGTTCTGCAAATTCGCTGCGTCCTTCACCGTCGGCGCCGTGATGCGCACGATTTGGCAGCCCACTGCCACCAAATCCAGCGTTTGTCGCACGCATTCGGCCGTGTCCATCGTGTCGCACGTGAGCATGGATTGCACGACCACCGGATGATCGCCGCCCATAACTACGCCGCCGTTTTTGGGATCGCCGACGATGACTTCGCGCGTTTTTCTGCGTTTGTAAAAATAGGGGGATTCGCAGTAATGCATTTTAATGATTCGCTGACGGCGACTGCGCTGGCGCTGGAGTTGGCGTCGCCGCGGAGCCATTTTGGGGTTCTTCGATCTGAATGCCGCTCTTGAACATGGCACGGAACAAGGAGAACCGTTTGATGTCCGCGGCGGTGACGTAAATCATGAAACAAATCAGCAACAAGGCAAATCCGGTCGTGACATATTCGATGATTCTCGGGCTTAGCGGACGCCTCCGAATCTTCTCAATGATGGACATCAACACATGCCCGCCATCCAAAACCGGAATGGGCAGCATGTTAATTATGGCAAGATTGATATTGAGCAAGACAAGGAAGCTTAACGCCAGCCGGTAATCCTCTTTCACATAGGAAGCGAGAATCGAAAGAATTCCAACCGGCCCGCTTAAATCGCTCGCTTTGACGCCGGTCTTCTTGCTGTGAATCAGAGCCGAAATCGTGCCGAAGGTGCGGTCAGTGACTTCCTTGACCTGCGCCCATGGCGACGGCCCCGGACGCATCACTTCATACACACCCGGACTGAAACTAATCCCGATTCGCGCGCGTTTGGTTTGCGGATCGTATTTCGGCGTAATGGTCACCGATTTCTTTTCCGCGCCGCGCATGAAAACGATTTTGCACGGCAAGCCGGAGGCGTTCGACACCACATCCAGCATGCGTTCCTGGCTCGGCGTGGGAACGCCGTTCACCGAAAGAATTCGGTCACCCGACCGCAAATCCACTTTCGCCGCGGGCATATCGCTTTCCACCGCGCCGACAATTGGATGTTCGCGCGGGTCCAAATTCAGCCATTTGCCTCCCATCGGACTCGCGCTGGCTGTCAGATGGTAAGTGTTTGTCACATTGCCGCGCACGATCACCACCGGCAGCACATTCGTCGTCGCCGTCAGCGTCTCAAACGTCACATCTTGCCACGAATCCACCGGATGATTGTTCACCATCACGATCCGGTCGCCCTCTTTGATGCCCATTTTGGCTTCCGGCGAACCTGGATCGACCGCGCCGATCACTGACGGATTGACCAGCGTCGGCAAACCCACAAAATAAATCAGCGTCGCGATGACAAACGCAAAAATCACGTTCATGATCGGCCCCGCCACGGCGACAAGAATTTTATGCAAGGGCGGCGCCGGCGGTTCGTCCTTACCCGCTTCGCCCTCGAGCGTTTCGGAGGTGATCATCTGCGGCAGCTTGACGAAACCGCCCGCGGGAATCCACCGCAGCGAATAGACGATGCCGTTCCGTTTCCAACTGTAGATTTTTGGGCCCATTCCAATGGCGAACTCCTCGACTTTCATGCCGAGCCGTCGCGCCACCCAATAATGCCCGAGTTCGTGGAAGAAAATCGCCGCGCCAAACAGCAATAAAACCGCGAAAACCACGTAAATAATGGTAAAAATAGTCATTACATCCAATCCGGTTGCCCGGTAACGTGAAAAATGTAACTGAGAAAACCTCCCCTGACAATCAGCGAAGATTAGGCCGGTTTAGCCTCCCGCCGCGCCCACGAGTCCGCCTCGAGAATCTGCTCCAGCGTCGGATGCGCCACTACTTTATGGGCATCCATTGTCCGGCGCACCGTTTCCGTGATCTGGGGAAAACCAATCTTCTTGTTCACGAACCCTTCGACCGCCACCTCATTCGCCGCGTTCAAAACGGCAGGCAAGGTGCCGCCAATTTCCCCCGCCCGCCGCGCCAGCTCCAACGCCGGAAATCGGTCCACGTCCGGCTCCTCAAACGTCAGGCTGCCCAGCTTCGCCAGGCTCGTCTGCACCCGGTCGCTCAAGGCGCGTTCCGGATACGTCAACGCATATTGAATCGGCAGACACATATCCGGCGTCGAAAGCTGCGCTAGCATTGAGCCGTCCACGAATTCCACCATCGAATGCACCACACTTTGCGGATGCACCACCACGCCTACGCGCGCCATTTCAATATCAAACAACCACCGCGCCTCAATCATCTCCAGCGCCTTGTTGAACAACGTCGCCGAATCAATCGTGATTTTTCGCCCCATCACCCACGACGGGTGTTTCAACGCCTGCTCCACCGTGATGGACGCAAACTCCGCCTTGGGCGTTTTCCGAAATGGCCCGCCCGAAGCCGTCAGCCACAATTTGCGAACGGACTCCGACGGTTTGCCATCGAGGCATTGGAAAATCGCCGAATGTTCGCTGTCCACCGCCAGAACGCGCACGCCATATTTCCGCGCCTCGCTCATGACCGTTTCGCCCGCCATGACCAAAATTTCCTTCGATGCAATCGCGATATCCTTGCCCGCGCGAATCGCTGCCAGCGCCGGCTGCAATCCCGCCGTGCCCACGATGGCAATCAGCACAATATCCGCCGCCGGCAACGTCGCCAGCTTGATCAATCCGTCGTTCCCGGAAAAAACCTCCACGCTCGACCCGAACACATCCTGCAACTCCCTTGCCTTGGCCGGGTCCATGATCGAAATCGCCTGCGGCTGATGCTTGCGCGTCTGTTCCGCCAGCAACCCGACATTATTTCCCGCGCCCAACGCCAGCAACCGAATCCGATCCGGCAAATCATCCGCCACCTTGACAGTGCTGGTGCCGATGGAACCGGTGCTTCCTAAGAGAACAACATTCTTCATTTGGATTTACGATATACGAGCCTACGACGCGCGAGCGGTCTTGGCTGATGAAACGGTTATTGCGAGAATTTCGCCGGCCTCTTTCACTAGCGCCGCCAGGTGAGAGGGCTTCACGATAGCATTGTCCACCAGCAACTCCATCCAAAACAACGACTCGTCACATTCCTCCTCCACAACGCGCAATTTGTTTATAAAATCCGGGGTGGATTTCGCGCGACAAACCGCACGATAATTCGCGCCGACCGAAGTTCCGCTTCGCAATAGCTGTTTTCCGAGCGTTTGCGCCACCCAATTATTCGGCAAGGCCGAGCAAAGTTTTACCACACGATTAGCAAATGCCTTCGTCCTCCGCTTCATCTCTTCGCGTGTCATATTTTCAATGATGTGGAACTGCGATTTCGGCGCGTATATCGTAAATCGTATATCGTAAATTATCAGGGATGCGTGAGCACATGGCGCAAATACAAATACATAATGGGCGCGTTAAAGAGCAGGCTGTCCAACAAATCCAAAATGCCGCCGATGCCCGGAAAAAACTGTCCCGAATCCTTCACGCCCGCTTCCCGCTTGAACAGCGATTCGATCAAATCTCCCACCACCGCGCAAACGCTCAGGATCACACCCAAAATAACCGCATGGTGCCATCTCATTCCATATAGCTTGCTCGCAAAAAAATGCGCAAACACCGCGCTCGCCAGCGTCGACACCGCAATCGCGCCGCCAAATCCCTCCCACGTCTTGCCCGGGCTGATGCGTGGAATCATCTTGTGCCTGCCGATCAGCGATCCCACCGCATACGCCCCCGTATCGCTGAATTTCGTCACGAGGATAAAATACAGCACGTAATACTTCCCATTATTTTCCAAGCCGGAGAAGAAATTGATCTTTTGAATGAAATTCAGCAGCCACGCCACATACATCAGCCCGAACAACGTCGTTGAAATCGCGATAATCCCCGCCGTGTTGCTCTTGGAAAAAAATTGCCGCAGACAAAGCCCGAGCACGAACAAAATGAGGAAGCTCGTTTCAAAATCATTCACCCGCGCGGGCGAACCCTGCATCCCGATGTGCCCCGTCAGCTCGAAAAAAGTTCCAATGATGAGCAACGCCCCGCCGAAAATTCCCCAGCCGCTGAAGCAAACCAAATCCCGTTTCGCCGCGATGCCGTAAAATTCCACCAGGCCCGTCACGACCAGGAAAATCATCACCACCAGGAACGAGTAATCCGCAATTGCCTGGTTCCCGCAAAATAGCGCCGTGAGAATGATCGACCACAACACCACCGTGCTCAGGAGGCGCCGAAAAAAAGTCTTCAGCTTGGACGAAGCTGCTGGAGGTGCGTCAGGCATGGGATATTTGCATTATCCTCCCAAACTCGTCCCCACGCACCGCGCGCTTTCAATCCACGGGTGGTTCGTCGGCACCTGCTTCAACTTGCCGGCCACTTCCGCAATCGGCACGGGCTTTGCGCCGTCGCCACGCGCGGCAACCATCACGCCAAAAACCTTGTCGTTCACCAACTCCACGCACATCGTGCCCAACCGCGTCGCCAGCAACCGGTCCGCCGCTGAAGGCGTGCCGCCGCGTTGCACGTAACCCAGGATCGTCACGCGCGCTTCCAGGTGCGTCAATTCCTCCAGCTGTTTGGAAAGCCTCAATGTGTTCCCGGAATGCCGCGCCGTCAGCACCGTCAATTCCGTCTTGGCGCGCTGCCGCTCGGTTTTCGTCTTCGAATTTTCCTTCCGCTTCGCCGCCGCCGCGAACGCCGCCGCATCTTCCTTCGACATTGCCCCCTCGGCCACGGCCACAATGCTGAAATTCGTCCCATGCTTGCTTCGCGATCGTATCGCCGAGGCGATCTCTGTCACGTCATAAGGAATTTCCGGAATTAGAATCACATCCGCGCCGCCCGCAATGCCCGCCCCCAGCGTCAGCCAACCCGCGCGATGCCCCATGATCTCCGCAATGATGATCCGATGATGGCTGTGCGCAGTGCTGTGCAACCGGTCAATCGCCTCCGTTGCGATTCCCAACGCCGTATCAAAACCAATCGTCGCATCGGTCAACGCCACGTCATTATCAATCGTCTTCGGCAGCGTAATGATATTCAGCCCTTTCTGGACCAATCGCAGCGCGTTCTTGTGCGTCCCGCCGCCGCCCAGGCAAACCAGCGCCGCGAGCTTCTCCTTTTCGTAGTTGCGCACAATCGCATCGGTCATGTCGGTAACCTGCCCATCGACTTCCATGCGATGCGTCTTGTCGCGGCCGGTCCCAAGAATCGTGCCGCCAATGGTTAAAATCCCCGCCAGCGCGCGTTTGTCCAGGCGCAGTTTCAGGTTCTCCGCCAGGCCGCGAAATCCGTCGCGAAATCCAATCACCTCGATGTCGCTGCTGAGCGCCGCCTTGCCCACACCGCGAATGGCCGCGTTAAGTCCCGGACTGTCACCGCCCGCCGTGATAATGCCGATGCGTTTTGCCATGCGCAGCAATTTACGATTTACGATTTACGATTTACGAGGAAATTTTTCTCGACCTCGTAAGATGGACAATGTGACTGTCTCCATATCCTCACTTTCAGAGGCGCGATACGCGGTTGACCATCAACAAACCAATGGCGCGTAAATCGCAAATCGTAAATATCAGAGTCCTCCAAATCTTCGATGCCGCCTCGTATATTCCTCCAACGCCGCAAAAAACTGCGGCTTGCGAAAATCCGGCCACAATGTCGGTGTCACGACCAGTTCCGTGTAGGAAATCTGCCACAGCAAAAAATTGCTGATGCGCATCTCGCCGCTCGTGCGGATCAACAAATCCGGGTCCGGCACATTGCGCGTCCACAAATGCTGCGAAATCGCCTGCTCATTGATGTCCGCCGGGTCCAGCTTGCCCTGCTTGACCTTTTCCGCGATGCTCCGCACCGCCTCCACGATTTCAATCCGGCTCCCATAGCTCAACGCCATCACGAGCGTGAGACCGTTATTTTTGGAAAGCGTCGCAATCGATTTCTTCAAATGCTCCTGCACGTTTTCCGGCAGCCGATAAATCTGCCCGATCACCTCCAACCGCACGTTGTTCTTGTTCAACTCCGGCGTCTCGCTCTTCAGATAATGGATGAGATACTTCATCAACGCATCCACCTCGTCCTTGGGCCGGTTCCAATTCTCCGCCGAAAACGCGTAGAGCGTCAGATACTTGATGCCCAACTCGCCCGCCGTCCGAATAATCACGCGCGCCGACTCGGCCCCCGCGCGATGCCCCTCCACGCGCGGCAAATGCCGCTGCTTCGCCCAACGCCCGTTTCCGTCCATGATAATGGCCACGTGCTTGGGCAAATTCGCCTTCGCTTCGACTGAGAGATGCGTGGATGGTCCACTCATTTTCCGCAGGTTACGCGCCTCGCCCCGGTGCCGCAAGGTCGGCTTGCATTCGGCACCGACGCCGCGCCGCGGCATCGAGATTCAGCGGACGGAGAAAGGCGCCGAAACATCCGAATCGCTTTGGTTGGAGCGCGGCTGTGCTGAAACCAGCCGCAGCGACGTCCGCAGTACAAGCAGTCATGGCCAACCTGCAAGCGTTCCCGCCGGCAACCGTGCTGCGGCTGGTCTTCGACCCAGCCGCGCTCCGTTTTGAAGAATTTTGCCTCACACACCCGAAAGCGCGTCGGGTCTTTTTCGGCTTGTTTTCATCTGCATCCCCCCATACAAAAAACTCATCACCAAACCCATCAGAAGCAGGATAACCTTATGGCAACCAAATCGTTCTATCCAAGGCTCGCGCTGCTATTGCTCACGTCCTTGTTCCTCGGTGTCCAGGCTCTCACCAGCCAGGCTCAAGCAACCGCCTTCACCTACCAAGGCCGTTTCAACGACGGCGGAACAGCGGCAAACGGCACCTACGATTTCAGCTTCCGTCTCGCCACCGATCCCGCCGCCAACAATTACGTCGGCGGTACCGTCCTTACGAATGGCGTGCCCATCGCCAATGGCCTGTTCACCGTCACGCTCGATTTTGGGCCCGGCCTGTTCGTGGGGAGCAATTACTGGCTCGAAGTGGACGCCCGCACGAACGGCGCGACCGCTTTCACCACCCTTTCGCCGCGACAGGCCGTCACACCCGCTCCTTATGCCATCATGGCCAATAGCGCCAGCAACCTGCTCGGCAATCTGCCGGCGGGGCAAGTGAGCGGCCCGCTCGCCAACGCCAACCTTCCTGCCAACCCCACATTTTCCGGCACCGTGACGGCCACATCGCTTACGGGCAATGGCGCCAATGTCTCCAGCGTCAACGCGCTGGCTTTGAACGGCCTGAACGCCACAAACTTTTGGCAAACCGGCGGCAACAATGTCGGCAACGGCCAATTCCTCGGCAGCACGAACAATCAATCAGTCGAAGTCCGCGTCAATCGCCAGCGCGCCATCCTGATTATCCCCACCGCAATCGATGCGCCCAATATCATCGGCGGCGCGCCGGTGAACGTAGTAGACGCCGGCATCAAAGGAGCGGTCATTGCCGGAGGCGGCACCACCAATTTTCTCGGAGTATCCTCTTCCAATCGCATCTCCGCCGATTTCAGCGCCATCGTGGGCGGCAGCGGGAATTCAATTCAAGCGGGAGCCGACCACGCCTTTATCGGCAGCGGTTGGAATAACACCGTGAGCAACAGCTCTTACCAATCCGTGATCTCGGGTGGTCAAAATAATTCGATTGCCGCCATCTACTCCGTCATTGGCGGAGGCCTCAATAACGTCGTGCCGTCCGGAAGCACGTATTCGACCGTTGGCGGCGGCGACAACAACGTTGCCGGCGGCGCCAATGCCCCGGGGTATTCGGTTGCCTCTACTGTTGCCGGTGGCGAATCGAATAGCGCCCTGCAGCCATATGCCACCATCGCCGGCGGCTTGTTCAACACCAACTCAGCCTTTGGCGCCGCGATTGGCGGCGGCTCGGGCAATCTGATTTTGCCCGACTACAATGGATCGGCGTACGCCACCATCGGCGGTGGATGGAACAACTGGAACTTTGCCCTTGAAGGAACGATCTCCGGCGGCAGAGAAAACATCATCAACACCAACGGCGCTGGAGCCACCATCGCGGGCGGAGTAATGAACAATATCGCGGCAAACAATTTCCCGGGGACTTACAATGGTTCCGTTATTGGCGGCGGGCTGGAAAACACGAACAACGGCAACTATTCAACCGTGAGCGGCGGCGTTCTGAATACCATCCAGTTCGGCGCGGATGGCGCCAGCGTTGGTGGGGGCTCCCTCAATACCATTTATACAAATGCCAACCACTCGGTGATCAGCGGCGGCGCCAACAACTCCGTCCTGCCCGGCGCGATTTATTCATCGCTCGGCGGCGGCCAGAACAATTCGATTCAGACCAATGCCAACTATTCGACGATCGGCGGCGGCCAGAATAACTCCATCAACTCTGGAATTAACACCGGCACCATAGGCGGCGGCCTTGGCAACGTCGTCAGCGGCTTGTCAGGCACCGTCGCCGGCGGAGAAAATAATCAAGCCTCGGCATTTCGCGATGCCGTCGGGGGCGGCATTCTCAATTCGGCCAGTGGCGGCATCAGTACCGTGGCCGGCGGCTGGACCAACACTGCCAGCGGGAACGCTTCCAGCATCGGCGGCGGCGACCATAATCTGGCGAGCGGCTTGGAAAGCGTCATCTCAGGTGGCTCCGGCAATCAGGCTACAAACATTTGGGCGGCTATACCCGGCGGCCAGAACAATGTCGCGGGTGGCGCCTACAGCTTCGCCGCCGGGCAACGCGCCAAAGCCACCAACGATGGCGCCTTCGTCTGGGCGGATGCCACCGGCGCGGATTTCACCTCCACCAACGCCAATTCTTTCAATGTCCGCGCCGTGGGCGGCATCCGTTTTCTGACCGGCGGCGCAGGCCTGTCCCTGGATAACTCGGCCGTGGTGGTGAATAACAATTCCACCGCCGTCACCGTAAACGGTTCATTCAAAGGCGATGGCAGCGGCTTGACCAATGTTTGGCAACTCGGCGGCAACAACATCTCGCCCGGCCAGTTCATCGGCAGCATCAACAACGAACCTGTCGAAATTTGGGCCAACAATCAACGCGTATTCCGCATCGAACCAGCGGTCGGCGTCGATGGTGCCCCAAATATCATCGGCGGTTTGGCTTACAACAGCGTTTTCGGCAGCGCCATCGGCGCCGTGATCGGCGGCGGAACGCTTAACACCGTAAGCAACGATTACCCCACCATCGCTGGCGGCGCGGAAAATATTTCTGACGGTTATGCATCAACGGTCGCCGGTGGCTATTTCAATTATGCTACGAACGATTTCGCGACCGTCGCCGGCGGCGGTAACAATATCGCATCCTCTTTGGGAGCAACGATCGGCGGTGGTTCCCGCAACGAGGCGCTCGCCAGTGAGTCAACCGCAAGCGGCGGTTTTGGCAACATCGCCAGTGGAGTTGGTTCAACCATCGCCGGCGGCGGCTATGATGGCGTGACCTTCGGAGGCAATTTCGCCACCGCCTCGGCCAGCGCGATCGGCGGCGGGATCGGTAATCACGCCACGGGCGACTATTCCACCGTCCCCGGCGGCGAAAATAACGTCGCCGCGGGCTTCTTCAGTTTCGCCGCCGGCCAGCGGGCCAAGGCCAACCACCAGGGCGCCTTTGTCTGGGCCGATTCGCAAGCCGCCGATTTCGCCTCCACGGCCGCCAATCAATTCCTCGTTCGCGCCGCGGGCGGCGTCGGCATCAACACCTCAGCCATCATCGACAACGACTTTTGCATCAACACCAATACCTATCTCTTCTCCCACGCCATTTATCTGCGCGGCGAGACCGGCTCGGACCATCATCACGGCCTCGCGTATTGCGGCAACGGCGTCACCAACTTCGGCACGGTTCTACCCGATGGCCCGGTGCTTTGGGGCTTTGGCGGTGGCGCGCTGGGTTCGTCGAATCCAACCAACCACTCGGTTTTGACCTGGGATAATATCGGGGTCAGCGTCAGTTCCACCGCGCAAAGCCAAAATTCAGAACCGGAACTGACCGTTACTGGCCTGCGACAGGGCGGCTTTGGAACACCGGTGGCGTACGTGCACAATAATTATTCGCCGGGCATCCTTGCCGCAGCGCCAGCTTTGCGGGTCGTCAACGACGGCACCTCTCTTGACGGCGCTTTGAGCGTCTCGACCCAGGGCACCGGGTTGATCGCCGAATTTGGCAACGCCAGCAGCTTCGTCGTGACGATCAAAACCAACGGCACCGTCGTCGCCAATGGCGTGACTCTGACCAGCGATCGCAACGCGAAGGAGAATTTCACCGACGTCAATCCCGAATCGATCTTGGAAAAAGTCGCTTCCCTGCCGATGTCCGAATGGAATTACAAAATCGACGATGCGGCCCAAAAACACATCGGTCCCATGGCCCAGGATTTCCATGCCGCCTTCGGATTGGACGGCGCCGACGACAAACACATCTCGGTCGTCGATGAAGGCGGCGTCGCCCTGGCCGCGATTCAAGGCCTGAATCAAAAGCTCAATGAAAAGGACGCCGAAATCCAGAAACTCAAAACCGAAAATGAAACCCTGGCCGCGCGCTTAAACGACCTGGAAGCCGCCGTCAAATCCCTCGCGAACAATCGCCCGTAGCCACCGACGAAATGGAAATCAAAGCCTCAGGAAAAGCACGGACGAATACTTGCGCTGGATTGAGTCACGTGGCACTGGACTTTCAAAAGCGTTCCAAAGCTTCCCCCTCTCCCATCGGATGGGAGAGGGCTGGGTGAGGGCGAGCGTAAAATATTATCCGTTTGTCGGCAGGCGGACCGACGCGTAAAACATCCGGAGGTGGTAGGGCGCGTCACTCCGTGCGCGCCACCCTACACAAAAATCGTCTGTTCTCTTCCCGGCCCGACTGACGCAATAAACAACTTCGCATCGCTCAACTCCGCAATCGCCTTCAAATAACTCCGCGCCTTCGCCGGCAATTCCTTCCACGACCGCGCATTGTGCGTCGGCGTGCGCCAGCCCGGAAATTCCGCATACACCGGCACGCACCGCGCCAGCGTCTCGACATCGTTCGGCACGTGATCGAACTTCGTCTTCCCATCGCGATAACCGATGCAGACCTTGATCGTCTCCACCGTGTCGAGGCCGTCGATATTCGTCACCGCCAAATCATCGATGCCATTCACCATCGTCGCGTGCCGCGTCGCAACCGCATCAAACCACCCGCAACGCCGCGGCCGGCCCGTCGTCGCGCCGAACTCGCGCCCCATCGCGTGCAGCATGTCCGCCACCTCCGCGTTCTCCGTCGGCAACGGCCCCTCGCCCACGCGCGTCGTGTAAGCCTTCATCACGCCCACCACCCGGTCCATCCGGTTCGGCGCCACGCCCGACCCCGTGCAGGCTCCGCCGGAAGTCGTGTTCGACGAGGTCACATACGGATACGTGCCATGATCGATGTCCAGGAAAGTCCCCTGCGCGCCTTCAAACAAAATATCATTGCCGCGCCGAACCGCCTGGTGCAGCAACGTCACCGTGTTCGCCACGAACGGCTTCAAATAATCGCCCGCCTCGCGATACGCCGCATGCACTTCCTTGAACGAAAGCGGCTTTGCGCCGAACGCCTTCAGCACTTCATTGTTCTCCTTGATCTTGGCCTGCAACTTTTCCCCGAAACGCTTGGCATTGACCAAATCAATCATGCGCAAACCCACCCGCGCCGCCTTGTCGCCATACGCCGGCCCGATGCCGCGCTTGGTGGTGCCGATTTTATTCTTCCCCTTCAGCACTTCGCGCTGCGCATCCAGCTCGCGATGATACGGAAACACGACATGGGCCGTCTCGCTGACGAACAAATTTCCGTTCACTTTGATGCCGAGCTTGCGCAACCCCTCGATTTCACTCACCAATCCCACCGGATCCACCACCACGCCATTGCCAATCACGCAAATTTTCTTCTTGCGCAGAATTCCCGAAGGAATCAGGTGCAGGACATATTTCTGCTTGCCGATGAATACCGTATGGCCGGCGTTGTTGCCGCCCTGCGTGCGAACCACCACGTCCGCCTGCTCCGTCAGCACGTCGATGATTTTGCCTTTGCCTTCATCGCCCCATTGGGCGCCGACTAAAATTGTATTGGCCATGTCGTAAAAATGTTTCAACCGCGGGATTGTCACTGCAAGAGAAACCGCCGATCCACCCGAGGCTCTCCGGCAACAAAAATCCCCGAATTTTCATTCGGGGCAAAGCGCACGGTCTTTGCCGTGCGAAACTAGAGAAAGACCCGCTTCACTGTCAATCCCGTTTCCAATTTTCGAACCATTGCGATGGGGCGAGCGCCCCCCCGAGCCGGAGCGCGGACTTCACTCCGCGTGACTGCAATTCGCGAAAATGCTGAAAAAGCTATCTTTCGCCTGAACTACTCCATTCGTCATTCGCATTGTCGTTTGAAGCTTGAAGTTTCCCTGGAGCTTGGACGCTTGGAGCTTATTTCAGTCATTCCACTTGCGCCCCGAAACTCAAAACCCGAAACTCGCAACATGTCTTTGCCGCCCGACCTGCACATGCACACGCCGCTTTGCCGCCACGCCACCGGCGAACCGGTGGACTACGCCCGGCGCGCGCTCGCGCTCGGCTTCCAAGAAATCGGTTTTTCCGATCATTCCCCCATGCGCCGCGATGATTTCGACGATTGGCGCATGCGCTTCGATCAACTCGGCGAATACGTCGAAAAAGTCCGGAAAGCGCGAACGGATTTTCCACAGCTTACGATTCGCCTGGCGCTCGAAGTGGATTACCTCCCCGGCCAGGAGGACTGGATTCGCCAACTCGCGGCGGCGCAGCCGTGGGATTATTTCATCGGCTCGGTCCATTACGTCTCCGACTCCT
>Ga0134128_10007203_pt1 | contig 13439 bp, 12 predicted proteins | sample KB31754_FD_96462 | JGI IMG/M metagenome (GOLD analysis project Ga0134128, IMG submission 96462) | Terrestrial soil microbial communities with excess Nitrogen fertilizer from Kellogg Biological Station, Michigan, USA - KB3-175-4 | ecosystem: Environmental > Terrestrial > Soil > Unclassified ... | reverse complement strand
GGTCTCGAGCGCCTTCTCGTCGGTCTCATCGACATAGACGACCGTCGAATAGGCGATGTTGGGCTTGCCCTTATGGCCCGCGTTTTTCCAATCCTCGAGATATTTGCGATATTTCGGAGCGCAATCCTCGCGCGGCGAGATCAGGAAATACCCGACATTGATGCCTTCGCGGGCGCAGAAATCGAGCGTCGCGCTGTCGCGCGTCTCGATCCAGAGCGGCGGGCAGGGCTTTTGCAGGGGCGGCACGGCGAGCGCGACGTTCTCGGCATGGTGATGTTTGCCGTGAAAGGTGAATTCGGGCGTGCCGGCGAAAGCGGCGCGCAGGAATTTGACGAATTCCAAGGTCACCTCGCGGCGGTTTTCGAAATTGACGCCGAAGGGCTCGAAGATCCGCGGCGTGATGCCGGGGACGAGGCCGATATCGAGCCGGCCGCCGAGCATCTGATCGGCGAGGGCGATTTCCTCGGCGAGGCGCAGCGATTGATGCAGCGGCACGACATGGCCCATGCCGCCGAGGCGCATGCGCTTGGTGCGGGCGCCGGCGCCCACGGAGTAGAGGCTCGGCGCCGACATCCAGCTCTCGTTCGGATTGAAATGATGCTCGACACAGAAGCCGTAATCGAAGCCGAGCTCGTCGCAGAGCTGGAGCTCGCGCCAGAGCTGCTCGTAGCGCTGGGCGGGGGTCATGCCCTTCTTGCCCCAGACATGCGCGAAATGGGCGAATTTCATCGTTACACCTGATCTTTGGCCCGACACGGTCTTTTAGCAGGTTGTTGCATGGGATAACGAGTCCGAAGGACGCAGGATGGTCTTGCAACGAGGGCGGGTTGGGGCAAGAATTGGCCATGGTCTCGCGCGACGCCCGTGTCAACATTCTGATCGGCAACGGGCATTTCCTGTCGCATTTCTACATCCTCACCCTGCCGCCGCTCTTCCTGTTCATCCAGCAGGATTTCGACGTCAGTTATGCCGAACTCGGACTGGTGCCGGTGGTGATGTCGGCGGCGGGGGCGATCATGCAGACGCCCTATGGCTTCCTCGTCGATCGTTTCGGCGCGCGCCGCTTCCTCGTCATCAACACGCTGGTGATGTCGCTCTCGGTTTCGCTGATGGGCGTCGCCACCGCCTATTGGCAGATCCTCGTCCTCGCCGGCATCTCGGGCCTCGCTAACGCGGTCTATCACCCCGCCGATTACACGATTCTCTCGGCCTCGATCCGGGCCGAGAAAATGGGCCAGGCATTCGCGATCCATACTTTCACCGGCAATGCCGGCTTCGCGCTGGCGCCGCCGATCGTCGCCATCCTCGCAAGCTGGTTCGGCTGGCGCGAGGCGCTGATCATCGTCGGCCTCGTCGGGATCCCGGTCGCGGCGGCGATCGTCTGGCAGAGCAGTATCCTTAGCGACGTCGCCGCGCAGAAGAAAAAGAAGTCGAAGCCGATGACGCTGAGCGCGCTGATCTTCGATCGCACGCTGGTGCTGTTCTTCTTTTTCTATCTGCTCGGTTCCGCCGCGGGCAGCGGCGTGCAGGCCTGGCTCATCACCTTCCTGCACGAGGTAAAGGGCATCGATCTCGCGCTCGCCTCCTCGGCGCTCACCGCCTACATGCTCGGCACGGTCGGCGGCATCCTCTTCGGCGGCTGGGTGGTCGATCGCTCCAAGCGCTATGTGATGTGGATGATCGCCGGCCTCACCGGTGTGTCCGCGCTGTTGACGCTGTTCGTCGGCATCGCGCCGATGACGGGCGCGCTCGCGATCATCCTGATGTTCTTATCGGGCCTCGGCCTTGGCGGCAGCCGCACGCCGCGCGACATCATGCTGAAAGACGCGGTGCCGCCCTCCGAGATCGGCAAGGTCTTCGGCTTCGTCAGCTCGGGCCTTGCCTTGGGCAGCGCGCTGACGCCGGTGCCCTTCGGCTATCTCATCGACCACGGCTACGGCGATTGGGTGCTGATCCTCGCCTCGATCATCCTCGTCGCGAGCATCTTCTGCATGGGCAGCGCGCGCGCCTCGGGCAAAAGCGCCGCGGCGCTCGCTGCCGAAGCAGCCGAGGCCGCCGAAGCCGCCGAGTAGCGGCTCTACACCACCATCACGATCTTGCCGAAATGCGCATTGCTGCGCATATGCGCCTGCGCCGCCTCGGCCTCGTCGAGCTTGAAAACGCGATCGATCGGGATCGCGAGCTTGCCGGCGCTGACCGCCTCCCAGAGATCGGCGCGCATGTTGCGCACCTCGGCGCGGAGCTCGTCTGGCGAGCGCGTCCGGTGCGTCACGCCGATATAGGCGATGCGCTTATTGGCGTGGAGGTTGTAGTCGAACTCCCCGCGCCCGCCGCCGAGCCGTCCGACATTGATGATGCGGCCGAGCACGGCAGCTGCTTTCATATTCTCGTTCGCGACCGAGGCCGAAACCATGTCGATGATGACATTGACGCCTTTGCCGCCGGTCGCTTGCAGCACCTCTTCCGACCAATTGGGCTTCTTCGTGTCGATCGCGAGATCGGCGCCGTATTCCTTCAAGCGTGCGCGGCGCGCGTCATTGGTCGAGGTGCCGATGACCAGCTTGGCGCCTTTGAGCTTGGCGATCTGCATCCCCATGATGCCGACGCCCGAGCTCGCGCCCTGGATGATGATGCTTTCGCCCGGCTGCAGCCGTCCATTCGTGACGATCGCGTCATGCATGGTGCCGAGCGCGCTCGGCAGGGTCGCGGCCTGCTCCCAGCTCATATTGTTGGCGGGGATGGGTGTGGTGCGGCCCCAATCGACGACGGTGTATTCGGCATAGGTGCCCTGGCCACTGCCCATCACGCGATCGCCCTTCTTGACACCCTGGACCTCGGCGCCGCATTCGACGACCTCGCCCGAGCATTCGATGCCCGGGATCGTGCCGGTGACGCGGTTATGGCCCGAGCCATAGGCGCCGGGCAGCTCGGCGCGGTTGAGGCCGATGGCGCGGACTTTGATCAGCACCTCGTTGGGCTTCGGCTTGGGCATCGGCACATCGCGGATTTCGAGCGCGTTCTCGCCGACCACGGCTGCTTTCATGATGCTCCTCCCGTTGTTGCGCAGATCGCTAGCACAATTGGCGTGCAGCGGGTAGCGGGCTAAGATCGCGCCATGGCAACCGATTATTGGTTCAGCAAGCTCTGCTACGATCTACAACGGCCGGGAGCGGGCGCCGAATATCGCGCCGACCGCGAAAAGGTGCTGGCGCGCTATCCGCTCGCGCCCGAGGTTCTCGCTGCGATCCGCGCCGACGACGTCGCCACGCTGGCGCCCCTCGTCAACGCTTATCTGCTGCGATTTTATTTTGGCGCGGCCGGCATGAACGACGAGACTTTCGTCGCCAAGCTCCACGCGATGCAGAAGGAGCCCGCCCATGGCTGAGCTCGTCGGCGCCTTTGCCGCCAGCCATGCGCCGCTGATCGCGCGCGATTGGGCGAAGCTCCCCGCCGCCAGCCGCGAGATCATCACCGCCGATTTCGCCGAGCTCGGCCGTCGCCTCGCCGCGACGCGGCCGGACGTGCTGATCGAGCTGGCGCCCGATCACTGGACGAATTTCTTCATCGACAATCTGCCCAGCATCTGCATCGGCGTGGGCGCGAGCCATGACGGGCCGCCTGAGCCTTTCATGAAAGACTTCCCGAGGCCAATCGCCGGCGACGCTGCTTTCGCGCAGCACATCGCCAAGACGGCGTTCGAGGAAGATTTCGAGCCGTCGATTTCGCATCACATGGCGCTCGATCACGGTTTCTGCATTCCATTGTCGAAGCTCGGCCTGCCGCGGCTGCCGCGGCTCGTGCCGATCGTCGTCAATAATCTCGAGCCGCCGATGCCGAGCATCCGCCGCTGCTTTGCCTGGGGCCGGCTCCTGGCGAAGGCGATCGCGACCTATCCCGACAACATCCGCGTCGCGATCCTCGGCTCGGGCGGGCTCAGCCATTCGATCGGCGAGCCGACAATGGGCGCGATCGACGAAGCATTCGACCGCGATTGCATCAAGGCGTTCCAAGATGGCGCCGAGGGGCCGCTGACCAGACTGCTCGATGACCGCATGGAAGCGGCCGGCAACGGCACGCATGAGGTGCGCAATTGGGTCATTGCCCATGCCGCCGCCGGCAATCGCGGTTTCGACCTGATCGACTACCGCGTGATGCCGGAAGTCTATGTCGGCTGCGGCTGGGCGTCGTGGCGGGTGTGACGACGTTTCAGGGCGACAGTTCCTCGAGGGTCTTGCCCTTGGTTTCGACGGCGAAGAAGAACGACAGCACGCCGCCGATGAGTGCGAGCCCGCCGAAATAGAGAAACAGCGAGCCGGTGCCGTAGGGCAGCAGCCAGGCGACCACGTTGGTGCCGAGAATGGCGGCGACGCGCTGCCACGCCCCGCCGACGGCGCCGGAGAAAGCGCGTATGCGGGTGGGATAGATTTCGCTCGTGTAGAGATTGATGGCGAGCGCGAGCGAGGAGATGAAGAACGAGCCCGCGGTGACGAAGATCAGGACTTTTTCGGCGGTCTCGGTGCCCACCGGCCAGAGTGTCAGCAAGATCAGCCCGCCGATGATGAAAGCGCCGGTAAACCAGGCGCGGCGCCCGACATAGTCGATAAAGAAAGCGCAACACAACGCTGCGATGATGCCGCCGCAGCTGGTGATCATGCCGTATTTGAGTGAATCGACCACCGAGAGGTGGAAGACGGTGCGATAGAGCGTCGGCAGCCAGGTCGAGAGACCGTAGCTAGTCGAGAAGCAGCAGAACCAGAATGCCCAGTCGCTGAGTGTGCGCTTCAGATAGATGCCCTCGAACATCTCGAACCAACGGCGGCGCTGCGGCGCGGCGGTCGAGACGCTGGCAGGGTTGGGCGGCGGCAGCGTCTTGCCCGAGCGCGTAATCGATTCCTCGATCTCGGTCACGATGCGATCGGCTTCGGCATAGCGGCCTTTCTGGACCAGCCAGCGCGGCGATTCGGGCAGCAGCAAGCGCATGACGAAAGCCAGCAGCGCAGGCAGGGCGCCGATATAGAACATGCTCTGCCAGCCCAGCGTGGGGACCAGGAAATAGCCGAGCACCGAGGCCGTGACGATGCCGACGCCGAACACCATCTGGAACAGCAGGTAGAAGCGGCCGCGCACCTCCGCGCGTGCGATCTCGTTGACATAGGTGTTGGCGATCGGCACTTCGGCACCGAGGCCGATGCCTTGTATGAAGCGAAAGACGATCAGCGAGGTCGGGTCCCAAGCAAAGGCGCAAGCCAGACTCATGACACTGTAGGTGCCGATCGCGAGCGTGGTGACGCGCAGCCGGCCCCAGAGCTCGGCCGCCCAGCCCGCGAGCAGCGCGCCGATGAGCTGGCCCCAGAATGCGGCCGACAGCACGGAGGCGATCTGCTGCGGGTTCATATGCCACGTGCCGGCCAGCACGGGCAGCGCCGAAGCAATGGCGAGAAGGTCGACGGCGTCGAAGAACGTGCCGATGCCGACAATGATGCGCGCCTTCACATGCCACCAAGAGACCGGCAGCCGCTCCATGCGCGCGAGGATTGCGATCGCCGGGCGCGGATCGATTTGTTCTATTGCGGCCATGGTTCCCCCCAACTTTGCCGAAGTTGTGCTTTAGCGCCGAGCTACGTCCGCGAAAAATAGTGATCGGGCGCGATCGCGTGAAAGCGATGATAGCCGAGCTCGTCCATCAGGCGCTCGAAGGCCGGCAAGCGTTCCTCGAAGCATTCGACTTGCATGATGCAGGAATTGTTCCGTAGCAGTTCGCGCATACCGGCGATAGCGCGTCCCTCGTGCCCCTCGATATCGATCTTGAGCGCGATCGTCTCGCCCGTAACCGCGACCATATCGTCGAGCCGGGCCGTTTGCACGAAGCTGTCACCCTGTTCGTCCGGAGCGCAGATCTTGCTCCAGACATCGTTCGGCGGCTCGCCGCGGCGGAATCCTGTCACGCCCTTCGTGTCGCTCACTGCCAGCTTGTGGCTCTCGATGCTGTCGACCATTCGGTTGATGAGAAGATTGGCCTGCAAATGCGCGAAGTTCATCGGATCAGGTTCGAAGGCGATGATCCTCCGGCAATTTGTGTGGCGGCGGATCATCATCGCATAGCTTCCCATATGCGCGCCGATATCGAGAAAGATGCCGGCGCCGCGATCGGTGATCTCGCGCAACAGGAATTCAGTCTGTGGCCGCTCGGCGAGGCCGTGGATTACGGCCGTTTTGTCGGCCCAAGCTGTATAGTCGACAAGAAAGAGCAGCCCCTCGCGCTTGATGAGCCGGTATTGCTGAGGGTCGCCGAGCTCGTGCCGGCGCTTGCGCAGCGAGGGGATCAGCCGCTTCAGGATCGGGATGCCGTCGAAGCTGCTCATTTCGCGATCGTTTCTTCCCGCGCGCCGATTTGGCTCAGCGCCGCAGGCGGCTCGAGGGCACGTTGATCGGGCTCAAGCCCTTTGGCAAGGCGGCGCCGGCGATGATGACCAGCACCACCAACGCACCGGCGACCCAATAGACATTCTGCACCGCGTCGCCGATTCCCGCCATGACGGGCGCGACCTCGCTCGCCGAGAGCTTGTCGCGGAGATTCGGGTCGAGAATCCGATCGACGGCATTGTCGCCGAGCATCTCCGATAAAGTCAGATTGACCACGGCGCCATAGATCGCCGTGCCGACGGTCTGGCCCAGCATGCGCATCAGCGAGATGATCGCGGTGGCCGTGCCGCGTTGGCTCCAATCAACGACGCTCTGCGCTGCCACCATATAGGTGTTCTGGTTGAGGCCCATGCCGATACCGACCAGCCCCGTTCCGGTCGCCGCCCAGATCGGGCCGCGGCTCGGATCGAGCGCGATCAGCATGGCAGTGCCGCTCACCAGGAAAATCCCGCCGACATTCGTCGCAGCGCGATATGAGGCGCGCAGCATGATCTGGCCGCCGGCCCAGGAGCCCGCGATCCAGGTGACGGAGCTGATCGCCAGCGCGTAGCCGGCGACGATGGGGCTGCGACCCATCACGCCCTGGATATAGGCGGGCAGGAAAGTCGTGCTCGCCATGACGACGCAGCCGACGCAGAAGCAGGCGACGACACCGCTCAGGATGACGCGGTTGCGCCACAAGGTAAGCGGGAGGATCGGTTCGGGGACACGGTGCTCATAGACGACAAGTACGGCCAAGATCGCCGCCGAGAGGATGAGCAACAGCAAGAAGGTCGAGAGCCCGAGGTGATGCGCCTGGATCAGCGTATAGAGGAGCAGGCCGATACCGAACGCCATCAGGAAAGCGCCGAGATAATCGATGCGATGACGGCGATGCTCAATCCGTTCCTGCAGCGCGACAGCGAGCAGCGCGAAGGCGATGAACGCGATCGGCAGGGTGATCCAGAACACCCAATTCCACGCCGTTTCCGCGATGACGAAAGCGCCCAGCACCGGGCCGACGATCGCGGCGATGCCCCAGATGCCGGAGAAGAAGCCAGCCATCTTGGCGCGCGGCGCCGGCGGATAGAGATCGCCGATGACGGTCTGATTGATGGGCTGCACCGCGCCGGCTCCGATGCCCTGGATGACGCGGAAGACCACCAGCCAGAGCATGTTCGGCGCGAAGCCGCAGGCGGTGGTGCCGATGACGAAGACGGTGAGGCCGAAGAATAAGATGCGCTTGCGGCCGTAGAGATCGGCAAGGCGGCCGTAGATCGGGATGGTCACGCCCTGGGCGAGGTAATAGCCGCTGAATACCCAGGAAAAGAGTTCGAAGCCGCCGAGCTGGCTGATGATGGTCGGCATGGCAGTCGCGACGACCGTGCCTTCCATGCCGGTCATGAAGATCAGCACGACGGATGCGATGAGAATCCAGAAGCGCCGCGTCGGTCCGGCAATGAGGCGCGATTCACCGGGAGAGTGGTTCGTGGCGGCGGGCTTTTCGCTTCGCCGCGTCTCTCCGCTCAAGCTTCACCCACCCGGATCATCCCCCGCAGCGTGCCTTAACGATCGCGCGCGGCGTTTGTCGGGCTAAGGCCACGCGGCAGTGTCCGCGTCACCAGAAGACCGACCAGCGCCAGGACGCCGGTCACGAGATAGACATTATGGAGCGCGGCAGCGATAGCCGCCATCAGCGGCCCGATCTCGTCGGCAGGGAGGTGGTCGCGCAAAGCCGGGTCCATGATCTTGGCGACGGCGTTGCTGCCGATGCGGTCGGCAAGGCCGAGATTGACGATGCCGCCGAAGACGGCGCTGCCGACCGACTGTCCAAGGATGCGGGCAAAAAGCGTCGAGGCGGTCGCGGTGCCGCGCTGATCGCGCCCGACCGCGGCTTGCGCGGCGAGAAAGAACGTGTTCTGGAACAGTCCCATGCCGAGCCCGGTCAGTGCCGTGCCGGTACCAGCCCAAAGCGGGCCGTATCCGGGCTCCAAGGTGATAAGGAAACCCGCACCGATGATCACGATCGCACTGCCGATCACGGTCGCGGCGCGATAGGAGCTGCGCAGCATGATGCGGCTGCCGGCCGCCGAGCCGACCATCCAGGTGACCGAGGTGATCGATACGACATAGCCGGCGATCAGCGGCGTCTCGCCCATCACGCCTTGCACATAGGCCGGAAGAAAGGCCGAGGCAGCGATCGTGATCGAGCCGACGGTGAAACAGGCGATCGTACCGCCGAGGACGATCGGATTGCGCCATACCTGGAGCGGCATCACCGGCTCGGCCGCGCCTTGCTCATGGCGATAGAGCAGCACCAGCAGGGCGATGGCCATCGTCACCAATACCAGGAATATGGCGAGGCCGAAGGAGGTCGCCTGGTTGAGCGCGAACATCAGCAGGCCGATGCCTGAAACCAGCAGCACCGCGCCGACATAGTCGATCTGGTGCTCGCGGCGGGAGCGCTGCTCATGGAGGAAGGCGGCGAGCAACGCGAAAGCGGCGATGCCGAGCGGCACGTTGATCCAGAACACCCAACGCCAGCTCAGATGAGTTACCAGGAGCGCGCCCAGCAACGGGCCGCAAATCGCCGCGATCGCCCAGATGCTCGAGAGGTAGCCTTGGATGCGCGCGCGCACCGCCGGGGGATAGATGTCGGAGATGAGGGTTTGCGCGACCGGCATCGTGCAGCCTGCGCCGATGCCTTGCACGATGCGGCAGAGGATGAGCGTCAGCATGTTGGGCGCGAGGCCGCAGGCTGCGGAGCCGGCGAGAAATAGGACAAGGCCGAAGAACAGGAGCGGCTTGCGGCCGAAGAGATCGGCGAAGCGGCCACTCAAGGGGATCGAGACCGACTGTGTCAGAAAATAGGTGCTGAACACCCAGGTGAAGAGCTGGAAATCGCCGAGCTCGCTTACGATGGTCGGCATCGCCGTCGCGACGACCGTGCCTTCGATCGCGGCCATGAAAATGCAGATCACCGCCGCGGTCATGATCCACGGCCGGCTCGCGCCGCGTGCGAAAACCGCGCTTTCTTCGGCGCGGGCAGCTACCGCCGGCTCGGTCACGGATGTCTCAGTATTTTTCGACCCAGGGCCGGAGCTCGATCTCGGCCGTCCAAGCGCTGCGATGCTGGCGATGGACGGCGAGATAGCTGGCCGCGATCGCGTCCGGTTCCAAGAGTGCGTCCGGGCCGCGATCCTGGCCGCGCGTATCGCCGGGCTGGCGGATGCCGCCATCGATCACGAAATGCGCGACATGGATGTTTTGCGGTGCGAGCTCGCGCGCCATGCTTTGCGTCAGGCCGCGCAGGCCGAATTTCCCCATCGCGAAGGCGGCCGAGAGCGCGAAGCCTTTGACGCTGGCCGAAGCGCCCGTGAAAAGGATCGTGCCGTGGCCGGCTTTCAGCATCAGCCGCGCGGCTTGCTGGCCGACGAGGAAGCCGCCATAGCAGCCGACCATGATCGCGTTCTGCACCTCGTCGGGCTTGAGCTCGGCGATCGGGCCGCGCGCCCGCCCGCTCGGGTTGTAGACAACGAGATCGGGCGTCGCGAGATCGCTCGCGACAGAAGCAAAGAGCTTCTCGACATCGGCTGGCTTGGTGGCGTCGCACGCATAGGCGCGCGCCTTCGTCTCGGTGCAAAGGGCGGCGAGCTTGTCCGTCCGTCGCGCCGCCACGGCGACGCGCATGCCTTCTTTATGGAAGAGCCGTGCGAGCGAAGCGCTGAGACCTGCACCAGTACCGACGATAAGTGCGGTCTCAGCCATGGAGCGGGTTCCTTACCTGGCGCGCCGCGAGGGCAGCAGCAGCTCGGCCTCGGCGCGCGCCGCGGCGCGGCTCAACGCCTCGCGCTTCAATTCGACGACGACCTGCTTGGCATGCCGGTCGCGGACCATGCCGCCCATCACCGGGGAATTGGGCGCCAGGTTGAGCAGGCGCAACGCCGTGATCTTCGGCGTCTCCTCGCCGTCCTCGAGCGTCGCTTCGATCTCCTGCCCTTTGAAGAGGCGGGTGAGGCCCGACGCCGTCAGGATATCGCCGTCAATCGGCAAATCGCTGCTGATCCCCTGCAAGCGCAGCGTGCCGCGCGCACTGCGCGTGTCGAACCATTGCACGACGCCGCGCACCGTACCGTTCGTCGGCGGCGCCGCCGTCGGCGCCGGGGCGACTGGCGCGACATGGATCACCTCGGCGCGGCGCAGCAGAGTCGGTTGCGCCGGTTTGATCTCGCTCGGCTCGGCGACAGGTGCTGGCACAACGGCTTTCTCGGCGACCGGCGTGACAACATGCGCCTCACGTCGTTTGCGCAGGCCGCTCGCGGCTTTGGCGCGTGGTTCCGCGGCGGGTTTTGCCTCGGCTGTCTCGGGCTCTTTCTTGATCGACTTGCCGACGTTGCTGTCGAGCGATTGCAATGCGCGCTCGACATTCTCGATGAGCTCAGGAATTTCGTTGATTGATGTGCGACGCTTGGAAAGCAGCTTCGCGACGACGCGCGCGGCTTCGGTTTTTTCTGACATGCGCTGTTCGCTATGTTTGCCCGATGCGGAACTCATAACAAATCCTGTCTCTTTGGCAAGGGTGCCGCCATTTGACCCTGCTATGCGTCGGGCGATAGCGTAAGCGATGATCGGAAATTTGGAGTCCCGCACGCGTCTCGGCGTCGTGGCGATCATTGTGTGTACGTTCGCTCTGTGGCTTATTTTGGGCGCAGGCGCGGAGCTTGCGCGGCTGATCGCGGGGGCGGCGGTCGCGCTCGCCGCCGGCCTCTGGTCTGCACTCGATGCGATGTGATTCCCGCGTCCCGCCGGAACGGGCAGCGGAAAACGCATAGCTGAGCGTCGTTCCGACCGTGCCCTTTGATTGACAGCGGCGGAGCGGTGGTGTTAACGAGCGGCAACTTGTTGCAGCGGACACCGCGAAAACCATCCATGCCGCGGATATCGATCGGCGATTGCGAGCTTTATTATGAGCGGGAAGGCGAAGGCTTTCCCGTGCTCTTCATCACTGGGCTCGCCGGCTATGCGAATTTCTGGCGCGATCAAGTGCCGAGTTTCGCGCGCAGCTACACCGCGATCACCTATGATCATCGCGGCGTCGGGCAAAGCGATCTCAAATGCGCGAGCAATGTGATCGAGCGTCTCGCCGCCGATGCGGTGGCGTTGCTCGACGCGCTCGGCGTCGCCAAGGCGCATATCGTCGGCCACTCGGCCGGCGGCGCCGCCGCGCAGGTTCTCGCCATCGAGCATGCACATCGCGTCGCCAGCGTGGTCATCGTCGCGGGCTGGACGAAACCGGACGCCTATTTCCGCCGCTTCTTCGCTTTGCGCAAGGATCTGCTGTCGCGGCTCGGCCCGTCCTCCTACATCCAGGCGAACACGCTGTTCCTTTATCCGGCGTCTTATATCGCTGCAAATAACGAGAAGCTGCGCCAGATCGAGGCCCAGCATCTCGCGAATTTCCCGTCCCCGGACACGATCGCCAGCCGGATCGATGCGATCATGGCCTTCGACCGCACCGCCGATCTCGGCAGGATCCGCACCCCGACCCTCGTCCTTGGGGCGCAGGACGACGTGATTACCCCGGCCTATTTCTCGGAAGAGCTGGCGCGGCGCATCCCGGGCGCCGAGGCCAAATTTTTTCCACAAGGCGGGCACGATTTTCCCCAAGTCGTGCCGCGCGAGTTCAATCAGGCGGTTTTGCCCTTCCTGCAAGCCCACACGCCCGCGACTTAAGGCATTTCTGGGGCATTTGGCTCGCGGTAAGGTTAAGGGAAACTCGGTTTAATCATTCGTCAAGTCCTGGGTCGCTACTCTCGTGTACGCGTCGCTTTCGTGCGTAGCACCCATTTGGCATGGCCGATTTGACGAAGAAATCCACCGGCACGGCGACCGCCCCGAGCGTCGATGTGAAAACGGACTTGAGCGATGTTCTCGCCGCGCTCGCGTCCGCGGGCGATGTCGCCTATGTCTGGGACATCGAGAGCGATGCCATGACTTGGCACGGCTCGTTGCAGATGCTCGGCTTCGATGCGGAGATCGCCATCGCGACCGGCCAAGCCTTCGCCGAACGAATCAATCCCGATGACCTGCTGCAGCGCCAGCAACAGCTCCATGCGCATTACGCGCGCGGGCAGACCTTCGACTGCGAATATCGCGTGCGGTTGCAAGGCGGCAGCTTCGGCTGGCTGCATGACCGCGGCACCGCGGAGCTCGACCATGTCGGCCGGCCCAAACGGCTGCGCGGCGTGGTGCGCCTCGTTACCAGCCGCAAAACCCAAGAGCAGCGGCTCGAGTTATTGGCGAATTACGACGATCTCACCGGCCACTTCAACAAGAAGCGGCTGCGCGAGGTGCTCGATCATCAGCTCGCCGCGAGTTCTCGCGCCGGGAACTCGGGCGCCTATCTCGCGATCGGCATCGACAAGCTGGCGACCATCAACGACGCTTTCGGCTACGACAACGCCGATCAGATCCTGATCGAGATCGGTCGCCGCCTCGATCGTTGCTTGCGCGTCAGCGACGTCGTCGGCCGCGTCGGCGGCGATCGTTTCGGCGTCATCCTCGCGCATTGCGCCGAAGCGCAGGTCAGCGCCGCGGCCGAAAAGATCCTCGCCACCGTAAGCCGCAGCCCGATCGAAACCGCCGCCGGCCCGATTTACGCGACGGTATCGATCGGCAGCGCGATTTTCCCGGATCAGGCCAAGACTTCGTATGAGGTGATGACCCGTGCCGAATCCGCCCTGTCGGAAGCCAAGCGCGCCGGTCGCGATTGCTTCGTCCCCTACCGCCTCTCGGAAGAGCAGCGCCGGCGTCACCGCGTTGGCATGGCACTCGGCGAGCAGGTGCAGCGCGCGCTGAAGGAAAATCGCCTGCCGCTTGCGTATCAGCCGGTGGTCTCGAGCGCGACCGGCGAAGTCGATTATTACGAATGCCTTTTGCGCATGATCGGCGAGGACGGCCGCACGGTCGCCGCCGGCGCTTTCGTCGCGGCGATCGAGCAGATGGGCTTCATCCGCGTGATCGATCGTTATGTGCTG